>ERZ1645192.764-NODE-764-length-26891-cov-10.418207_pt1 | contig 26891 bp, 22 predicted proteins | sample MGYA00575354_ERZ1645192 | MGnify/ENA primary metagenome ERZ1645192 (study PRJEB40844, sample SAMN11349763) | freshwater sediment metagenome | isolation source: river sediment | host: Sediment | place: India: Faizupur Khadar , New Delhi | collected 2017-02-21 ... | reverse complement strand
AACTGCTGTCGCGCGTGCCGGTGGCGCTGATCGCGATCGACGAGGCGCACTGCGTATCGCAGTGGGGGCACGACTTCCGGCCCGAGTATCTCGGCCTTGGCGTGCTCGGCGAGCGCTTTCCCGGCGTGCCGCGCCTGGCGCTGACCGCCACCGCCGACGGGCCGACGCAGCGCGACATCGTGCAGCGCCTTGGGCTCACCGCTGCGGCGGTGTTCACGGCGAGTTTCGATCGCCCGAACATCCGTTACCACATCCGCCAGGGCGAGGGCCTGCGCGAGCAGTTGCTGGCGTTTCTGGACGCGCACCACCGCACCGACAGCGGCATCGTCTACTGCCCGACCCGCCGCCGGGTGGAGGAGACCGCGGACTGGCTGGAGCGCCACGGCCGCCCGGCGCTGATCTACCACGCGGGACTCCCAGCCGAGACGCGCACGGCGAATCAGCGCCGCTTCCTGCGCGAGGACGGCCTGTCGATGGTGGCGACGGTGGCCTTCGGCATGGGCATCGACAAGCCGGACGTGCGCTTCGTGGCGCATCTGGGGCTGCCGAAGAACGTCGAGGGTTATTACCAGGAGACCGGCCGCGCCGGCCGCGACGGCCTGCCGGCCAATGCCTGGCTCGGCTACAGCCTGGCGGACGTGGTCGGCACGCGCCAGTTGCTGGCGGCCAGCGATGCGCCCGAAGAGCGCCGCCGCGTCGAGCAGGCCAAGTTCAGCGCGCTGCTGGGCCTCGCCGAGAGCACCGGCTGCCGGCGCCAGGCGCTGCTCGCCTATTTCGGCGAACAACTCCCGGCGCCCTGCGGCAACTGCGACAACTGCCTCGACCCGCCGGCCACCTTCGACGCCACCGAGGCGGCGCAGCTCGCGCTCTCCTGCGTCTACCGCACCGGGCAGCGCTTTGGCGTCGCCTATCTGGTCGAGGTGCTGCGCGGCGGGGATGATCCGCGCATCGCAAGCTTCGGCCACGACCGGCTCGCTCTGTTTGGCCGCGGGCAGGAGCGCCCAGCGGCGCAGTGGCGCTCGCTGTTCCGCCAGCTTGCCGCGCGGGGCCTGGTGAGTGTGGAGATCGACGGCCACGGCGGCCTGCGTCTGACCGAGGCGGCGCGGCCGGTGCTGCGCGGCGAGCAACGGCTGTTTCTTCGTGAGGAGAACACCGCCCGCGAGCGGCGCCGGCGCAAGGGCAGTGCGGCGCCGCTGCTGGCGAGCGCCGAGCAGGCGCTGTTCGAGGCGCTGCGCGCCGAGCGGCGAAGGCTGGCGGACGCCCACGGCGTGCCGGCCTATGTGATCTTCCACGACGCGACGCTGGCGCAGATGGCCGCCGAGCGGCCTCGGACGCTGGCGGATCTGGCGCAGATCAACGGCGTCGGCGCCGCCAAGCTGGAGCGTTACGGGGAGGCGTTTCTGGCGGTGATCGGTGGCATGACGCCATGATGGGCGGGCGGTGGCGCCATGCCGGGCAGTGGAGCGATCGGCATGGCCACCCGAGGCGCAGCGCTCGATCAGCCTTCCATGTTCCTGATGATGGCGTCGCCGAATTCGGAGCACCTCAGCAGCTTGGCATCGGGCATCAGCCGCTCGAAGTCGTAGGTGACGGTCTTGGCCTCGATGGCGCCCTCGACGCCCTTCAGAATCAGGTCGGCCGCTTCGCTCCAGCCGATATGGCGCAGCATCATCTCGGCCGAGAGCACCAGTGACCCCGGATTGACCTTGTCCTGGCCAGCGTACTTGGGTGCCGTGCCGTGGGTGGCCTCGAACACCGAGACGCTGCCGCCCAGGTTGGCGCCGGGGGCGATGCCGATGCCGCCCACCTCGGCCGCCAGCGCGTCGGAGATGTAGTCACCATTGAGGTTGAGGGTGGCGATGACGCTGTACTCTTCGGGCCGCATCAGAATCTGCTGCAAAAAGGCATCGGCAATCACATCCTTGATGACGATCTGCCGTCCGGTTCTGGGATTGTTGAAGGCGTGCCAGCTTCCGCCATCGAGCGGCGTGGCGCCGAACCGCTCCCGCGCCAGCTCGTAGCCCCAATCCTTGAAGGCCCCTTCGGTGTACTTCATGATGTTGCCTTTGTGCACCAGCGTGACCGACGGCAGATCGCAGTCGATCGCATACTGGATCGCCTTGCGCACCAGCCGCTTGGTGCCCTCTTCGGAGACCGGCTTGATGCCGATGCCGCAATGCTCCGAAAAGCGGATCTGGGTGACACCCATCTCTTCGCGCAGGAATCTGATCAGCTTGATCGCCTCGGGCGAATCGGCCTTCCATTCGATGCCGGCATAGATGTCCTCGGAGTTCTCGCGGAAGATCACCATGTCGGTCTTCTGCGGTGCGATCACCGGGCTCGGCACCCCCTTGAACCAGCGCACCGGGCGGATGCAGACATAGAGGTCGAGCTCCTGACGCAGCGCCACGTTGAGCGAGCGAATGCCGCCGCCGACCGGCGTCGTCAACGGCCCCTTGATGCCGACCAGATACTCCCTGAAAGCCTCGAGGGTCTCGGCGGGCAGCCACTCGTTCGGCCCATAGACCCGGGTCGCCTTCTCACCGGCGTAGATCTCCATCCAGGCAATCGAACGGCGCGCACCATAGGCCTTGTCGACGGCGGCGTTGACCACCTTCAGCATCACCGGCGTGATGTCGACACCGGTGCCGTCACCCTCGATGTAGGTGATGATGGGGTGGTTGGGCACGTTGAGAGAGAGATCCGCATTGGCGGTGATCTTTTCACCGTCTTTGGGAATCACCAGCTTTGTCCGTTTCATGGTCCTGACTGCTCCAGATGCATTCCAAGGGGAGCGACTGATGGGTAGACTGCCTCACCCGCGACCCGCACCATCCATGCAGGGCAGAACGACAGTTGCGGTTCGGTAATTCGATTTCAACCCGTCGCCGAAGATGGCCGGAGTATACCAAAGCGAAATCGCCGTTTTGGCCGTTCCGGTAATTTTTTTACCTTTTGATGACCGCGCATGGCGCTGCTGATTCTGTTCAACAAACCCTATGGCGTGCTGTCGCAGTTTTCGGGCGATGGCGCCCATCCCACGCTCAAACCGTTCATCGAGCTGCCGAACGTCTATCCGGCCGGCCGGCTCGACCGTGACTCCGAGGGGCTGTTGCTGCTGACCGACGACGGCCAGTTGCAGCATCACATCGCCCACCCGCGCCACAAGCAGCAGAAGAGCTACTGGGTGCAGGTCGAAGGAGAACCGACCACCGAGGCGATCGGCACGCTGCAACAGGGGGTACTGCTGAACGATGGCATGACGTTGCCGGCACAGGTGCGGCGGATCGACGAACCCGCGCTCTGGCCACGGCAGCCGCCGATTCGCTGGCGCGCCAACAAGCCCACCCACTGGCTCGAGATCACGATCCGCGAGGGGCGCAACCGGCAGGTGCGGCGCATGACCGCCGCAGTCGGTCTGCCGACACTGCGGCTGGTGCGCTGGCGCATCGGCGACTGGACACTCGATGGTCTGGCGCCCGGTGAGTGGCGCAGCGTTCAGATCGAGTCGCCAGCGCAGACGGCACCCCACCCCCGCCGAGTGCCGGCATCAAGACCGCAACGCGCACCAAAGAGGTCGCCCAGAGGATGACTCAGCGCTGCCAGCGTTCGCGGGCCCTCTGGTCGCTGTCGCGCGCGTCGATCCAGTGCGCGCCGCTGACGCCCTGCTCTTTCTTCCAGAAGGGTGCGGAGGTTTTGAGAAAATCCATGATGAATTCGGCCGCCGCGAAGGCGTCGTGGCGATGCACCGTGGCCGTGGTCACCAGCACGATCTGCTCGGCCGGTGTCAGCGCCCCCACCCGATGCACCACCCGCGCGGCGAGCAGCGGCCAGCGCTGCCGCGCCTCCTCGACGATCTGCCGCAGGCTGTTTTCGGTCATCTGCGGATAGTGTTCGAGAACGAGCTGCTCGATCTGCCGCGCCTCACCCAGCTCCCGCACCAGGCCGACGAAGGCGACCACCGCCCCGGCGCCCGGGGCCTGCTGGCGCAACTGGTTCACCTCGGCTTCGAGCGAAAAATCGTGCTGCTGAACCCGCACCTCGAACATCTCAACCCCCGGTCATCGGCGGAAAGAACGCCACTTCGTCGTCCGCCCCAATCGGCGTGTCGAAGGCGGCGATCTGCTGGTTGACTGCAACGAGGATGCGCTCGGGGTCCAACACTTCGGCCCACAGCGGGCCGCGTGCGGCGATCAGATGGGCCATCAGCCGATCGACCCGATCGACCTGCGGCGGCGGTTGCAGCAGCTCATGGTCGAGCCCCAGGGCCTCGCGCACGCGGGCGAAGTAGCAGATCTTCATGGCGTCGACGGCGTCTCGGCCTGCCAATGGCCGCTTCGGCCACCCCGTTTCTCGAGCAGGCGCACGCCATCGATCACCATCCCCCGGTCGACCCCCTTGCACATGTCGTAAATGGTCAGCGCGGCGATGCTGGCCGCAGTCAGCGCCTCCATCTCGACACCGGTCTGCCCCCTCAGGCGGCAGGTGGCGCGGATCACCACCCGACTCTGCGCGATGTCGGGCGTCAGTTCGACCTGAATGGCGCTGAGCAGCAGCGGATGACAGAGCGGAATCAGCTCGGCACAGCGTTTGGCGGCCTGGATGCCGGCAATGCGGGCGACGGTGAGTACATCGCCCTTCTTGTGCCGTCCCTCAGTGATCAGCCGCAACGTGTCGGGCGCCATGCGCACGATCGCCTCGGCAGTGGCCTCCCGGCTGCTCTCGGCCTTGTCGGTGATGTCGACCATCCGGGCATTGCCGTCGGCGTCGAGGTGGGTGAGCTGGCTCATGTGATCTGTCCGGTCGATCAGGGTCGGCGGCGGGAAGCCGTCTGGCTGTATTATTCTATAAAGCGTCCATTATCCCAATTGCCAGTCATCCACCGGAGCCCTGCATGGATTGGTATCCCCACGCCACGGTCGCCACCATCGTGGAGCGCGATGGCCACTTTCTGCTGGTCGAAGAGAGCGAGGGCGAGCGCCTGGTCATCAACCAGCCGGCCGGCCACCTCGATCAGGGCGAGACCCTGGCCGCCGCGGCCGTGCGCGAGACGCTGGAGGAGACCGGCTGGGAGGTCACCGTCAAGGCGCTGCTCGGCCTCTATACCTACACCTCGGCCTACAACGGCATCAGCTATCTGCGCACCTGCTTCATTGCCGAACCGCTGCGGCACCATCCCGAACGTCCGCTCGACACCGGCATCCTGCGCACACTGTGGCTGACCGTCGACGAACTGCGCGCCCGCCGTGACCGGCTGCGCAGCCCGCTGGTGCTGCGCAACGTCGAGGACTACCTGCGCGGCAAGCGCTATCCGCTCGATTTCATTCATGAGCATTCCGGGCAATAGGCTATAATTGCCGCCCTTTTGCTCGCCCGGTCACAGCAGGTGCCACCCTCCTTCGCACAACGCATCGTCGTCGGCATGTCCGGCGGGGTCGACTCCTCGGTCGCTGCCTTCCTGCTGAAGCAGCAGGGCCACCAGGTGGTCGGACTGTTCATGAAGAACTGGGAGGAGGATGACGGCACCGAATACTGCACGGCGAAACAGGACCTGGCCGATGCCCGGCAGGTGGCCGATCAGCTCGGCATCGAACTGCACACCGCCAACTTCGCCGCCGAATACTGGGACCAGGTCTTCAGCCACTTTCTGAGCGAATACCGCGCCGGCCGCACCCCCAACCCCGATGTGCTGTGCAACCGCGAGATCAAGTTCAAGGTCTTCGCCGAGTATGCCGAACTGCTGGGTGCCGACCAGATCGCCACCGGCCACTATGCCCGCCTCGATCGGCAGGGCGGGCAGACCCGGCTGCTGAAGGGGCTCGATGCCAACAAGGACCAGAGCTACTTCCTGCATGCGGTCAGCGCACAGCAGTTTGCCCGCAGCCACTTTCCGGTCGGAGCGCTGCAGAAGTCGCAGGTGCGGCAGATTGCCGCTCAGCTCGGCCTCGCCACCCAGAGCAAAAAGGACAGCACCGGCATCTGCTTCATCGGTGAGCGCCGCTTCCGCGATTTTCTGACCCGCTATCTGCCCGCGCAGCCGGGGCCGATCGAAACCGCCGAGGGTCGCCGGCTCGGCGAGCACCACGGGCTGCTCCACCACACGATCGGGCAGCGCCAGGGTCTGGGTGTCGGCGGTGTCCATGGCGCCGCCGAGGCCCCCTGGTATGTGGCCGCCAAGGATCTGGACCGCAACACGCTGATCGTGGTGCAGGGCCATGACCATCCGCTGCTGCTGGCAGATGGACTCACCACCTCGGCGCTCCACTGGATCGATGGTGAGGGCCCACGCCTGCCCTGCCGGCTCGCCGCCAAGACGCGCTATCGTCAGCCGGATCAGCCCTGCTGGCTGGAGCCGGCCGAGGACGGCCGCTGTCGGGTCCGGTTCGACACGCCGCAGCGGGCGGTGACGCCGGGGCAGTATGTGGTGTTCTATCAGGACGAGATCTGCCTGGGCGGTGGAGTGATCGAAACCGCCCTGCCTGTGATGCAGCCGGCCCAGCCGTTTTCCCCTGCCCTCCGCCACGGAGCCTAGATGGCCAGATCGATCGAGGAACAGGCCCTGGCCTTCGCCGCCCTCCTGCAGTTTGCCCAAGGGGTCGATCGCCTCGCCCGCACCGGCGTGGTCTCGCAATCGAACATCGAGACTGCCGTGACGGCGACCCTCTGCACCCATCCCGCCTCGACCGAGGCGGTGTTCGGTGGCCTCTCGCCGATCCTGCCCGGGCTGCGCCTGCTCAGTGGTTGGCGCCAGAACGGCAAGAGTGACGAGATGGTCAGTACGCTGCGCTATGCGGTGGCTGCCATCCACCTGCAGGGCAAGCTCGCGGCGCAGCCACGGATGCTCGATCAGATCGGCCAGGAGCTGGTCCAGATCGGCCGCCAGCAGCAGTTGCCCGACTTCGACCAGGCCGCACTGGTCGGTCAGCTCTCGCGGCTCTATCAGCAGAGCCTCAGCACGCTGCGCTTTCGCATCCAGGTGGTCGGCGAGCCGCGCCATCTGCAGAACAGCGAGATCGCCGACAAGATTCGCCTGCTGCTGTTCGCCGCCGTGCGCTCGGCCATGCTCTGGCGCCAGCTGGGCGGACGCCCGCTGTTTTTGCTCTGGCAGCGGCGCGCCCTGATCAACACGGCCGACCGCCTGCTCCAGCGCCACTGACCACCCCGCACAGCGAAACTGCCCCCTTCAAGTCAACCCCGGACCGCCCATGACACTCTCGACCCTGACCGCACTCTCCCCGATCGATGGCCGCTATGCCGACAAAAGCACCGAACTGCGGCGCTACTTCAGCGAGTTCGGCCTGATTCGCCATCGGCTGCTGGTCGAGGTGCGCTGGTTTCAGCATCTGGCGCAATCCGGTCAACTGCCCGAGCTGCCGCCGCTGTCGAGCGCGGCCAACCATTTTCTGAACTCCCTGGTCGACCAGTTCGATGAGGCGGCCGCCGAGCAGATCAAGCAGATCGAACGCGGCACCAACCATGACGTCAAGGCGGTGGAGTACCACCTGAAGCAGTGCTTCGCCAGCCAGCCGGAACTGCGGCCACGGCTGGAGTTCATCCACTTCGGCTGCACCTCCGAGGACATCAACAACCTGAGCCATGCGCTGATGGTGCAGGGTGCCCGCAACGACATCCTGCTGCCGCTGATCGATCGACTGATCGACACCATCGCCGAGTTCAGCGTGCAGCTTGCCGGCTTGCCGATGCTGTCGCGCACCCATGGCCAGAGCGCATCGCCCACCACCGTCGGCAAGGAGTTCGCCAATGTCGCCTATCGTCTGCGGCGGCAGCGGCAGCAGATCGCCACCACTGCGCTGCTCGGCAAGATGAATGGCGCCGTCGGCAACTTCAATGCGCACTGCGTCAGCTACCCCGAGCTCGACTGGCCGACGCTGGCCAGCCGCTTCGTCACCGACCTGGGGCTGGCGTGGAACCCCTACACCACCCAGATCGAGCCACACGACTGCCTGGCCGAGCTGTTCGATGCCATCGCCCGCTTCAACACCGTGCTGATCGACTTCACCCGCGACCTCTGGGGCTACATCTCGCTCGGCTATTTTGGTCAGAAGCGGGTCGCCGGCGAGGTGGGCTCCTCGACGATGCCGCACAAGGTCAATCCGATCGATTTCGAGAATGCCGAGGGCAATCTCGGCATCGCCAATGCGCTGCTGCACCACTTCTCCAGCAAGCTGCCGATCTCGCGCTGGCAGCGCGACCTGACCGACTCCACCGTGCTGCGCAACCTCGGCACCGCCTTTGCGCACACCACTATCGCCCTGCACTCGACACTCAAGGGACTCGGCAAGCTGGAGATCAACCGCGAACGGATCGCCGCCGATCTGGACAGTGCCTGGGAGGTGCTGGCCGAAGCCATCCAGATGGTGATGCGCCGCCATGGCGTCGAGGAGCCCTACGAGAAGCTGAAGGAATTGACCCGTGGTCAGGCCATCGACCAGGCAGCGCTGCAACAGTTCATCGACCAGTTGGCGATTCCGGAGGCCGAAAAGGCCCGGCTGCGGCAGCTCACCCCGGCCGGTTACATCGGCAATGCCCCCCACCAGGCGACCAGCATCCGGCAGTGGCTCGACGACTGAGCTGCACGGTGGCGCTGACGGCCCGGCCATGCGCGCCGGGTGGGCCATGCTACAATCGGGCCCAGCATCACACCCGGATCGCCGAGAGGCCGCACTGCCCATGAACGTGACCGAAAAGCTGCTGAAAAGTCACCAGATCGACGAAACCCTCTTCGTCGAAGCCCGCAACGGGCACCACTTGGCCGAAGCGCAGTATCAGGCGCTGAAGCGGCAGATCGAGGCGCTGCTGGCCAGCAAGAATGCCGTCATCGTCGCCCACTACTACACCGACCCGCAGTTGCAGCGGCTGGCCGAGGAGACCGGCGGCTTCGTCTCCGACTCGCTGCAGATGGCCCGCTTCGGCAAGGAGCACCCCGCCACCACGCTGATGGTGGTCGGCGTGCGCTTCATGGGCGAGACCGCCAAGATTCTCACACCGCACAAGCGGGTGCTGATGCCAACGCTGGAGGCCACCTGTTCACTCGACATCAGCTGCCCGATCGACCCTTTTTCGGCCTTCTGCGATGCCCATCCCGACCACACCGTGGTGGTCTATGCCAACACCTCCGCCGCCGTGAAGGCGCGTGCCGACTGGGTGGCCACCTCCAGCATGGCGCTCGAGCTGATCGAACATCTGAACGCAGAGGGTCAGAAGATTCTCTGGGCACCGGACAAGCACCTGGGCAGCTATCTGGCCGAGCAGAGCGGCGCCGACATGCTGCTGTGGGACGGCGCCTGCATCGTCCATGAGGAGTTCAAGGCCCAAGGCATTCGCGACCTCAAGCATGTCTACCCTGACGCAGCTGTGCTGGCCCACCCCGAATCGCCGAAGACGGTGCTCGATCTGGCCGATCTGGTCGGTTCAACCACCCAGATCATCGAGGCGGCCCGCCGGCTGCCCAACGACACCTTCATCGTCGCCACCGACCGCGGCCTGATCTACAAGCTCGAACAGCTCGCGCCGGGCAAACGTTTTCTGGAGGCCCCCACCGGCGGCCGTGGCGCCACCTGTCACAGTTGTGCCCACTGCCCGTGGATGGCGATGAACCATCTGGAGAATCTGCTGGTCAGCCTGCGTGATGAGTGCAACGAGATCGAACTCGACGCAGAGCTGTGTCGGCAGGCCATGGTGCCGCTGGAGCGGATGCTGGCCTTCTCGAAAAGCCTGCCGCCACGCTGATTCAGCGCGTCGCCATGCCCAACTGCTTGCGCAGCCGCCGAATCTGCCCCAGCCGCTCGTCGACCGAGGCACTCTCGCCGTAGTTGCCCTGCGACAGCGCGCGGGCATATTCGAGCTGCCGCTGCGCATCGTCGATCTGCCCCATCAGCAGCGCATACTCGCCCTGCGCCCGGTGCATGCCGCGCGCATCACCCGAGCGTCCCCGCGCCTCGGCCAGCCGATACCAGACCGGGGCATCCCACGGCCGTTCCCGGCTCAGCCGGGCCAGCAGCGGCTCGGCTGCCGCCGGTCGACCGCTGGCCAGCAGCGCTTCAGCCTGGGCGATCGTCAGCGGATAGCTGTCGGGCGCACGCTTCAGCGCCGGATCGAGCCGTGCCAGCGCCGCCTGCGCGCGACCGCGGGCCATGTCGATCTGCACCTGGGTATAGAGATAACCCAGCGCCAGCGGCTCACGCTCCAGCAGCGGTTTGAGGGTGGCTTCGGCCTCCTGCGGCCGCTGCGCCTTCAGTTGCGCCAGCGCCAGCAGATAGCGGTTGCCATCGTCCAGCGCACCGCCCGGTTGCGTCGCCAGCGTGGCCTCGACCTGCTTGATGATGCGCACCGGATTGCCCTCGAGGGCGTTCTGCATGCGGCTGCGGGCCTGCTCGTATTCGATGCTGTCGACCTTGGCCTCAGCATTGTCGGGATACTGCGCGACGCGGTTCTGGGTGTCGGCGATGCGCGCCTCGGTCAACGGGTGGGTCAGCAGAAATTGTGGGGCCCGGTCACCGGCGAAGGAGCGGGCCTGCAACATCTGCTCGAACATCGCCGGCATCTGCCTGGGATCGTAGCCGGCCGCGACCAGGTTGAGCATGCCGATGCGGTCGGCCTCGCTCTCATACTGGCGGCTGAAGCGCAACTGCTCCTGAATCAGCGCCGCCTGACTGCCGGTGATCATCGCCATGCCGGCATCGCCACCGCCCGAGGCCGCCAGCACCACGCCGGCCAGCATCGCCGCCAGCATCGGCACGCTGTTCTTGCGTGCGCTGTCGACCATCCGCACATGGTGCCGCTGACTCAGGTGCGCCAGTTCGTGGGCCAGCACCGAGGCGAGCTGTGCCTCGTTCCGCGCATGGCTGAACAGCCCGGCATTGACGCCGACCACACCACCCGGCACGGCAAAGGCGTTCAGCTCCGGGCTGTCGATCACCACCAGTGTCAGGCGGCGGTCCTGCAGCTGGCTGCTGCCGGCCAACTGGCCGAGCAGGTTCTCCAGATAGTGGTTGACCACCGGATCATCCAGCATGGTGACCTGGCTGCGCAGCTGCATCAGCCAGATCTGCCCGAGAAAGTGCTCCTCGTCGGTCGAGATGATGCTGGAGCTGACATCACCCAGATAGGGCAACTGCGGCTCATCCTGCCCGATCGGCACCTGGGGCTCTGCACGCAGCGCTGCATTGACGAACAGCAGCCCGCACAGCAGCATGGTCAGGACCGGACGCAGGGATGAAAAAACAGGCATTGGAGTCCGCTGGTATTGGAACGGGTGCAGAAAGCACCGCACTGGCCGCCCGCATGTTGGCAATGGACAGCGACACGCACGAAATGTTCTGCTGCGACGAAGAGCACCCCACACCGCCATCCTCGGAGGCACCATGTTGCGTCGAACCAAGATCGTTGCCACCCTCGGCCCCGCCACCGATGCACCGCAGGTGCTGGAGCAGATGCTGCTGGCCGGCGTCAATGTCGTACGGCTCAACTTCTCGCACGGCGAGGCCGAGGAGCATCAGGCGCGCGCCCGCATGGTGCGCGAAATCAGCGCCCGGCACAATCTCAATGTGGCGATCCTGGCCGACCTGCAGGGGCCGAAGATCCGGGTGCGCTCGTTCCGCGATGGCAAGGTCACCTTGCAGCGCGGTGCGCCCTTCGCACTCGATGCCACGCTCGATGAGTTCGAGGGCGACATCCACCAGGTGGGCATCGACTATCCGGCGCTGCCGGCCGATTGCCGGCCGGGTGACATCCTGCTGCTGGACGATGGCCGCATCGAGCTGCGGGTCGACAGCATCACCACCCACCGCATCGACACCGAGGTGCTGGTGGGTGGCCCCCTCAGCAACCACAAGGGCATCAACCGCCAGGGTGGCGGGCTCTCGGCGCCGGCGCTCTCCGACAAGGATGAGGCCGACATCGTCACCGCCGCCGCCATCGGCGTCGACTTTGTCGCCGTCTCTTTCGTGCGCTCGGCCGAGGACATCGACACCGCCCGGCAACTGATCCGTGAGGCCGGCAGCCAGGCCGCGGTGGTGGCCAAGATCGAACGGGCCGAGGCCGTCGCCAGCGATGCCGCGCTCGACCGCATCATCACCGCCGCCGACGTCATCATGGTGGCACGCGGCGATCTGGGGGTCGAGGTGGGCGACTGGGAGCTGGTCGGCATCCAGAAGCAGATCATCAAGCGCGCCTGGACCCTGAACCGGGTGGTGATCACCGCCACCCAGATGATGGAGTCGATGATCGACAATCCGGTGCCGACCCGCGCCGAGGTGTTCGATGTCGCCAACGCGGTGCTCGATGGCACCGACGCGGTGATGCTCTCGGCTGAGACCGCCACCGGCCACCATCCGGTCGAGGCGGTGCGGGCGATGGCGCGCACCTGCATCGGCGCCGAGAAGCAGCCTTCGGCCCGTTCCTCCTCCTACCGGGTCGACTCCGAGTTTCACCGCATCGACGAGGCGATCGCGATGGCGTCGATGTACATCGCCAACCATCTGACCGGCATCAAGGCGGTGGTCTGCCTGACCGAATCGGGCGCCACGCCGCTGTGGATGTCGCGCATCAGCTCGGCGCAGCCGATCTACGCCCTGTCACGCCACCACTCGACCCTGCGCCGGGTGGCGCTCTACCGCGATGTCGAGGGGTTGCTGTACGACTACACCCAGGTGGAGCCGGACGAGGTCAACAAGGGTGCGATCGACCTGCTCGAACAGCAGGGCGCGGTGCAGAAGGGTGATCTGGTGATCATCACCGAGGGCGACCACCGCGGCAAACCGGGCGCCACCAACACGCTGCGCATCCTGCAGGTCGGCACCACCTTCAAGGGGACCTATCGACCGAACTGACGCCAGACTCCGCAATCCGCCGACCGGACAGGAGCGGCATAAACCATATTTTCTACGGTAGAATGACTTGGCCGCTCGTACCGGCCTGCCCACCATCACGACTCCCGGAGCCCGCCATGAACGACAACGACCTGATCCTCGCCTCCTTCGAGCAGACTGCCGACAAAGCCGGTGACATCTCCGCAGCGGTCTATGAACGCTACTTCGCGGCCAGCCCCGAATCGGCGCATATGATGGAGCACATGGACCACCTGATGCGGGCACGGATGCTGGACGAGGCGATGATGCTGATCATGATGCCCGATGGCGACGAACTCGAGACCGTGCTCGGCTTCGAGGTGCTGACCCACACCAACAACGGCGTGCTGCTGCCGATGTACAGCGCGCTGTTCGACGCCATTCGGCAGACGGTGCGCGATGCCGTCGCCACTGCATGGAATGCCGACTTCGAGGGCGCCTGGCAGCGCCGCATCGCCGCGCTGACCCAGGAGATCAACCGGCATTACGAGGAGGTGATCAGCCATCAACCCCACGCCATCGGCAGCGGCCGCTGAAACGGAAAAACCCGCCGGTCAAGGCGGGTTTTTCGTTTGGGCGACCCCCTGTCGGGTGGTCGCCCTGCTTTGCTCTCACACCTTGAAGGTGCCGATCAACTGCTCCAGTTGCTGGGTCAGCGCCGCCATGTTCTGGCTGGCTTCCACCGTCTCGCGGGCACCGCTGGCGGTGTGTTCGCTGGCACCGTTGATCGCGACGATGTTGCGGTCGATCTCGCGTGCCACCACGCTCTGCTCCTCGGCTGCCGTGGCGATCTGCTGGCTGATGCCCAGGATGTTGTCGACCGAACCGGCGATGCTGGCCAGCGCTTCATCCACCTTCGATGACTCCACCACGGTGCGTTCGGTCATCTCCCGGCTGCTGCCCATGGTCTTGACCGCATCGTTCACGCCGGTCTGCAACTGACCGATCATCTGCTCGATCTCGCTGGTCGACTGCTGGGTGCGCTGCGCCAGGGTCCGCACCTCATCCGCCACCACGGCAAAGCCACGTCCCTGCTCACCGGCCCGGGCCGCCTCGATGGCGGCATTGAGCGCCAGCAGGTTGGTCTGCTCGGCCACGCCCTTGATCACATCGACCACCTTGCTGATGCTGTGGCTGTGCTCCACCAGCCGCTGCGTCACCTGCACGGTGCCACCAATCTCCTCGGCCAGACGGCGGATGGTCGCCGAGGTCGACTCGACCAGTTGCCGGCCGCTCTGCACGTCACGGTGGGCCGCCTGTGCCGAATCGGCTGCGCTGACCGAACTGCGCGCCACCTCCTGCACCGTGGCGGCCATCTCGTTCATCGCCGTCGCCACCTGCGCGGTCTCACTCAACTGGCTCTGCAACTCATCGCTGCTGCGGCTGGCGATGCGCTCCACGGTTTCGGCCTGCTCCGACACCTGCCGTGCGGTGTGGTGTGCCTGGCTGATCAGTTCCGCCACCTTCTCGGCCATGCTGTTGAACTCGACAGAGAGGCTGCCCAGTTCATCCTTGCTGTCCACCGCCACCCGCACCCGGGTGTCACCCTGCGCCAGCCCACGTGCGGCAGCATAGATGCTGGAAATGGTGACCTTCATCGAACTGGCAAAGGCGGCACAGAGATAGACCACCAGTGCCAGAACAACCAAGGCGGTAATCAGATAACCATTTCGCTGCGCGATGAGCGCGCTCTCCTGCTCAACCAACATGGTGTCGACCAGCGGCAGCGTCGACTGGCCAACCTTGAAGATCGGATCGATCTTCGCGCTCAGGTGATTGTAGTAGCCCTCCCAGGTCAGGCTCTGCTCTTCGCCCATCATCAACACCGACTCGATGTATTCGGCCATCCCCTTGTAGGCCTCTCCAGCCTTGTTGGCATCAGCCTCCAGCAGGGCCTTGGCGCGCGGAGAACGGCCGATGCTGGTGGCGACGGCATAGTGGTATTCCTCTTCGGTGTCGAGCAGTTTCTGACCGATCGGTTCGAGCCACTTCAGCGTGCTGGCCGTGGTCGCCGTCTGCGCCTTGATCGAGGTGCCCACCGCCCGCGCCTCTTCGAGGCGGCCCGCCAGCATCGTGAACTCATTCAGCACATGCGAGATCAGCAGGTAGCGTTCCGGGCTGCTGTCGAGGATCAGGCCACTTTCGATCGACACCGCCAGAATGAAGTGCTGCATCAGCTCCAGCAGCTTTTTCTGCTCGGCATGGGCCAGATGTTGTGGTACTTCGACGCCCGCCTTGGGGTCGATCTGCGCACTCTGCTGCCAGAAGTTCAGCAGGTTGGTCCAACTGCTCTGGGTCTCCTCCCCCAGCGGCTGTTGTTCCAGGACGGCCTGATAGGCCTTGATCGCCTCGTCGATCTGCTGGCGGGTCTGGCGATAGAGGGGGGTCAGGTCGTTGGCGGCACTCATCTGCTTGTTGACCTGTTCGATCGCCAGCACCAGATCGACATAGCGGCCACCCAGCCGGCGCAGCTCGAGCGCGACCTTCGCATGTTCAATGCCGACACGCTCGGCTCTGATCGTGCCGATGTCACGGCTGGTCTGCATCACCAGCAGTGCGCTCAGCAGCATCAGCGGCACCAGCACGGCCAGTGAAATCAAACCGAACTTGTACAGGAAGTTCATCTTTTTCATCAGGTTGATGCCTGGTGTCAAAAGTCTGCTCATCTCTTCTTCTCCATTCAATGTGGCACCCCTGACCGGGGTAGTGCTTGAATTCTCTGCTCACACAGTCGAGCGATCTTTGTCTGGCACTGCGACGGAAGATCCCATGACATCAAGCCTAGACCATAAAAAAGAATCTGCAGATGAGTGCGGGGCGTTGCACTGCCAAAGCGCGACAGCCGACAGCGCCGTTGTCGGCTACAATGCCGCAGCGATCAGGAGAGCATGAGTGATGAAGCATCTGGTGGGTGGTTGGATCGGGGCGCTGCTGGGCTGTATCGCCCTGCTCGGCATCGACCATTGGCTGCGCAGCAACGGCCATTTCACCGGCCTGGGCGACGACACCATGAAGCTGGGATTGGCCTTGATTGCCGCAGCCGCAGCCATCGCCTGGTATCGGGGGCTGGCTGGCCAGCCGCTGCCGCTGCGCATCGTGCTGGTGGGGCTGCAACTGGCGGCCGGCTATCTGATCACGCTGGGCCTCGCCATCGCCTATTCGTGCATGGCAGGCCTCGGCTGCATCGCCTGATCAGCAGTTGCGCCAGCGGCCGTTGTCACTGCGACGGGCACGCCCTTCATCCTTCAGTTTGAGCAGATGCGCCGTCAGGGAGTGCTTTGCCACCGGGAACAGCAGGGCCTGCACATCCTGATAGACCACCGGCAGCAGCTCATCGAGGGTGGAGTCGGGCGCCGCCGCCAATGCTTCGACCACCTTGGCCTCGCGCCCCAGCCGGTGGGCAATCAGCCAGTCGATCACCGCTGCGGGCTGCTCCAGAATGCCGCCATGCGCCGGCGCCAACCGCTTGAGCGGATAGCGCTTCAGCAGTGCCAGCGAGGCCAGATAGCTGGCCATGTCACCATCGGGCGGGGCGATCACCACCGTTGAACCACTCATGATGTGGTCACCGGTGAACAGCAGGCCCTCCTCCTCCAGCAGATAGCAGAGGTGGTTCGATGCATGACCGGGAGTGTGGATGGCGGTCAGCACGAAGTCATCTCCGACCAGCCGCTCATCCTGGATCATGATGCGACCCGGTTTGAACTTTTTGTCCTGTGCCCCATGCTCCGGAGCCGGCATTCCGACCAACTGGGCGCCACTCTTCTCACGCAACAGCGCCGCCGCCGGCGAGTGGTCGAGGTGGGTGTGGGTCACCAGAATCCAGCGGATCGGCCCCGGTGCCGCCGCCAGCAGCGCAGCGACATGGCCGGCATCGGCAGGACCGGGGTCGATCACCGCCACCGCCTTGGTGCCGACCAGATAGCTGTTGGTGCCGGGACCGGTCATGACGCCCGGATTGGGCGCGGTCAGCCGCAGCACATTGGGGGCGACGGCAACGGCCTCTCCTGGAGTGAAGTCACTCATACAAGACTCCTTTTTCTGGGTCGACAGGGCCAGAAGAGGCGGGGCGCTCTTGCCGGATCAGGCCAGTCCCATCAGCTTCTTGACTTCGGGCTTCATGATCTTGCCATTGGCATTGCGTGGCAACGGATCACGCTGCATGTCGATCCGCACCGGCACCTTGAAACCGGCGAGCTGGCTGGCGACATGCTTTTTCAGCTCCTCTTCGGTCGGATTGCCGCCAGGCCGGATCTGCACCAGCGCGCCGACCTCCTCACCCAGTACCCGGTGCGGAATGCCGACCACGGCCGCATCCATGACATCCGGATGGCTGTAGAGCGCGCTCTCGACCTCGACACAGTAGACGTTTTCACCGCCACGGATCAGCATGTCCTTGGCGCGGTCGGCGATGTAGAGAAAGCCATCGCCATCCATGTAGCCGAGGTCACCGGTGTGCAGCCAGCCATCGGTGAAGCTCTGGGCGGTGGCCTCCGGCTTGCGCCAGTAGCCCTTGACCACCTGCGGCCCCTTGATCCACACCTCGCCGATGGTCCCGCGCGGCACCTCCTGGCCATCGTCGCCGGCGATCCTGACCTCGGAAACCGGCGCCGGACAGCCGGCACTGGTCGGTTTTTCGAGGTAGTCTTCGGCCGAGTTCGAAGTGGTGAGCGCCGAAGTCTCGGTCAGTCCATAGCCATTGCTCGGCTTGACCTGCGGAAAGCTCTCGCCAATGCGCTTGACCAGCTCGGGTGCCGAGGGCGCGCCGCCGTAACCGATGCTCTGCACGCTCGACAGGTCATGTTTGGCGAACTCGGGCGACTCGATCACCTGCCACACCATCGAGGGGACCCCGCCGAAGGAGGCCAGCTTCTCGCGCTCGATCAGTCTGATCGCCTCTTCAGGGTTCCATTTGTACAGGGTGACGATCATGTTGCCGGCAAAGGTGTTGCCGCAGAGGATGCCGTGACAGCCGGTGGCGTGGAACAGCGGCACCGACAGCAGATGACCCGATGGTCCGGGCGGTGGTGCCGGCACGCGGCCATAGCGAATTTCGGTGCGCATCCGCACGAAAGCGCCGCTGATCAGGTTGCTGCACATGTTGCGGTGGCTGCCCAGCGCCCCTTTCGGGTTGCCGGTGGTGCCGGAGGTGTAGAAGATGGTGGCGTTGTCATCGGGGTGAATGTCGGCCTCGGGCAGTTCGTTGGCCGGGGCGGCGGTGGCGAACAGCTCCTCGTAGCGCAACATGCCGGCTGGCAGGGGCGCGGTCGTGCGTGCCGCAATCACATGCTTGAGCTCGGGCAGTTTGGTGAAGTGCTCTTTCAAAAGCTCGATGCGCTCGCCATCGGCAAACAGCACCTTGGAACCGGAATCGGCCAGACCATACTCCAGTTCGTTGCCCTTCCACCAGGCGTTCAGCGGCACGATGACCGCACCGAGCGTCACCGTCGCCCAGAACACCACCGGCCACTCGGGGTAGTTGCGCATCGACAGCGCCACCCGATCGCCCTTTTCGATGCCGAAACGGCTGCGCAACTGCCACGCCAGCGCCACCACCCGCTGGTAGTGCTGCTCATAGCTCATCCGCTCGTTTTCGTACAGAAAATAGTCGCGGCCGAAATAGTTCTTGGTGTTCAGAAAGACATGCCGCAGCGTGGGTGGGGCGGACTTCCAGACCTTGGTCATGACGCCATCGATATTGATCTCTTCGATGTCGAACATGCCACCGGAAGCGGCGATCAGGCGCTGATTGGCTTCTTCTATCGACAAGGGCATGGATAACTACCTGTGCTGTGGAGTGAATGATCGAGATGACCTGAAATCAGTGCGTCGCCAGGTCGGTTCATGGGTTGGCGGCATGCAAAGCCGGCCGATTCTACAACAGTTCAGCCGCCTGGTTCGACCTCTTCAGCCGCACCGCGCTCACCATTGGCTGCCCGGTCACGGCTATAATCGCCGGCTTTGATCAACCTCTTCAGGAACAGCCATGTCGAAATTCGAGAACGTGTCCGTCGTCAAGCAGGCCAATGTCTATTTTGACGGCAAGGTGACCAGCCGCAGCATTCATTTTTCCGATGGATCGATGAAAACCCTGGGCTTCATGCTGCCCGGAGAGTATCGCTTCAACACCGGCGACCGGGAGCTGATGGAGATCATGTCGGGCAAGCTCGACCTGCAGCTGTCCGGCAGCAGCGAGTGGCGGCCGATCACTGCCGGTCAATCCTTCGAGGTGCCGGGCGCTTCGAGCTTCACGGTCAGGGTGAGCGAACCGACCGACTACTGCTGCTCATTCATCAAGTGATCGGCCCGCCGGGCAGCAGCGGCAGGCACCCTGACGGGCGGCCAGAGCTGCGCTGCCCTACCCGTCGATGTCGGCCACTGCCTGTGGCCGCACCAGCAGATAGAGAACGATGATGGCCACGATGATGCCGCCGGCGATGTAGACCGGCGTCAGATCACTCGCACGCACCCCTTCGATCACCCGGTTGATGATGAAGAGCAGGGAGATGCCGGCACCCGCGGCCGGCACCCACTGCGGCACCTCGAAGCCGCCCTTGGGTTCATCGGCACGGCGCTGCAGCCGCAGCAGCGACAGGTTCACCAAGGTGAACGAGCCGAGCAACAACAGGCTGGTGGCACTGGCCAGCGTGCGGATGTCCCCAACCAGGGCCAGGCCGAGCACGATCGCCATCAGCAGCAGAATCGCCACATGCGGCGTCTGTCGCCGGACATGCAGCCGCCCCAGCAGCTTCGGCAGCAACCCCTGATGCGCCATGCCATAGGCCAACCTTGACCCCATGATGGAGTTCAGCAGCGCGGTGTTGGTCACCGCAAACATCGCCACCACGGTGAACAGCAGCGGCGGCACCCATGGCGCCGCCACCCGCACCACCGCCACCAGCGGGCCGGTTTCGACCGCAAGCTGCGCATGGGGCACCACCGAAACCGCCGTGATCGAAACGGCAATGTAGATCAGGGTCGCAATGCCCAATGCACAGAGCAGGGCAATGTGAAAGATGCGGCGCGGTTCGCGCACCTCCTCCGAGATGTTCAGCAGATCCTCGAAACCGATGAAGGCATAAAAGGTCAGCACCGCGCAGGAGAGCACCATGGGTACCGAAAAGTCGCCGCCAGGATTCTTGAGCGACGTGGCATCGAGGTAATCGACACTGCCCCAGTAGCGAAAACCGACCGCAATCACCAGCAGCAGCCCGCCGGCCTCGACCACCGTGCAGAGCGCATTGACCCACGCCGACTCGCGCATGCCGACATAGTTGATCACCGTCAGCGCCAGCAGGAACAGCAGCACCACCGCCTTGATCGGGATGGCGGTGAAGATCTCATGGGTATAACCGGCAAAGACCTGGCTGGCCGCCGCCATCGAGGTGATGCCGGACATCATCACCGCCAGACCGACGACATAGCTGATGGCGGGCAGTCCAAATGCCCGCTGGGTCACATAGGCCGCCCCGCCGGCCCGCGGGTAGCGCGACCCCAGTGAGGCGTAGGAGAGTCCGGTCAGACCGGCCGCCACCATGCTGGTGACGAAGCCGAGCCAGACCAGGTTGCCCAGTTCTGCGGCCGCCTTACCCACCAGGCCGTAGATGCCGGCCCCCAGCATGTTGCCAATGCCATAGACCGTCAGGGCCACCACACCCAGCGTGGGTCTGATGGCGGCAGGCGAATTTTCAGCTTCCTTCACACTGCCCCCTGTTGACCATCAGTTCACCGCTTCAGAGGTCGTAGCCTCGCTCGTCATGCAGGGCGAGGTCGAGCCCCATGGTCTCTTCATCACTCTCGACCCGCATTCCGACCAGCCAATCGACCAGCTTCAACAGCAGATAGGTGGTCAGCGCGGTGTAACCGAGGGTTGTCACGACGCCAATGAACTGAATGGTCAGCTGGCTGGCCATCGTTCTGCCCTCGGCATAGCCCTGACCGCTGAACAGACCCAACTGATCGGAAGCAAACAGGCCCGCCAGCAGCGTGCCGAGAATACCACCAACGCCATGCACCGGAAAAACGTCGAGCGAATCATCGATCTTCAGCTTCTGCTTGAGCAGCTGGGTCATGTAGTAACAGACGATGCCGGCTACGAAACCGATCAGCAGCGCACCACCCGGTCCGATGTAACCGGACGCCGGCGTCACCGTGCCCAGGCCAGCCACCATTCCGGTCACCAGGCCCAGCATCGAGGGTTTGCCATGCTTCACCCACTCCATCAGCATCCAGGCGAGGGCCCCGGTCGCGGCGGAGATGTGGGTCGCCAGCATCGCCATGCCGGCGTTGCCATCGGCCGCCAGCGCCGATCCGGCATTGAAGCCGAACCAGCCCACCCAGAGCATCCCGGCACCGGTCACCGTCATCGTCATGTTGTGTGGCGGCATGGCCTGGGTTCCAAAACCGCGGCGGTTGCCGACCACCAGCGCGGTGATCAGCGCGGCCACTCCAGCAGTGATGTGCACCACGGTGCCACCGGCGAAATCGAGCAATCCCAGCTTCGCCAGCCAGCCACCGCCCCAGACCCAGTGGGCCACCGGCACATAGACCAGCAGCAGCCAGAGCATGCTGAACAGCAGCATCGCCGAAAACTTCACCCGTTCGGCAAATCCACCCACCACCAAGGCCGGGGTGATGATGGCGAAGGTCATCTGGAACATCACGAACACGCTCTCGGGAATCGAGCCCGACAGCGCTGCTTCGCTCAGACTGGCCAGCAGAAACTGAGCCGAACCACCGATCCAGTCATTGAGGGCACCACCATCGGTGAAGGCGAGGCTGTAGCCACATACGAGCCAGAGCAGCGAGGCCCCACAGGTGATGGCAAAGCACTGCATCAGCACCGACAGCACATTCTTCGAGCGCACCAGACCGCCATAGAAGAGTGCCAGCCCCGGAATGGTCATGAACAGCACCAGCGCGGTGGCTGTCAGCATCCAGCCGCTGTTGCCCTGATTCAGTTCACTGGCATGCGCCAACGGCGTGCAGAACATCAATGACAACAGTACGGTCAAAAAGACGGGGGGTCTGGCAGTGGCTGCTGACATGGGATCGGATCCTCAAGTACGTAAAAACGCACAAAAACGGTGCTTTTTTATTGGTCATAACGGGAACAAATCCGGATTGGCACCATAGAAATGCATTTTTGAGGCAAAACCGGATCTGCGCGCGGTTAAAGCAAGCATTGCGCCATTTCTGTGCGAAACCTCGGCAACACACCCCTGGGCTGGCGCGTCAAACCCTGAATCGACGCACAGCCCCCCGCAGCACCCGATCAAGCCGTGCGGCCCGTCGCGCAGTCGGCTGACCATAACGCAGGACCATGTAGGCCCGGCTGATGCGGTTGACCTCAGCGGCAAGATCGGGACGCATCAGCACAAGACGGCGGGCATAGTCGGCCGGCGGCTCGCCGGGCTGGCGCGCCAGCCCGGCACTGGTCAGGCGGTGACAGAAGCGCTGATAACTGCGATCGGCAGGATCGAGGTGCGGCCCGTTCCGGCCCGGCAACAGCCAGAACAGCGGCAACAGCATGGCCAGCAGCAGCACCAGCAGCGCGGCACGCGCCAATGTCACGCCATCCACCCCTTCGAACCACTGTCCCAGCCACTGCTGTTGACGGGACAGGTCGTAGCTCAATACCGTTCGATGCCAACGGTACTCGGCGGCATCACGGAAAAGCTGGAGCCAGTGCAGCCAGGCGGCAGGCCGCCAGCCAGCTTCCGGCACAGCAGCGGTCAGCGGCTCGCCTGCCAGGGCGGCACGCACCGCGCTCTGGCTGACCCGTTCCGGCGCAATGGCCGCTGTCGGATCGACCCGGAGCCACGTCATGGCGAGATCACTCCAGACCTCGACCCAGGCATGGGCATCACTCTGGCGCACGATCAGATAGCGATCGATCGGATTCAACTCACCACCATGGTAGCCGGCCACGATGCGAGCGGGCAGTCCAGCGGCGCGCAGCAGAAAGGTCAGCGCACTGGCGTAGTGCTCGCAGTAGCCGCTGCGGGTTTCAAACAGGAATTGATCGATCGGCTGATCACCCAATAGCGGCGCTTCAAGCGTGTAATGGAAAGGCTGGTCATGAAAATGGTCGAGCACCTGCCTGACTACCGCTTCGGCGGCTGGGTTCTGCGCGCGCCACTGCTCAGCCAGCTTCCGGCTGCGCGGATTGCCGCGCGCGGGCAGTTGCAGATAACGCTGGCGCTGCTGCACCGAAAGCGTTGCCGGCGCGGTGTCTGTCTGGCGTCGCAACGCAAAGCGGCGGCGCTCACTGATCGGCGTGCTGCTTTGCAACCGACCGTCCGTGAGCTTTCTGATGGTCGAATCACCGCTCGATGAGTGATCGAGCGCAAAGATCCAGCGCTTGCCGGTCGGCTCCATCACCAGCTCATAGGGCACTCCTTGTCCGGAAGAGGCCATCGGTGCGTCGGCAGACTGAAGGCTCTCCTGTCGCCAGTTGCGTCCATCGAAGTGGGCCAGCACCAGACCGCGCCAGAACAGCTCGGCGGCAGGCGGAATTTCCCCTTCGAAACGGGCCCGCAGCACCAGTTCATCCGTCAGCCGCAACCGGCTGATGTCACCCGGGCCGATCTCTTCGGCAAAGCCGCTGCGGGCAGTCGAACTGGAGAGCGGAATCGACCAGAGCGGCCCGATGCGCGGAAAAAGCAGAAAAAGCGCCACCATCAACGGCAGACTCTGCCCCAGCAGCCGCGCGGCCCAACCGAGCGCCCGCATCGGTTGCTGCCCATGCAACAGCACCAGCCAACTGGTGACGATCAGCAGCAGCTCGAACAGCGCGTAGCCCGCCATCAACAGGCTTTGGTCGAACAGAAACTGTGCCAGCATGACAAAGCAGCCGAGCAGGATCAGCACCTGCCCATCACGCCGACTGTTCAGCTCCAGCCACTTGCCGGCAAACGACAGCAGCAACAGCGCCACCGCCGGCTCCACCCCCACCACACCGGCATAGGTGGCATAGATGGCGGCCAATCCCGACAGCAGCAGCGGCAGCCGCAGCCAGAGCGGGACCGCATCAGGTCGACGACGCCACCAGAGCGACCGGATCGTCAACGCGGCCGCGCAGACCGCCAGCAACAGCGGTGGCATCTGCGCCAGTTGCGGCAACAGCAGCGCCAACGAGAGCGTCAACAGCCAGCAAAATGACGTGGGCGACAGCGCTGCGGCGGCATTCCGCTCGACCGGGATCAATGCACCATCCTTTTGTTGCACCAGCTTGGAGACATTGAAGCGCAAAAGCGTCAGCGGTGGCGAAAGCGGCCACCGCCACGACGAAGATTCAGCCACTCCCTGCTCGGCATGACCCGAGGAATGAAAAACCCCGGCACAGGCCGGGGTTTTTTACTCAATCGGCCATTACGTCAGCAATGGCCGGACACAAGCCGGTTGTCGAACGAAACTCACTGTTTCGCTGCATATTTTGCTGGCTTGATCAGGTAGTGCGCGATGGCGGGAAGCATCCAGACCGCCCCGACCATGTTCCACAGGAACATGAAGACCAGCAGGATGCCCATGTCGGCCTGGAACTTGATGGGCGAGAAGACCCAGGTGCCGACCCCGAGCGCCAGCGTGAAGCCGGTGAAGAACACCGCCTTGCCGGTGGTTCTCAGAGTGTGCAGGTAGGCCTCGACCAGGTCATACCCTTCACTGAGAAAGGATTCCAGCTTGGCGAAGATGTAGATTCCGTAGTCGACGCCAATGCCGACCCCCAGCGCCACCACCGGCAGCGTCGCCACCTTGAAGCCGATGCCCATGATCGCCATCAGCGCCTCACAGAGAATGGAGGTGATGATCAGCGGCGTGATGATGCAGATGGTCGCCAGGATCGAACGGAAGGTGATCAGACAGAGCACGGTCACCGCTGCATAGACCAGCAGCAGCATGCGGTTCTGCGAATATTTGATCTCCTGGTTGGTGGCGGCATCGATGCCGGCATTGCCACCGGCCAGCAGCAGCTGCTTCTCCTCGCTGTTGTTTTCGGCCGCGAACTTCTCGACCAGCTCGGCAACCCGCTGCAACGTCTCGGCCTTGTGGTCATAGAGCGACACCTGAACATAGGCGACGCTGCAATCCATGTTCATGCCAGTGATGCCGATCTGCGTGGTCAGCAGGTTCTGATCACGCGCCAGAATCGACCATTTCGGGTTGGCCTCGGTGGTGTTGAAGCTGTAGTACTTCGCCTTGGTCACCAGCGAGAAGACCGACTGTACGCCTGGGTCATTCTCCAGTGCCCAGGTCAGCTGATCGATCAGCACCGCCGAGGAGTACTCGGTACATTTGTCCGGTGCGGTCTTCAAAAACACCACCATCACATCGGAGCTGGTGGAGAAGTTCGCGTTGACGTAGGCATTGTCCTTGTTGTAGACCGAATCGGGTCGCAGCATCGGCTGCCCGGCATCCAGGTCACCGATCTTGAGGTCAGCGCGGAAATAGAATGCGCCACCCAGCAATACCGCGGAGATCAGCAGGGTCACAGGTGCAATCCTGCCGCTGGCAAAGCGCGACATCGCATTCCATACCGGCGTGTCCTTGCTCAACTGGGACTGTGCATGTTTGATGCTGGCCTTGGTGACACCGATGTAGGACATCAGCAACGGCAGCAGCACCAGGTTGGTGAACAGGATCACGAACACCCCGAGGCTGGCGGTGACGGCCAGCTCCTGGATCACCTTGATCGGAATCATGTAGAGGGTGGAGAAGCCCACCACGTCACACAGAATCGCCACCGCACCGGGGATGTGCAACACACGGAAGGCGCGACGGGCGGCCATCAGCTTGTCCTCGCCCTGCCCGGCCTCGCTCGATATCCCCGAGATGATCTGCACGCCATGGCTGACGCCGATCGCGAAGATCAGGAACGGAACCAGCACCGAATAGGGGTCGAGGCCATACCCCAGCAGCTTGACCAGACCGAGCTGCCAGACCACGGCGATGATCGAACAGAGCAGCGGTACGACCGAGCTCTTCCAGCAGTGTGAATAGATATAGAGCAGGACGAAGGCGATCCCGATCGAGATCACGAAAAACAGCCCAATGAGCTGGAAGCCCGAGATCAGGTCGGCGATCCACTTCGGAAAGCCAACGATATGGATCTTGATCTGATCGGTCTGATACTTGGAACGGATGTCCTGCTCAAGCTTCTTGGAAAACGCCAGATAGTCGAACCGTTCACCCTTGCTGCGGTCGACCCCGACCAGCGGCACCTTGATGATGGTCGCCTTGAAGTTGTTGGCGATGTAGGTGCCGATGTGGCGTGACCGCAGGACATTCAAACGCACCTTCTCGATCGCCTCGGGCGTGCCATCGTAGCCGCTGCCGATGATGGCATCCCCCTTCCAGCCGACTGGCGTGGCCGCCTCCCAGCGCAGGCCGGCCGACCACATGGAGATCATGTTGCCCTTGTCGACGCCCGGTGTGTAGAAGACGTCATCGGCGATCTGTCGCAAGGTCTCCAGATACTCCTTGGTGAAGATGTCACCATCGACCACTTCGACCGCGATCTGCACCGCGTTCCCTGCGTTGCCGCCGGTCGGCATGTACTTCATCGAGTTCTGGATGTAGGGATGCTGCAGCGGAATCAGCTTCTCGAACTGCACATCGGGGCGAACCTGAGACATCTGGTAACCCAGAAAGCCGGTGATCAGCAGCACCAGCACCAGAATCGCAATGCGGTTCTCGAAGACCAGCCGCTCCAGAAATGGAACGTGATCAATGTTTTTATTTGAGACTTTCATGTTGGAATCCCGCTTTATGCCTCAGATCAATCAGTGTGGGAGGTCGAGCCCTTTGGGGGAGATGCGCTTGACGCCGGCAAAACCAACCGTCAAGAAATTGCCGTCCCCGGCATCGATGATGTTGGCCATGTGCACCCGGTCATCACGCAGGTAGACGCCAAGACCACTGCCATCGCTCTTCTCGGTGATGAACAGACCGTTGTTGCCGATGAAAACCGGTTTACCATCAGCCCCGATCAGGCCATTCTGTACCGAAAACTCGGTGTGGGTC
>ERZ1645192.763-NODE-763-length-26894-cov-5.606021_pt1 | contig 26894 bp, 21 predicted proteins | sample MGYA00575354_ERZ1645192 | MGnify/ENA primary metagenome ERZ1645192 (study PRJEB40844, sample SAMN11349763) | freshwater sediment metagenome | isolation source: river sediment | host: Sediment | place: India: Faizupur Khadar , New Delhi | collected 2017-02-21 ... | reverse complement strand
GCTAATATATTCAAAAACACTACATTAGTAGGAAAAACGGCCAGCATTTTATCTGCTGCTTTTATAGCTAGATCGTACTTGTTCTGCTTGAAAAGGGCTACCGAATACCAGTAGTTCGCATAGTAATTGTAGTAATCTATCTTCATTATCTTATTGGATTGAACTTCAACTTTATCCCAGTACATCTGAGCCGAATATATCAGATTGATCGTATTTAAAACTTCAATCGAATACGGACATGCAGTTAGGGCAGTTTCAAGATTTTTCATGGCATTCGCATAGTTCCCCTGAAGATAATATAACCATCCCAGTCTGTAATTAACAGTGTAACTGGTCGGATAATCTTTAATCACTTTGCTCAAAGAAGATATAGCTTTGTCGTACCGTTGAGCCGTTTCATATTTTATCGAGCCGGAATAGGCTTCTTCCAGTTCCTTCTGTGTCATTTCGGCGTACAGGCCAAAGAAAAGGCTGATAATAAGCAGTAATACTGTCTTTTTCATTTTTATCTCCATCTGTAGTTTGCTATTATTGAATTGGTCATTATCGTATAATCCTCGAAATCTGAATATGAGAAAGTATAGCCCAGGATCCACTCTCCGAAGAGCTTCTTGAAAATCACGCCGCCAAGTATATTCATTTTAAGTTCAGAATCATTAGTGTTAAGATACCTGCCCTCGCTTGTGTTCACAAGGAACATGTCGCCTGTCGTATAGCTCGAAAAAATATCGTATTCCTCGTTATTGTATCCTGCGGTCATGCCGTAAAGAAATCTGGTTTCATTCCTGATTATGCTTTCTGAAATATTCGTTATAAGAGAATCTCTGTCTGAAGCAATCATATCTTCAGCGTAACTCGATCCTGAATCCTGAACTATATTTATAACACCGCCCAAGTAAATTCCTGCATAAGTGAACGCTCCGTCAAATGTATATTGAAGCGATGTAAGCGAGTTTGAATCCGTGAAAAAGTTTCTCTGATTTCCGGTAGCCAGCTCATTTATATCATAAAAATTGTAACTAAGCGCTGAGGCATTTATAAATGTGTTGGCTCTAAAAAAATCTGTCAGAGAAAATCTGCATCCGGCTGAAACAGCTTCTATATCCTGGATATAATCGTTTATCAGCCATCCTGCTTTGAGCCCCATATAAAATGAAGTCCTTCTGGAAAGGTAGTAATTGTACTGAGCGAAAAGTTCATACTGATTAATATCTTCATAGAAAGTAAATCCGAGATCTTCGTTCATTTTTTTATCAACGCTTGTTCCCTGCATGACTAGATTAACATTGAACTTATGCGTCTGCGGCCCGAAGTTATAGTTCAGGTTGAAGTTATACCCTCCGAGCAAAAGGTCATTATCTCCGTACTCATAAAGTGAAAAAATTACATCGAGGTATTTATTGTCATCCTTTAACAGCTTTGAAGACTCTCTGTATCCGGTTTCAAATTCATCGTTTTTAAACCCTGCATCCATTGCTTTTTTGTACCATTCAGCTGTTTTAATATAAAAACCTGTCTGTTTCAGCCCGTATCCGGTCAGGCTGTAGATCGCTTTTCGCCTGTAGAAATCTTTCTCCTGCTTCAGGAATTTTTCCGCGCCTGATGTTTTTCCAAGCAGTGCGTCTGAGTAAATAACCCTGTCCTGATTTATCTGCGAATTCTGAAGCTTAAAAAGCTTATACGCATAATCATTTGCGGTTTTTATTCCGCCTGAATTTATGCTCGCATTGTAAATTCCTTCTTTCGCGCCCTGATTAGTAGGAGCGATGCTCTCGGCCTGAAAATAAAGATCAAGCGCTCCTTCAAAATTTTTCTTGAAGTAATATTCGTCCCCTTTGAATAAAAGCGAATCAACTTCGCTCATCGCATGAATTGAGCTTATTACGCTCAAAATGATGATTAAAACACCTGTTTTCATATTTTCTCTAATCTGATTGTTTTTTTGTTGAAAATCAATGAAATCTCTTTAATTCCCTTATTATCGCAAATGACAGCTTTGGTCTGGGCAGCCACGCGGCCGTTCTGAATTATTTTGCCGGCTACGGTATTTTTATCATTCCTGATATAGAATCCGCAGATCTTGTTCAATTTGTGATTGAAGGATTTTATTATAAGAGGGAGCTTTGATATCCTGAAAACATTATCGGGAATGAATTCATTCCATTCTATCAGTTCGTCATCTGACAGAGGAACGGACGGCAGAGCCAGAAAGAAATATCTGAGCTCGGAATTATAGATCCCGTCATATTTAAAATACACGAACCTGTCCCTGTCGTTCCCGAAATAAAGCTTATTTTCTTTCCCGTCGCAGAAATAATATGTGCCGTCGGTTTCCATCTTCACGGTAACCGCAATTTCGCCGGTCTGAATATCATCATTGAAAACTTTATATATGAACTCTTCATCAAGAATGAACTGGAGTTTTCTTGTGAGTGTTTTTGATGATGACAGAGCTGTAACGGAATCATTCTTTTTAAGATATTTAATATCAAGATCAAGATCGTTCGCTTTGAAGCTGTTGAACGCAAACTCTATTCCCGCCGATCCTATCAGATGGGAATACTGCAGCTGAACATGAAGGTGGGGTTCTGGCGAATAACCTGAATTTCCGCATTCTGAAAGCAATTGCCCTTTTGATACCTGATCGTTCTTTTTAACCTTGATCGAACCTTTTTTAAGATGCGACAATTCAACATAATACCCGGGGTTAAAGTAAATTATAATATAATTCCCCCAGTTATTCACTTTATCAACCGTACCGATATCGTTGTCATCAGCTTCGTCGTAAACATCAACTACAGTCCCGTCAACGGGCGACACAACCGGCTTTCCGTAGCAGAAATAATCTTCTTTCTGCTGTCCTTCGTTCTTGAATGTTTTTCCTTTATCTTCTATCGTGAAATCATAAGCATATTTCCATACGCCTTTGTGCGTCCATTCGCCGTCAAAAGGCTGATATACGGTCCATTTTCCCATAAAAGGAAGGTTTATCGAAGGCGTTGACCAGTCGAACCTGTTTTTATAGTTGAGATGATCGATAAGCGATTTTTCAGGCTGTTCGAGATGGGTCTGATTCATCATCACATATTTGACGCTGCCGAGTACATAAATGTATAACAGAACCGTAAGGTTGAACGGCAGTGTGAACACCGGTATTCCGAACGAGACCCAGAAGACCGATGTGGCGTCTATTATAAAAACCGACGCGAGAACGGCTGATAATGTGAGCAGGTATGTTCTTTTTGAAGGGATTAGAAACATTCCGCCGAGACTCACTCCCACCAGTATGAAGTTGAATGATGATACTTCCTGGAACGCGAGAGGAACGCTGCCTTTTAATACAGCTAGGAAATATATTCCCGCGTAATAGGACAGGACAGCCGTAAAAAAGGTGATCCGTGAATAAAGCAGGATCGCTATCAGCAGAATAATGCCGATAATATCATAAGGCATGAATATCAGTATTCCGACAGCCCGGAAAAGTCCCTGAATAAAAGCCGGCAGTGCTTCAATATTGAAATATTCCTGTTTGTAGAATGAATCAACAATAAGATTGCTGTACTTAGCCGATGCTAGATATATTATCATGGCCGATATTGTGAACGGTATGTTCAAAACGGGCAGCCTGAAATATAAATACAGGGCTGAACTTAATGTATAAGTGATCAGGACTGTCAGAATGCTCATGCCTAAAGTTAGCAGAATCGAGAGCGTGGTGATCTTAAAAATGAATCCGACGGCAAATCCGGTAAGAAGGGCATTGTAGGTAAATAGTTTATTTACCGGATCATTTCTTTTAACTCCGATGAACCTTGCGAAGAGCAATGCGATAATGAGAGAAAGCAGCCCGAGAACGGCGATGTTTCGGTTGAACAGCGTTGAGAGGAACAGAAGTACTCCGACGGTCCTGTTCTGAATAAAGAAAAGATTCGAGTAAGCGAAAAACAATTCTTCTGTCGTGTCTTTATAATATTCTTTTACCCTGCCTGAACTCATGCGCTTTTATCCTTAAAATTGAAATCTCTTTAATTTCTCCGGAACGCTTTCCGGTCCGACTATATCCTGTAATGTTTCAGGCCTTCTTATCTGCTCGACAGTACCGTCCTCCAATATCATAACTACGGCCGGACGGTAGCGGATGAACTGCATCCACTGGGTCATATTATATGCGCCCATCGGGGAAAGTATCAGCCTCGTTCCTTTAGGAAGAGGCGGTAAGAACGCGCTTTCGACCACTACATCGATGTTCATGCATAAAGGCCCGTAAATAATGCTGTTCTCATAAGCTCCGTGAATTTCTCTGTCTATCTCGACATGATAATTGTACCAGGCTGATGTGTATAACAGGTTTACGCCGGCGTCGATTATATAACTTTTCGTTCCGTCGGGAAGTCTTTTTACGGCATCAACGGTGGTTATAAGCCACCCGGCCTCGTCAACGATCGCCCTGCCTGTTTCAAGATAAACTTCGGGATATTCTTTCGGTTCAAGCTCTTCTAAAAGAGTGTCTGTGATCGCGTCAATAAAATTTTCCACCGGCTGTATGGCTACTTCAGGCGGCAGATAGGTTCCTTTAAGTATGTTCTTTGACGGAAAACCGCCGCCAAAATCCAGGTACGAAATTGATATTTCAAATTCTTTCTCGATCCTGCGCATCAGCTGAACAATTTTCTTAACCGCTTCTTTATAGGCGCTAGGCTCCATCATGAAAGTCCCGATATGACAATGGATACCTTCAAGATGCAGATATTCGCTGTGCTGGATCCTTTTCACCGCGTTGAATGCGTTGTTGTTCTCGATATTGAATCCGAATCTCGACCACTGCGGATAAACACCCGTGTCCATGTTGACCCTGATGCCGACAGATGCTTTAATATCGAGTTTTTTCGCCGCCTCTTCCGCTTTGATAATCTCGTCGAAATTATCGAGATTGACCATCGCGCCTTCTTTAAATGCTACAATAAGCGATTCAAGCGGTTTGTAAGGTCCGTTATAAATGATCTTCTTGCCCGGTACGCCCAGCCTTCTCGCTTTCTGATATTCAAAGTCTGAAACCACTTCCGCCGTCTCGCCCTCCTGATGAAGCACGGAACATACGGCATCGAGGTAATTCGTTTTATACGACCAGCTCATTTTTGCCTTCGGATATTTGCTGGAAAAATATGAATAGATCTTTCTGTATCTTTCCCTTATTACTTTTTCGCTTAAAACAAATACGGGCGATCCGAATTTTTCGGTAAAATCACCGATATGAAAACCTTCGATCTCTTCCCTGTGACCTTTATTGTAACTTACGCCGAATTTGTTCATCACTCCGGCGGTCTGTTTTCTGATATACGGTTTTATGTATTCTTTTTTCATTCTCTATTCTCCTTTTTCCGATGTCTCCCCGAATGTGCTGATCTGTTCGAAGTCGGATATATCTTTTACAAGTTCATTGGTGTATCTTATCATCAGCTTGCCGCTCTTATAATCGGAATGCGTGTCGTAGTCCTGCCCGGTAAGAAGCTGAACCATTCGCGCAGGCAGATTTATTCCGCAGCCTGCCGGAAAATACACCCATGCAGGAAACCTCGGATTTATTTCAAGTACATATATTTCCTGGGTCTTGTCCTCAAGAAGCACTTCGAACTCAAATCCGCCGCGCCACGAAAGCCCTTTTACTACCCTTTTTGTAGCTTCGATAAGCTTTTCGTTCCTGATGCTGACGGCGTTCCATACTTTACCGAGCTTGGTGATCGTCATTTTTCTGATGGCGAAGACTCCTATATCGTTACCGTTGCCGTCTCCGCACCCTATCACATCGTACTCGTCACCCTGAATGAATTTCTGCACGATGATCGGATAACCCCAGGCTGCTGCGATCTTTCCGAAATATCCTTCCGCCTCGCCCGGTGAATTAGCTTTGTACGCTTCATAGAATGGCCCTTTCACCATGCACGGGAACCCCAATTCGTTCACCGCGTTATGAAGATCTGCCAGAGATGTGCAGCTCATGTACTCCGGAGCTTTAACTCCGATCTTTTCAGCCAGTTCCTTGAGTCTGAGCTTATCTCTAAGCCTGAACATTTCCTTTGAAGGTATCAGCATCTTAATTCCGATATCTTTCAGAACAGGCTCGATATCCATATAGATCGGAAGTTCGGCATCAAGCGCGGAAATTATAACATCGATACTCTCTCTTGAATGAATGTCTTTGATTCTTTCGATAAATGCTTCACGGCTTCCTGAAGGATAAGGCATGATATAGCTTTTATCGATTATATGGTCTAAATATATTCCCGGTTCAAGCGCGTCATAGGCAAGACCTATGGTCCTTACATCCATCCCGCTTTCTTTTAAAGCCCGGCATATCCCGGCGCCGGGACCCGGATTATCAATAGTGTTTATCCCGCTTACCGCTACGGTGAGCTTCATAAAAATCCCCTATATTAAGAAATATTTTTTGAGATTTTCAATAAAATCATTAACATCCACGCTGACTTCGTCTTCTGTCGAGTCATACTCGTCAAGAAGAACCGACCTGATCTCATCAGGCTCTTTTCCTGCTTTAAGCAGTTCAAGGATCTTTAGTCCCGTAGCATTTGCGGTATATGAATGGCCGGTTACAGGATCAAAAATGAACCCGCTTTCACTCACTGCAAGTACAGCCAATTTATCTTTATCCATCTAAACTCCTTATATAGTAATTTTACTATGTTAACGCAAATTATTTCAATTTGTTTTAAATTACTTAATTTATGAAATAACCCATAGCCTATTAATATAATAATGAAAAAGCGTTTTATCAATTAAAATAGAAAATCAGTAAAAAATATTGTGTGTTTTCGGGATCAAATCTTTACCAGCCTGATCAGGCACCACTCGTTCATTTCGTAATAACCGTCCGTGATAAGTCCGCCAACTTCTTTTATCCTTGAATACATCCTCGCATTTTCTTCGATCAGAATGCCTGATAAAATGATCATCCCTTTGGGTTTTGTTATTTTCCTGAAGCTCGGAATAAGTTCCTCAAGAACGCTCCTGTTTATATTGGCAAGAACGAGATCATATAGATTTTCACCTTCATAATCGCTTGCAGTAGTGAATTTTGTATGAATTTTCATATCGGCATGATTTATGTGGGCGTTCTCCTTGCAGTTGTCGTAGCTTTCTTCGTCAATATCAACGGCAGTGACGCTTTCTGCGCCAAGTTTTACGGCCGCAATTGATAAAATTCCTGATCCTGACCCCGCTTCGAATACTTTTTTACCTGTAAGATCATGCTTGCTGATCTCCTGAAGCATTAGTTTTGTAGTTTCATGCGTACCGGTTCCGAAAGCCATCTTAGGCTCGATCAGGATCCTGATCTTATCGGTATGAACATCCATCCATGCGGGAACGACCAGAAATCTACCGGCCTCAACAGGCTGATATGTTTTTTTCCATTCCTCACGCCAGTCGGTCTTCGGAATACTGACCGCTTTCATTTCTGGAACATCCTCTATTCCGTTCTCCTCAAAAAACAACAGGAGAGAGTTTTTAATGATCTCGGGATCATCGTCTTCTTCAAAAAACAACCTGAGCCCGGTATCCTCTTCAAAAGTGGTTTCATCCAGATCTTCGATCCCTTTACAGCCTATAGAAAATGCAAATTCCGTGATAACATCTTTAATTATTTCGTCTTTTATTTTTATGTCTATCGAATACCATTCCATATATTACGCGCCTTTGAATTGATTTGCAATTTCATTTAATATTTTATCGGCTACCTGAAGAGCTTTTAATCCGTCCTCGCCCGTTACTTTTACACTTTTTCCTTTTGAGATCGCTTCGACAAAATCCCTGTTCTCTTCGAGAAGTGCATTAACTTCGATTTTTTCCCTCTTTGAATAAATTATTTTCTTATTAACAAAATCGAGATCGGCAACAGCCATGCCGTCATTGATCAAAGCATCTTTGTCGGCAAGGTAGAATATGTCTGCAATTCCGGTATCAAGGTCGAGCGATAGATATTTGTGCTCCTGGAATATCCTGAACTTTCTCATTTTCTTTAAGCTCATCCGTGAAGCTGTCAGGTTCGCAACTGCTCCGTTTTTGAACTTTATCCTGACATTGGCGATATCGGTCGTGTTTGTAACGACAGCTACTCCGGCAGCATCAATTTTTTCCACATCAGACTTTATCAGACTCAAGATTAGATCAATGTCGTGGATCATCAGATCAAGCACGACCGACACATCCGCACCCCTAGGATTGAATGGCGCCAGGCGGTGAGCTTCAATGAATTTCGGTTCGATACTGAAATCCTTCAATTGTGAAAATGCCGGATTATATCTCTCGATCTGCCCGACCTGAATGATCAGGCCTTTCTCTTTTGCCAGTTGAACGATCTCAATGCCCTGCTCAACCGTCGCGGTTATAGGCTTTTCAATAAATATATGCTTTCCGGCAAGAAGACATTTTTTTGCAACTTCATAGTGTCCCTGTGTCGCGACCGCAACGACCATCCCGTCAACCAGCGGAAGCAGTTCTTCCAGACTATTAAAACCTCTGCACTTATTTAGTTCTGAAGCAGTTTTGACCGCTTCCGGATTTATATCGTAAACACCGATAAGTTCCGAAATATCCGGCAGCATCGTATGCATCTTTGTGTGCAGTTTGCCCAAATGTCCGCATCCCGCTATTCCAATTTTTGTTCTCATAAATATCCTTATTTCATTTCCTGATTTGATGCTTTTATATAGTAGAATTTCTTGGTTGAGCTTGTTATTGATACAGGATAATTCGCCTGATCTGTCGTGGCGAGATATGTAAAACCTTCGTACGGCAGATCGGAGTGAAAAACAAGATATGATCTTGCATTGGTAACGGCGCTCCATGAAACTGTCAGGGTCGTTCCCGAAACGCTGGTGGAAACATTCTGCGGATCGGCAAGATGAACATAGTTCACTGCGGCTAATGCGTCGATAAGACCCCATCCGTATCTTGTGCTGTCGGGATTCGACGCCCGGTCGGCCGTCATCATCAGAGCTTCGCGGACATCCATGTTCGTCCAGTCAGGGTGGGCTGATAAAAGCATACATGCTACTCCTGCAACTAGAGGCGTCGCGAACGAAGTTCCTGATCCTGTCGCATAAGTTGTATTTGTGCTCGATACCGCGTAATAATCGCTGACGCCGCGTGCAACGACTTCCGGTTTTATCCTGCCATCATAAGAAGGTCCATAAGATGATGAAGCCGCTATCACTCCGTTAAGATCGACGGATCCGCATGATAAAATGCTGTCCGCGTCGGCCGGAGCCGACAGATAATGCCACGCGCTTGTTCCTGAATTACCCATCGAATTACAGACGACCATTCCCAGATATGCCGCCTGTTTCGCGCCGAGAGTACATATTGTTGTGATCCCGTTCATGTCCTCATAAGTATAGTTATCTGCAGGATCATCAAACTCGGAATATCCCAAAGATATCGAAGCTACATCAGCACCGAGAGCCTCCCCCCATTCGAGAGCGGCGACCATGTAATCTTCCTCATAAGTCCCTTCGCTTGCGTAATTTTCGGTCTTAGCGAGCAGAAAATCCGATCTGAAAGCAGGTCCGACGAAGGTTCCCGGCTTGTATCCCGCCGCAATCGACCAGCAGGCTGTTCCGTGTCCTTCCTGACCTGTCGAATCATGTATATCGTCAGCAGTTTCGTCATCTCCATATATAAAATCGTACTCATCAACGACAGTGAGGCTGTCGAATACCTGATGATCCTTATTAAAACCCGTATCCACAATCATCAGCCTGGCTCCCTGACCCTTGTATCCGAGTGCATGGACTGCAGGAATATTTATCTGGTTCACCTGATTATAAGTCAGGTTATAAAAAGCGTCTTTTGAAGATTCTGACGGTTGTTCGCTTTTTATGCTCATATCCTTTTTTACTTTTGGCAGAATATCAATATATCTGACAAAATTCATTCTAGATATTTCAACAGCTTTTTCTGAAGTTATTTCTGCAGATATAAAATTGAACCATTTCGATCTTGCCCTTTCTTTTTCAAGCCCGAGTTTGTCGATATATTCCTGATTGACCGGCAGATCAGAGAACAGTACAAGGTCACTTTCTCTTTTGAAAGTTTTTGCCCTTCGTTTCAGAGTTTTCTCATCAAGACGCATGTCTTTTTTAACTTTGTCGAAAGAGGATTTATCGAATATATTCTTGTCGGTAAAATAGATGACAAATACCCGTGTCTCTTCAGATTTGGATTTTATAAAATTCTCCGCTCTATCGGAAAACTTATTCTCCTTAGGAGGCATATAAAATTCTGAGGCAAAAACTAAACCGGCAGCAGCTATGGCTAAAATTGAGATAATCTTTTTCATAATCGACCCCTTATTTCAGATACAGCATCTTTGCGGAATTTTCAATTTTCCCGTTTATCTTAAGCTGATAAAAATAGATACCTGTCTGCATTCCGTCCGCATTGAAAACCGCGGAATGCTTTCCTTTATTTTCGGCCTCATTGACAAGATTCTTTACCAGCTGTCCTTTTGAATTAAAAATATTAAGCTCGGTCTGAGCCGCATAAGGCATCATCCACGAAATTACAGTCTCATTATTGAAAGGATTCGGATAATTCTGCATTAAGGTCGGGCTTTTCTCATTTGTAAAAACCTGCTCGATGCCCGTAGGATCCAGCACATACAGTCTTATATACCAGGAACCTGGATAATCCGGAGATATATCCTCCGGATGTTCCCATCCTGAAGAAGCCGAGTAAATCCAGGTAAGATCGCTGCTGCCGGAAGTCTCCATTGCCATAAAATTTTCCGATGTTGAAAATACTACTGCAACCTGACCGGAAATTATTCCGTTCAGGTTTTCTATAAAGCTGGAATACCCTCCATCGAAATCCTTCGAACCGCTCAATCCGTTCACCAGACTGTCTGTAGGAAGTCCGTCGAAAAGAACTATTTTCCAGTCTGTTCTTCCTCCAAACCCGTAACCGAATTCTATACAGTCAAGCCGGTAATCAATATTTCCCAGATCAAAAACAGACGCGGCTTTCCATTCTATTGAGTCGCCTCTGCCAAAACAGTTCTCCGGTATAATATCGTATTGGGTGCTGAACGGGTTCCATGAGTAGTTAGGACGCTTTTCAACCCTTAATAGGAATTTATCCGTAGCTGACCCGATACTCGTATGGGCTGTATATTCAATATAGGCGTGACCGTATATTTCAGGTTTTGTTTCTATTCTCAGCATATTATTTAAAGGCTTAAAAAAAGCTTTATCTACCGGGGAATTAATGGAATCTCCGGTCACAGCTACGGTAATTGAATCGAAGTTTATTGAATCAGGTTCCCAATTGAACGAGTAAGAAATGTCAATTTCAAGAACATCATCAGGTTCCATACTTTTATCCGGAACGGGGTTTGCGACCCATATACTCGAATCCTGTTTGGTTTCAGTTCTAACTGCTGCGAATTCGCTCAATTTCATAAAATCGCTGCCGAAACAGGTTATTCCCAGAACAAATATTAAAACGAAAATTATCTTCAAATTACATCCTTTCCTGTTGATTTCAGCCATTCAATAATACGAATTAAATCTTGAAATTACAAGAACTTACATCATGATTTTTCTGTCTTGACAAATCTGGATAGAATATTTATCTTCCCAATCCGGAAATTGCCTTGGTGGCGGAATTGGTAGACGCACTGGACTCAAAATCCAGCGGGGCTCACACCCCGTTCCGGTTCGACTCCGGTCCAAGGCATAAAAAATGAGTAGAAATGCTCATTTTTTTTATTTATATTCAATTAATCATAACATTTCCAACTAAACCGACTTATATTTGGAATGTTTGGGAGGGTGAGTGGAAACATTTTACGCTGAGAATAAGGATATTCTATTAAACTGCGAGCTTGAAATAGACGATCCGAATGAGGTTTTTCATGCTTTTGCCAGTCTTAGGATCAAGGCCGGAGACACGGTAGAGATAATAAACGGCAGGGGTGTCAGGTTCAGATCAGTAGTCGTAGAGTGCTCAAAAAAACGGCTTGTTGTTAAACCTCTGGAAATGACAGAAAATGTCAGTGACTATAAAGACATTAAACTGACAGTAGCGGTTTCGCTTTTGAACAAAAATTCAAAAATGAAACTTCTTATTGAAAAGCTTACAGAAATCGGCATAAGTGAATTCATTCCGTTCATATCCGACAGAACCGCCTTTCCAAAAATGAAAACCGATTCGCTGAAACCGAATATGGTATCTGCTCTCAAACAGTGCGGCGGCAGCACAGATGTGGTTTTATCGAGAACCCTGACTTTTAAAGAATTATCTGACCTCGGGGGCTTTGAAGAAAAGTTTTTTGCCGACATCGGAGGAGAAAGCGTACCGTGCGGAATTAGGCGCGGTCATATACTTGCTGTAATAGGTCCCGAAGGCGGCCTTACAGAAAATGAAGCAGCTGAACTTTCGGAAAAAGGCTTTATAAAAATAAAGCTGAATAAAAGGATCCTTAGAGCGGAAACGGCTGCAATAGTAACAGCTTCAAAGTTCTTGAGTTGACCGAGGAGGAAAAAGTGATAGAGTATATTAAAAAAAGTGATCCGATCGAAAAAATTTTCGAGAAATTTCCTTCCACAAGGAAGGTTTTTATAAATAAAAGCATGAGATGCGTCGTCTGCGAGATGAACAGGTTCGCCACAGTGGAGGAATGCTGCATTAATCACAAAGTCAAAGATCCGGACGATTTTGTCCGTATGCTTAACGAATCTGTGGACGAAGAACTAATTGATTGATAAAAAGTATTATAATACCGAGTTTGCAGTTAAGAGAAATATCTGGCTTAAAGAAGTTTCAAGAACTTTTTACCCTTCTATAAAAATCCTTCCTGAAGACCTTCATTTCTTTGTCGGACATTCTTATCTTATCTGCCGTTTATTAGACACTTTGGAAGACGCTTACGACATAACTGTCGAAACTAAGAAAGAAGCTCTTGACGAAGCCATTTCCTGTCTGAAAAACCCTGAAAATTATAAAAAAGAAAATAATATTTTTTTTAAAATAGCGGCAACTTCCGATATAAAACCATACGAGAAAATTATCCTTGAAAACTCATTCGATGTTTTCGAATGCGTTGACACATTTCCTGAAAATGTACAAAAGTTCGTACGGGAATGGACGATTGAAATGGCTGAAGGAATGAAAAAATACTCTTTCGGAACCGACAATCCGAAAGTTCAGCTTTCTTCGACTGATGAACTTGAAGAATATACTTATTATGTCGCCGGAACGGTCGGCGAACTCCTTTCGAGGCTTTTCACGCTCGAACATTTCAAAGTGCCTGAAAAAAGCAGAGATATTATGTTCAGGAACGGGATCGCTTTCGGAAAAGCTCTGCAGTATGTTAATATAATAAAAGATTCGAGAGAAGATTTCACCGAGGGAAGGTGCTTTATACCGGAGGATCTTCTTCATAAATACAGCCTGAATCTTGAAGATTTTTTCAAAAGCGAAAAAAAGGTTCAGATAAAATCCGCATATAACGAGCTGATAGAAAAAGCTGAAGAACATCTCCAAGCTTCGGTCCGGTATGTTGAAGCCGTACCTGTCAGGTTATGGCGGATAAGGCTTTTCTGCATCTGGCCTGTCGCTCTTGCTTATGCGACCCTGAACGGAATAAAAAGAGACCTTGACGATTTCATCACAACAAATGATACATATAAGATTTCTCGAGCTGAAGTAAGATCCATCTTGATAAAAGGCTATTTCGCAGCATTTTCAAACTGGTATTTCAGAAAACTGATCGGTTAGAAGTCCCGTTACAAAGTTTATATAAATTGACTTTTATTCTAAAAAGTTTATATTACAAGCTTTGTAAATAATCTATGGAACGCGCACGGAATGACAAAATTATCGGTAAATATAGGGGCCGGGGTAATACTTAAAAATCCTATTTTGACGGCATCAGGAACTTTCGGCTACGGTGACGAATTCGCAGAACTCTTCGATCTTTCTGCCCTTGGCGGGATCGTCACAAAAGCCGTCACGCCTGAAGTCAGGATCGGAAATCCTATGCCCAGAATCGCGGAAACGGAATACGGCATGCTGAATTCTATCGGTCTTGCCAATCTCGGACTAAATGATTTTATCACCAGAAAAGTTCCGGTGATAGAAAAATTCAATACCGTTGTTTTCGTAAATGTTGCGGGAAAAGAGCTCAAAGATTACATCAAAGTGGCTGAAAAGCTTAACGACATCGGCTGCATTCAGGGAATTGAAGTAAACATCTCCTGCCCGAATGTAAAAGAAGGCGGTGTCGCATTCGGAACCGATCCGAAAGTAGCCGCGGAAGTTACTCGTGAGGTCAGAAAAGTTTATAAAAAGCACATAATGGTAAAATTATCTCCCAATGTTACGGATATAACCTCAATAGCAAAAGCTGTCGAGGCTGAAGGGGCTGATTCTCTCTCATTGATAAATACCCTTTTCGGAATGGCAATAGATATTAAAACTTTCAGGCCGAAGATAAAATCTGTCGTTGCAGGTTACAGCGGACCGGCGATAAAACCTGTTGCGCTTCAGGCAGTTTATAAATGCTCTAAAGCGGTAAAGATCCCTCTGATCGGTATGGGCGGAATATGCTCGGCTGAAGATGTCGTGGAGTTCATGCTCGCGGGAGCAACGGCAGTACAAATAGGCACGGCTAATTTCACAAATCCTCTTTCCAGCTTGAACATAGCTAAAGATCTGGAAAAATTGCTTAAGGGGAGAAAAATAGCTGATATAAATTCTCTTGTCGGAGGTATGGTTATTGACTAATTATGACGATAAATATCTGAAACGCGGAGCGAGCGCATCTAAGTCTGAAGTTCATTCAGCCGTAAAAAACTCCGGCAAAGGCTTGTTTCCCGGCGCATTCTGCAAAATAATTGAAGACAAGCTGGGAAATGATCCAGAATACTGCAACATAATGCACGCTGACGGAGCCGGCACAAAATCATCTCTGGCTTATATTTATTACAAGGAGACGGGCGATAAAAGCGTTTTTAGAGGGATCGCTCAGGATTCTCTGGTAATGAACGTAGATGATGTTATTGCCGTAGGCGCCACTTCCAATATGCTTTTTTCAAATACGATAGGAAGGAATAAGCACATAATACCCGGCGAGATCATAGCTGAAATAATTGACGGTTATGAAGAAGTCATTTCTATGCTGAACAACTATGGTATAGACATTCACAGCTGCGGCGGAGAAACTGCCGATGTCGGCGATCTCGTTAAAACGATTATTGTGGATTCCACCCTGACAGCCCGCATGAAACGATCCGATGTAATAAACAATGACAATATTACGCCCGGCGATGTCATTATAGGCCTTTCCAGCTATGGTAATGCGAAATATGAAAAGCACTATAACTCCGGAATGGGATCTAACGGACTTACCTCGGCCAGACATGACATATTTACGAAAATATATTTTGAAAAATATCCCGAATCTTTTGCCGACAAAACGCCCACCGAATATGTTTACTGCGGAAGATATAATCTGACCGACAGTTTCGGTCACGGCGGATTATCGGTAGGTCAGGCGGTTCTGTCGCCGACAAGAACTTACGCTCCGGTTCTCAAAAAAGTTTTTGACGAGGTTAAACGGAATAACATACACGGGTTAGTACACAACAGCGGCGGCGGACAGGTAAAGTGCCGGAGTTTCGGGCATGGTGTTCACTATGTGAAGGATTCAATAATCGAAATTCCTCCGCTTTTTGAACTCATTAAAGAATCCGGGAAGAACAGTTATCCCGAAATGTTCCAGGTGTTCAACATGGGATGCAGGATGGAGATCATCGTTCCGGAAAGATTTGCGGATGAGATCATCGGTATTTCAAAATCGTTCGGAGTATTTTCCAAAATCATAGGCAGGATCGAAAGTAATCCTGAAAGCAAAACCGAGAACAAAGTAACAATTACAGCTCCTGACGGGCAAAAAATAGTTTATTAGAGAGAATATGCACATAAACGAAAGGAACATAATACTTGCTTCAAAATCCCCGAGACGAAAAGAACTTCTTGAGAATATCGGGCTCAAATTTTCGGTTAAGCCGGCAGATATTGAGGAGGTACATAGAGGCGTGAACGGTTTCGGAGCGATAGTTATGGACCTTGCGGAGCAGAAAGGCGAAGCCGTAAGGGATCTGATGTTCCACGACAGAATAATAATAGCCTCGGATACTATCGTTGTCATAGATAACGGGATACTGAACAAGCCTGATGACAGAACTCACGCATTTGATATGCTGAAACTATTAAGCGGCAGAGTACACAGCGTTTTCACTTCTCTATATGTATATGACGGCTATTTGAAGAATACGGTAAATGAATACACCGAAACCAAAGTGGAATTCTATGAAATGACCGGCGAGCAGATAAACAGCTACCTTGACACTCATGAACCCTTTGATAAAGCCGGGGCATACGGAATTCAGGGTTACGGATCAAAATTCATAAAAAAGATTGACGGATGTTTTTTCAGCGTAATGGGTTTTCCTGTTCCGCTGTTCTCACAGAAAATGTATAAATCGGGTTACATATTATGAAAAAACTGAAAATAATCTCTTCAATATTTTTCTTTTTTTCGCTTTTAGCTTCGCAGGATTCAATAATTCTGATGGATAAAGTGATATCTCTCAAATGCAGAGGCGTGGCTTTTATCGGATCGGGGATAACTGTCGATGACGCTAAAATGTTCGCGGTTAATGATGCAAAAAGAAATGCTCTGGAACAGGTGGGTACTTATCTTGAATCGAACATGGAAATGAAAGATTACATGGTCACAAAAGACGAAATAAAAACCTATACTGCCGGCATACTTAAAACTGAGATCATTAAAAGTGAAAACAAAGTCATCGAAGGTACTTTTGCGATCGAAGTCGAGATAAGCGCGATGATAGATACCGGGTATTTGAAGGACAGACTGACTCAGATAAAGAACGATTCTCAGCTCAAAAAAATGCTCGAGGAGCAAAAAAAGCTTAATGATAAGCTTACAAAAGAGATAAATGAGCTGAAAGACAAGAAACAGGGATACGTAGAAAAAAGCAAGGACCTTGCAAAATCCCTTGAGGCGACAGACTGGTTCGAACTGGGTTATAAAGCCCAGGAGGTCGGTAAATATGAAGAAGCCCTAAAGAATTATGACAAAGCCATCCAGCTCGATCCGAAGATCGCTCAGATTTACAACAACAGAGGACTTGTTTATTATTTTATGAATAATTACGCTAAGGCTGAAAGTAATTTCGATAAAGCGATCGAATTAAATCCGAAGCTTTGCATGGCCTACAACAATAAAGCCGTACTTAGCTATGATCGCAGGCTATATGAGAACGCCGTAAAATCATTCACCAGAGTTTTAGAGCTTGATCCGAAACTCGAGCAGGCTTACTATAACAGAGGATTCGCATATTTTAAAATGAACAATATAGAATTGTGCCTTCAGGATCTTAGAGAGTATTTAAAACTGGCAGGAAATAAGAACGGCGATGAGAACAGGATCATGAATTTTATAAAAGAGCACGAAAATAAGCAGCCGGCCCCGGATAAAACATCACAGAAAATCGAAAATGATAAGATCACTGTACCGAATTTATACAACATAACTCCCGAAGCTGCGAAAAAGAAAATAAAAGAGGCAGGGCTTGAGCTTGGGATGATTAAAAAAGTCACTGATATTGATAAGGGATTTAACCGCGTGATCGGGCAGTCATTGAAAAAAGGCGACATGGTTAAAAAAGGTTCGGTAATAGATATAACCGTTAATGTGGAAGCCTCCGGGGGCTGGTAAAAAAAAGGGTACTGCTATGATTTTCTCATACAAAGGTAAAAAACCTCAGATAGACGACAGCGTATTTATCGCTCCTTCCGCGGATGTGATCGGAAGGGTGAAAATAGGTAAAAATTCAAGCGTGTGGTTCAATGCGACCGTAAGAGCTGATGTGGATGATGTGATAATAGGCGAAAACACCAATATACAGGACAACTGCTGCCTGCACCAGTCTGAAGGGATCCCTCTTGTGATCGGAGACAATGTAACTGTCGGACACAGCGCTACACTGCACAGCTGCACGATAGATAACAACACGCTTATCGGAATGGGAGCGACAGTGCTGGACGGTGCGCATATAGGCAAAGGATCGGTCGTAGCTGCCGGATCTGTTGTGCTGGAAAGAAAATCTTTTCCGGATTTTTCCCTTATCGGAGGAGTTCCTGCCAAGATCCTGAGACAGTTACCCGGAGACACTTTGGACAAACTGTATCACCATGCGCAGATTTATGTAGCTCTTTCTGCGGAATACAAAGATGAAATTAAAACCATAAAATAGGAGTAACGATGTTTTTCAGCAAAAAAATGATGCTCGGTGGAAAGGAACTTGTCCTTGAATCCGGAAAGATGGCAAGACAGGCTAACGGAGCGGCAGTCGTAAAATACGGCGACAATATGCTTCTCGTAACGATTTGCGCGCAAAAAACTCCGGCAGTGGGATTTGATTTCTTCCCCATGACGGTCGAGTATAAAGAAAAAATGTATGCGGCCGGCAAATTCCCCGGCGGTTTTATAAAAAGAGAATCCAGACCTTCCAACAATGAGATCTTAAGCGCGAGGATAATCGACAGACCGATAAGACCTTTATTCCCTGAAGGTTTTAATAACGAAGTTCAGATCATTTGCAATGTTCTTTCTTCGGACGGCGAGGTGGTTATGGATGTTTTCGGGATTATCGGGACTTCTTTGGCCGTAAATCTTTCAGATATACCATTTTCACAGCCGGTTGCCGCAGTAAGAGTGGGAAGACTTAACGGAGAATTAGTCGCTAATCCCACTGTAAAACAGATGAAAGAATGCGATATCGAGCTTGTCATAAGCGGCGGTAAAGGATTTATTTCAATGGTCGAAGGTGAATCAAAGGAAGTAAGTGAAGACGAGCTTCTTCAGGCAGTTCAGTTCGGTCAGAACATTATCGATACTATCTGCGATTTTCAGGCTGGGATAATTAAAGAATTCGGTAAACCCAAATTCGAATATACGGTTCCTGAGATTTCAAAAGAACTTATAGCAAAAGTAACCTCTCTTTCAGAGAGCAAGACCCATGAATTCACAAAGATCAAAATTAAAGAAGACAGGAACGAGGCGAGAAGACTTCTTCATGCCGATGTTGTTGACGCGCTTGAAGATGAATATCCCGAAGATGAAAAGCATTTTGTGACCGTTATGCATGACCTTGAAAAAGATATAGTCAGAAAAAACATCATTAAGAACAATGTCAGGATCGACGGCAGAAAACCTGATCAGATCAGACAGATAACCTGCGAACTTGATATACTGCCCAGAGTTCACGGATCGGCTCTTTTCACAAGAGGTGAAACACAGAGTTTAGGCGTCTGCACGCTCGGGGGGGATTCCGACACTCAGACTATCGAAAATATTTATGAAAATGAAGAGCAGAAATTTTATCTTCACTATAACTTCCCTCCTTTCTCTGTAGGCGAAGTAAAAAAAATATCCGGCGTTTCAAGAAGAGAGATCGGACACGGAAATCTTGCGGAAAGATCATTCAAACCAATCTTACCCCACGAAGCCGATTTCCCATATACTATCAGACTAGTTTCCGAGATTTTGGAATCTAACGGATCGTCCTCGATGGCGTCGGTCTGTTCCAATTCGCTTGCTATGATGGCCGCAGGAGTCCCGATTAAAAAGCAGGTCGCCGGAATAGCTATGGGTCTGATAAAAGAAGGCGAAGATGTAGTAATACTTTCCGACATTCTCGGCGATGAAGACCATCTCGGCGATATGGATTTTAAAGTCACCGGAACAGAAGACGGTATCTGCGCATACCAGATGGATATAAAGATCCAGGGTATTTCTATAGAGATCATGAAAAAAGCTCTTGAACAGGCAAAACAGGGCAGAAAGCATATACTCGGGATAATGAACGCGACAATATCAAAACCGAGACCGGCGCTTTCTGAACACGCTCCGAGGATTTTGAATTACAAGATCGCCGCAGACGAAATAGGTTTATTCGTGGGACCGGGCGGAAAGAACATCAAAGGAATCATCGCAGAATTCGGCGTTAAGATAGATGTCGATGACAACGGCTATATAAAAATATTATCTGAAGGCGAGAACGGTGAAGCTGCGCTCAAACATATACAGAGCATGTTCGCGAAACCCGAGATAGGAGCCGTTTACGACGGAGTGGTCAGAGGTGTAAAACCTTTCGGTGTTTTCGTTGAGATCATGCCGCGTATAGAGGGTCTCGTACATGTATCGGAGCTTTCGCTTGAGAGGATCGCTAATGTAGAAGAACATTTCAAGATAGGCGACAAGCTTCAGGTCAAATATATCGGAACTGATAAAGAGGGCAGAATAAAGCTTGTCAGAAAAGAGCTGTTGAAACCGGAAGTCAAATAGGCTGACACTGGGAAATATATTTAAGGCGAAAAAATGAATGAAAGCGGTACAGTAAGAAAGTTACGCGCAATAATGTTCTCGGACATCGTAGGCTATTCAAAGATGATGCAGAGTAACGAGACCGAAGCTCTGAAAATACTTCAGAAGCATAAGGATGTGGTAACTGAGATCTCGGCAAAATACGGCGGGAAAATAATCAAGCATATCGGGGATGAGATCCTGATAGAGTCCGAAAGCGCAGTAACACTGGTTCAGTGCGCGAAGGAACTGCAGAAATATTTTGCCGACCGGAACGCTACTGTGCCTAAAAGTCGAGAACTCTGGGTAAGGATCGGGATACACATTGGCGATGTCATAATAAAAGATGAAGACATTTTCGGCGACGGCGTCAATATCGCTTCCCGGATAAGACCTATAGCCAATCCCGGCGGTATAGTAATTACTCACTCGGTCCTGATCCTTCTCGGAAACCAGGATGATATCAAGTGTAATTTTATCGGCAACAAAAAGCTTAAGAATATAAAAGAGAAAATCCAGGTCTATGAAGTTCTTCTTGATTCTCAGCTTCCGTCTCATAAAACCGATGATCCGTTCCGGTTCAACAGAGAAAATATCCTTAAAGTCATTTTGCCGATATCTCTGACGCTTTTTTTCCTGTTCCTTCTGTTTTTTCTGATGGTCTTCAACAATATAACCGATTACGAAGAAGATTATTTCAGATCAGACCTTCAGTCGGCTCACAACATAACAAAAGATTTTAAAAGCATAAAAAACATAAAGGCGAACTATTTTAATATAAAATCCGCAGAGCAGTCTGACTTTCAAAAGCTTCTAAATTATTACTCGGATATGTACAGCAAAAACAGAAACAATCCTAAAGCATCATTTTTTCTCGGGCTTGCATATTTGAATTTCGGATCTGACAGGAATTTGCTGGACAGCGCCTACACACTTTTAAAAAAATCTGAAAAACTCGGAATTAACAGCGTGTATTTTCATATCGCCATGCTGGATCTTTACAAAATACTGGGCGCAAAATCACCCGCAACCGATACTGCCCGAAAGCTTAAAGATGCTTACCCGGATAACCCGCTGGCATTGTTCAAATGTGCCGAAATATATAAGGATATCTGCAGAGATGATCTGGAGGCGGTAAATCTTTATCGCGATGCGCTGGAAGTTTTTCCTGAGTATGCCGATGCCTATAATGCTCTTTCCGATATTGAATTCGGACGGTACAATTATGAAAAGGCAAAAATACTCTCAGACTCCGCTCTGGCAATAAATCCAACCGCCGTCACTTCTGTTCAGAATGCGGTTAAAGTATATGCAAGCATGTCTCAATTTGAAAACGCCCGTAAGATCCTTGACGCGCTTCCGGACAATTCTTTACAGAAATATCTTGAGAATGCAAAATTAAGCCTGCTTGAAAACGAACCGGCAATGGCATTGCAGTGCATAAATGACGGACAGGCTGAGTTTCCGACGAAAGAGGAGCTGATACAGTCCTATTTTGCCATACAGAATATTATTACTCTGTCAGATTCGATCCAGCAGAAAGAGAGCTCGGTTTCAGGAAGTAAAAATCAATGGGTTGAATCATGGGATGAGGCAGTATCAAAATCTTCAAAGGAGAAAAAACCGCTTCTTATCGTAGCTCTTGATAATACAAGCCTGAATTCAAAATATCTTGAGCTGGCCCTTTCGCAGAAAGAAATTATCGGGATGGCTGATGAAACAGTCATGTACAGACTTTTCCGGCATAAGGACAGACAGATTCTTGAAGAATTCGGGATCTCTGACTTTCCCGCTATGATACTTGCGGATGAAAACAAAAGGGTAATAAGGTCATTCATAAACTCAAAAGGATCTTTAACCGATAAAGAAGTGGTTCACTCGTTCATTTCTGAATCTGTTCTGCTTGGTAAAAGGATCTTCGAAATGAACAGGGATTCAGAAGACAACCGCTATAAAACCGCTAAAAATTTCTCGCATGCCGAGGAACTGGCCCTTGAGTTCGGGCTTCCGGTAATAGTTGTTCTGACTTCAAAAAAATATCCGGCCTCAGAAACTTATCTTAAACAAACTATCTTTAATCCCGGGTTCTTAAAGAACTATAAAAAGACCATCCTGCTTTCTATCGAGGATGCCGACAATTCTGAACTTGCAAAAAAATATAATGTAAACAAATTTCCGACAGTGCTGTTCTTTGATGAAGATATAAACCTTTTAGCATCAAAATACGGTGTGATGCCACAGAAAGTTTTGGCTGACGAGATAGACAAAGTAAAGCTGTACAGAAAAAGAAAAGATATCCCGAAAGACGAGATAAACTGGATCTACGACCCTGAAGAAGCCATGATTTATTCTAAAATGGACAGCAAACCGATCCTTGTTTATCTTTCTCGCGGCAAAGACAACGTCTATATTCCGGATGAGTCTGTTTTTTCAAGTTACGATATAATCAGAAAGATCAATTCGCTGTATATTCCGCTTTTCATTGACGGAAACAGAAACAACATCTGCAAAGATAACGGGATCGGCACGCTTCCGTCCGTCGGCGTTATGAATATGTTCGGGGATATTCTTTATCATTCCGCCCTTTCTGAAGATGAATTCGCACTCAGCTGCTTTTTAGATCACAATAACAATACAGACCTTTTATTAAGCCTCGGTGCCGGAAGATTCAGAAAATTTTTGAGGCAGAACGATCTTAACTTTTCTCTGCTCAAGAAAAAGCTTTACGCTTCTGCAGGTAATGAACTTCTTCTTTCAGTAGTCAAAAATCCCTCATACGCTTACAATCTTATCAGTTTTTCATCCGTTCTTATGAACAACAATGATTTTCTAACTGCCGAGCACTATCTTGAACTGATCAAAGAAAAGAATTTTCAGGTCTCAGATAAATTTCTTGAAATACTGGTTTCCAGTTTTATGATGTATGAGGATTTCGACAGGCTCTCGAATTTTCTGATTTTCCTTACTGAAAAATTCAAGAATGACCCCGCCGCTCTGTCGTCTTTATACTCAGCGCTCTCTGAGATAAACCTTGCTCAGTCAAAAACGATCGACGCGATCGATTACGCAGAAAAAGCCAACAAGCTTGATCCGAAAAGAGTAGAAAACTTAACCCTGCTCGGACTGCTCAATTACGGGATCAATAACAGTGCTTCTCAGAAATTCTTTAAATCTGCCCTGATACTTGACCCGGGAAACCTTCCTGCAAATCTATACCTTTATAAGATCACTAACGCACCGGAGTACGCTTCAATATCCAAACAGGCATTTTATTCCGGAGATGATGACTTTTTCGGACTCAGATATTTCGACAGCAATAAAAATTTCCCAAACCCGGGCATTCTGGAATTAAGGGACCGTGCTTATAGGCTCAAGCTCAGCCTCTTCCCGCATGAAACAGGATTCATGCACGAACTTGTGCGTTTCATAACTGACAACAAGGGCGACATGTCTGAAGCCCTTGATATTTCAAAGCTGCTTCTTGAGAAAGAACCTGAAAATCCCGAATTCTTATCTACAACTTCGTGGATCTATTATAATCTTGGTGATTTTTCTGAAGCGGATAAGATAAGTACAAGGGCTTTGGGGAACCTTTCGCCTGACGATTACCACAATTATCCGAATCTGTTCTATAATATCGGTATGATAAAATCCGCTATCGGGGACAATAGATCGGCGCGGTATTATTTTGAAAAGCTGCTGAGCTTCAGCAACAAAGACGACTTCGATTACAATAAACTTGATTACGCAAAAAGATTTATTGAGAGTATTCATTAAGAAAAAAGGATAAAAAAATGAAACCTTTCGCAACAGCATTAATTACCTCGTTCCTTGTTACAGTCATAACAAGCATACTAATATTTACCGGGGTGATAAATCTTAAGAAAATACTTCCGGAGGATTTTCTTTCTTCCGAACCTCTGGCAACTTCAACCGAGGTACCCAATTTTGTTAATCTAAAGCTCCCTGAAGCGGAAAAAGTCGCACAGCAGTTCGGTCTTAAGATAATTCCCGAAGAAAAATTTCTCGAAAATACCCAGCCGGATGTTATTTTATCGCAGTTTCCTCTTCCGGGGTTCGTCGCAAAAGCAGGAGACGCGGTTAAGTTAAGCGTCGCAAAAGCCGTAGAAATAACTATAGAAACAATGTCCGAAGATGATCTGGCCGAGATCGAGCTGACCGACAAGGTAGTAATGCCTGATATTACCGGACTTAACTATTCAACCGCAAAAGACCTGTTGGGAAAATCCGGCATTATCAATATTTCGGAAAATTTTGAAGATAATGATAAAGTAGAAAAGGATAAGGTGATCAGCTTCAATCCGCCTGCGGGCAGCGAGATCAGCTCCGAGGCTGTTGTTGATATCGTTGTAAGTAAAGGCGCTGCTGTTAAGCAGGTAATAGTACCGAACCTTTACAACAAAAGCCTTGATAAGGCGAAGGCGGAAATCGAAAGAAGCAAGCTCAAACTCGGAAAGGTAACCAAAGTCACTGACGAGGACAAAGCTTTCGACAGGATCATCGGACAGTCAATTCAGTGGGGTCAGAAAGTTAAGGAAGGTACGGTAATTGATATAAATCTGAACGCTGAAGCGGAAGAAAAACTGGGATGGTAATATATTCAGGCAATTTCTAGATTATGCCTTTGAAAAAATTAAAATATTTTTTCATATTTGCGTTTATTTTCTCTTTAAATTCAAGAACAGTCGTTTTGGATTCCGGAGCTGTCAGAAATGTCGCCGCTAGAGATCTATATGACCTTCTTACAAAAATATCATCTGTGCACGGCTTTAGCTATGGAATAATCGGACAGCCGGTAATGCTCCAGAGGATCGGCAAATCATCTGCCGAGATCTCTTTATATATCGACAATATATACTACGGAAAAAACACCTGCGATCTTTCGTTCTTTTCGGTAGATCAGATCGAAAGCATAATTCTGGATGACCGCTCCGTTGAAAACAGCGGAATGACTGTCAGCATCTATACAAAGAGTTACAATTCTGTCGTCCCGGTTTCTGAAGTAAATTACCGTGACGCTTTTTTTAATTACCGCGACCTTACCGCGAATATTTTTCAGCATGCGACAGACAGCTTCTCATTCCTGGTCTCGGGCGAAGTTTTTGACTGGAAAGACAACAGAGATAGATACGACGATTTTAAGTTCCCGTATCAGAAACAGAATTACCGAGTCAAATTGATAATGCCGCAAATGAAATCAACCAAGCCCGTTATTGATGTTTCTTATATGAAAGAAGATAAATTTACTCTCGCAGCAGACTCTACACACATTAAACCTGAAAATTTAAGGTCAGTCTTATACTTTGACAGCCGGTTGGACAGTACAAAAAACAACAGATTTTCAGCAGTTCATATTCATGAGATCAATAAAAACACTTCCAATTATTTCAGCTTTTACGATACTTATACTTTCGACGATACGCTAAGCAGATTTGAAAGCAAAGCCGGTTTTGATACTGAAGCAGGCAAGAACCATCTTTTTTATATCGGATCTGATTTCAGCAGAAGATCATTTGTTGACTACAGCCTGAACGGATATTTCGCCCTGAACGACGAATCTGACCAAACAAGATCGTTGCACCTTGACTTTTCCAAAGACCTGAACTCAATCATCTGCTTTGAGACGACTCACGGGTATTTCTCCGAAGATACAAATGATCAGAATATTGATCTTCTTGAGAACTTTTTCACTCTGAAAAAGAGCATTAAATCCGGAAATTCAGCCTTGAATTTCAGCGCCGGTTACGACATGTTCAATTATAAAGGAAGTTCCGGTAGAGATTTTTACCGCCTTGAATTCAGCGCAGATTACAAAAACAAGCTCATCTTCAGGAATGAGTACCTGAAATCCGCATCAGGAAAGATCAGTGACGCCGTATTTATGAACAATATCTCCACAGTCACTTTCTCCGACAAATACTTCAACGATAAACTCACTCTAAACTTCGCTTTATATCACAATTATTCGGAATATTTGATCGGCAGCAGCATGGAGTATATGAACAATCTCAGCTTAAATTTTATAGCCCGGATAGTCAATTTTGAGTTCTTCTTCGGTTCTGATAATTTTCTGAAAGACAAATATGAATTCAACGATAATACCTTCGAAGTAAATAAACATTACAAATACCGGACTATCGACGGATTCGACATGCGGACCATGGACGAGATCTGGGGCGTCAGATGGATATTTTACCGGTAGTTCCGATACATAACAGTTTTGTTAAACAATCTGATTGACAATAAGCCACAAAAGCCTTAATTTTAAATACATAAAATACGAGCAGTGAATGAATACCGAATTATCTGAATATAACCGCCTTTTAAGGCTGAAAAATTACAGCCTAAGCACGATAAACAATTATACCTATTATTTTGAGATGTTTTTGGAACATTTTAA
>ERZ1645192.762-NODE-762-length-26903-cov-11.688804_pt1 | contig 26903 bp, 25 predicted proteins | sample MGYA00575354_ERZ1645192 | MGnify/ENA primary metagenome ERZ1645192 (study PRJEB40844, sample SAMN11349763) | freshwater sediment metagenome | isolation source: river sediment | host: Sediment | place: India: Faizupur Khadar , New Delhi | collected 2017-02-21 ... | reverse complement strand
GTCAGCGGCACGTGATGCAGGCGCACGCCGGCGTGGATGGTGAAATAATCGACGCCCTGCTCGGCCTGTTCGATCAGCGTGTCGCGGAAGATTTCCCACGTCAGCTTGACCGGGTCGCCATCGACCTTCTCCAGCGCCTGGTAGATCGGCACCGTGCCGATCGGCACGGGCGAATTGCGCATGATCCAGTCGCGGATATTGTGGATGTTGCGGCCGGTCGACAGGTCCATCACCGTGTCCGCGCCCCAGCGGATCGACCAGACGAGCTTTTCCACTTCCTCGGCGACCGAGGAGGTGACGGCCGAATTGCCGATATTGGCGTTGACCTTGACGAGGAAGTTGCGGCCGATGATCACCGGCTCCAGCTCGGGATGGTTGATGTTGGCCGGGATGATGGCGCGGCCGCGCGCGATCTCGTCGCGGACGAATTCCGGCGTGACGAATTCCGGCACCGAGGCGCCGAAGCTCTCGCCGTCGGCAAGGCGCGCCGCAGCGCCGGCCACCGCCGCCTCGCGGCCAAGGTTTTCGCGGTGGGCGACATAGATCATCTCGGGCGTGATGATTCCGGCGCGGGCGAATTCATATTGCGTCACCATCGCTCCGTCGCGGGCGCGGCGCGGCGCGGCGACGGCCGGGCAGGGCGGCACCAGCTTGTCGGCGCCGACATTGCCGTTGTCGATGGCCTGAACCGGGCGGCCCGCGTAGGTCTCGAGCCCTTCGAGCTTCGACAGCCAGGCGTCGCGGATCTTCGGCAGGCCCTTGGCGAGGTCGACGGTGTAATTGGCGTCGGTGTAGGGGCCGGAGGCGTCATAGACGCGCAGCTGCGGCAATTCCGGGTCGGACAGGGCGATCTGGCGGAACGGCACGGCGATGTCCGGCGCGCCGGCGACACGGTGATAGACCTTGCTCGAGCCAGGCAGCGGTCCCGTCGTGACGCTCTGCGGCACAAGGCCGCGCGGGTTCTGGATATTCATCGGGCGTTCCTCTTCGCATTTGTGGCGAGACGGGAAGCGCTGACGGATTTTCCGCCTGAAATCGCCGATCCCTCTCGCTGGCATGACCCAGTTCAGGTTCAAAGGGTATGATCTCAGCCGCCAAATCAGCGGCACCCCTTGGCATTCAGCCAAGAACCTAGTGCGAATGGCGATGCGGAACAAGGGGATAAACGCGCTGCGCCACAGCGGCCCCTCTGCGCCGCAAAGCGCCGAACCGATTGACAAAGAAAGGCGTTCGGAGAGATAGTAAGCGATTACTTTCTCTTGCGGGACGCTCGAATTGACACATGCCAAGCCCCTTCCCGCCGATGAGCGCCGGGCGGCGACGGTCGAGGCCGTGGTCGCGCTGGCCGCCGATCATAATCCGGGCGACATCACCACGGCCGCCATCGCCCGGCAGATGAACCTGACCCAGGGCGCCGTGTTTCGGCACTTTCCGTCCAAGGGCGCGATCTGGCTGGCGGTGATGGAATGGGTGGCCGACCGGCTGATGTCGCAATTGGAGCGCGCCGCCGAGGGGCTCGCCTCGCCGCTGGAGAAGATGCGCGCCATGTTCATGAGCAATGTCGAATTCGTCGCCAAGCATCCCGGCGTGCCGCGGATGATCTTCAGCGAATTGCAGCGCGCCGAAGAGACGCCCGCCAAGGACATGGTGCGGACGCTGGTGCAACGCTACCGCACGCGCCTCATCCGGCTGATCGAGGCGGGAAAGGTCTGCGGCGAACTGGCCGAGGATCTTGATTCCGAGGCCGCCGCCGTTCTGTTCATCGGCGCAATCCAGGGGCTGGTCATGCAATCGCTCATCGCCGGCGACGTCGCGCGCATCCGGCAGGATGCGCCGCGCGCCTACGCCATTTTCCAGCGCGGCGTCGGGAGGCGGCCATGAAGGGCGTACCGCGTATCGGGCGCGGTTGGGCGATCATCGCCGTCGCCGCGCCGCTCGTCGCGCTGTTTAGCTATGTCGCGCTGCGCTCCGGGCCGCTTGCGCCGGTGCGCGTCACCGTCGCCAGCGTCGAGGCCAGGCCGATCACGCCTGGCCTGTTCGGCGTCGGCGCGGTCGAGGCGCGCTATACGTTCAAGATCGGCCCGATCATCGCCGGCCGCGTCAAGCGCATCGACGTGAATGTCGGCGACAGCGTCAAGGCGGGCCAGACGCTTGGCGAGATGGATCCGGTCGATCTCGACAAGCGCATCCTGTCGCAGGCGGCGGCGCAACAGCGCGCCGAGGCGTCGCTGCGCGAGGCGGCGGCGCGGCAGGCGCATGCCGAAATCCAGGCCGAGCGCTATCGCAAGTCCTTCGACGCCAAGGCCACGACGGAGGAGCTGGCCGCGACCAAGCGCCAGGATCTCAACATCGCCAATGCGGCGCTGGCCGGGGCGCAGCAGGAGCTGGCGCGCGCCGCCTTCGACCGCGAGGCTTTGAACGCGCAATCCAGCAACCTGCGCCTCGTCGCGCCGGTCGACGGCCTCGTGGCGCTGCGCGACGCCGAGCCGGGCACGACGGTCGTCGCCGGACAGACCGTGATCGAAATGTTCGATCCCGCCAGCCTCTGGATCAATGCGCGCTTCGACCAGATCAATGCGGCGGGCCTCGCCGCCGGCCTGCCGGCGCGCATCACGCTGCGCTCGCGCGGCGGGCAGGCGCTCAGCGGCCGCGTGCTGCGCATCGAGCCGAAAGCCGATCTGGTGACCGAGGAAACGCTGGCCAAGATCGTTTTCGATGCGACGCCCGATCCCCTGCCGCCGATCGGCGAACTTGCCGAAGTGACGATCGCCTTGCCGCCGGCGCCGCCGGCGCCGGTCATTTCCAACGCCGCCATCCGCCGCGTCGGCGGCGCGCTGGGCGTCTGGAAAGTTCGCGACGGCGGCATCGTCTTCACGCCGGTGACGCTTGGTCCGGGCGATCTTGATGGCCAGGTGCAGGCGCTCTCGGGGCTCTCGCCGGGCGACAAGATCGTCGTGCACAGCGAGGCGACGCTCAACGCGCGCTCGCGCGTCACGTTCGCAGAGCGGCTGGTGAGCGCTTCGCCATGATCAGCCTCGCCGGCCGCGACATCGTGCATTCCTGGGGCAAGTTCGTCTTCACCGGACTGGGTCTGGGATTGCTGATCGGGGTGACGCTGATCATGGCCGGCGTCTATCGCGGCATGGTCGACGACGGCAAGGCGCTGCTCGACAACAGCGGCGCCGACATCTGGGTGGTGCAGAAGGACACGCTCGGTCCCTACGCCGAATCGTCGAGCATCGCCGACGATCTCTATCGCGGCCTTCTCATCATGCCCGGCGTTTCGGAAGCGGCCAATGTCACCTACCTGACCATGCAGGCGCGCAAGGGCGACGCGGACGTGCGCGTGATGGTGGTCGGCGTCGTCGCCGGACGTCCCGGCGCGCCGGGCTGGCCGCCCTATCTCGTCGCCGGCCGGCAGATCACGCGCGGCCATTACGAGGCGGTCGCCGACGTCGCCTCCGGCCTCCGGCTCGGCGAGAAGGTCGGCATCCGGCGCAATCTCTATACGGTGGTCGGCCTGACACGGCGCATGGTGTCGTCGAGCGGCGATCCGATGTTGTTCATTCCGCTGAAGGACGCGCAGGAAGCGCAATTCCTCAAGGACAATGACGCGCTGTGGCAGAGCCGCCGACGCACATCGGCCAATCCGGCCTTCAACCGCCCCGGCGTGCCGGGCCTGCTCGATGCGGTCATCGCCTCGCAAAGCGCCAACACATCGGTCAACGCCGTGCTGTTGCGCTTGAAGCCCGGCCATGAGGCCGAGGACGTCGCGGTCGCCATCCGGCGCTGGAAGCGCCTCACCGCTTTCACGCGGCCGCAGATGGAGGAGATCCTCATCGGCAAGCTCATCGCGACCTCGGCGCGGCAGATCGGCATGTTCCTCGCCATTCTTTCGGTCGTCAGCGCGGCGATCGTCGCCTTCATCATCTACACGCTGACCATGGACAAGATCCGCGAGATCGCGGTGTTGAAGCTCATCGGCACGCGCGACCGCACGATCGCGGCGATGATCGTGCAGCAGGCGCTGGCGCTCGGGCTTATCGGCTTCGTCGTCGGCAAGATTTCCGCGACGTTCTCGGCGCCGTTCTTTCCGAAATACGTGCTGCTGACGCCATCGGATTCCGTGGTCGGCTTTTTCGCCGTCATGGCGATCTGCGTGCTGGCCAGTTTCATCGCCATTCGGCTGGCGCTGAAGGTCGATCCGGCCGAAGCGATCGGAGGCTGACATGGCGGGATACGGCATCCGCATCGAAGGCCTGACGAAACGCTACGGCAAGGGCGACACGGCGGTCGATGCGCTGCGCGGCGTCGACATGCAGGTGGCGCCGGGCGAGGTCGTCGGCCTCATCGGCCCGTCGGGCTCGGGCAAGAGCACGCTGCTGAAATGTCTCGGCGCGGTCACCGATCCGACGTCGGGGCGCATGACGCTGGGCGACGAAGTGATCTACGACAACGGCTGGAAAGTCCGCGACCTGCGGGCGCTGCGCCGCGACAAGATCGGCTTCGTCTTTCAGGCGCCCTATCTCATTCCGTTTCTCGACGTCACCGACAATGTCGCGCTGTTGCCCATGCTGGCGGGCAAGAGCAATGCAGAGGCGCGGCGCATGGCGCTCGACCTGCTGACGGCGCTCGATGTGCAGCACCGCGCGAAAGCCATGCCGCCGCAATTGTCGGGCGGCGAGCAGCAGCGCGTCGCCATCGCGCGCGGCCTCGTCAATCGCCCGCCTGTGGTGCTGGCGGACGAGCCGACCGCGCCGCTCGACAGCCAGCGCGCGCTGGCGGTGGTTCGCATCCTGCTCGACATGGCGCGCAAGTTCGAAACGGCGATCATCGTCGTCACGCATGACGAGAAGATCATTCCGACCTTCAAGCGCATCTACCACATCCGCGACGGCGTCACGCATGAAGAAGCCGGCGAGGGCAAGGAGCCGGGCTAGAGCGCGCGGAACATCACCAGCGCGTCGACGTCGCCCTGCGCCGGATGGGCGAAGGCGCGCGGCGCGAGGTCGAAGGGAATGAGGCGCTCGGTCGATTCCTTGTCGCCATAGACATTGAAGGCGATGCCGATGCGGCGGAACATCAGTTCGGCCTGCGACCGGCGCGAGGCGAGCAGTTCGGGCGGCGCAGACACGTGACATTCTCCCACAACCCGATGCGTAAATGCCAGGCAATGGACATGCCACGCCATTTCAGGGCCGATGGCTGACGAAAACGCCGCGCCGGCCCCGGCGGGCTCATTCTTTCGGCGCCGCTCAAGCAATGGGCCGGGTCTGATGCGGGCGTCGTAGATCAAGGGCAAAGCCGAAGCTGGACGAGGCGTCTCGACAGGCCGGGTGGGGCAGACCATAATCCGCGCGCCCGATGCGTCGGACGCGCGGGCTTTCGCCAACCCGGACCAAACAAGACCAACATGACAGACAATAACAATGGCTCGGAGGCGCCGAGCGCGCTGACCGTCGAAGAATTGGAAGCGCGAATCGGCCAGGACATCACAGTGACGCCGTGGTTTCTGATCGACCAAAAGCGCATCAATGACTTCGCCGACGTCACGCTTGATCATCAATATATTCACATCGACCCGGAAGCGGCGGCCAAGACCGTCTTCGGCGGGACGATCGCGCATGGCTTTCTGACGCTGTCCATGCTCAGCCATTTCGTCGCTGACGTGCCGCAGGTCGCCGGCTTTGTCATGGGCGTGAATTATGGCTTCGACAAAGTGCGCTTTCTGGCGCCGGTGCGGGCCGGCAAGCGCATTCGCGCCCGTTTCCATCTCGCCGATCTGACGCGGCGCGGCGACAACGAGATCATGACGCGCTATCAGGTCACAGTCGAAATCGAAGGCGAGGCCAAGCCGGCGCTCTCGGCCGATTGGCTCGGCCTGTCGCGGTTTGCTTGAACGCTTGGGGAGATAAGGGAATGGCAATCAGATTCGATGGACGCGTCGCGATCGTGACCGGCGCGGGCAATGGGCTTGGCCGCTCGCATGCGCTGGGCCTTGCCGCGCGCGGCGCGAAAGTCGTGGTCAACGACCTCGGCGGCGCGCGCGACGGCACCGGCGGCTCCTCCGAGGCGGCGCTGAAAGTCGTCGAGGAGATCAAGGCGCTCGGCGGCGAGGCGATCGCCAACGGCGCCAATGTCGCCGACGAAAAGGCCGTCGCGGCCATGGTCGCCGAGGCGATGGACAAATGGGGCCGCATCGACATTCTCGTCGCCAACGCCGGCATCCTGCGCGACAAGACCTTCGCCAAGATGGACATGGCCGACTTCCGCACCGTCGTCGACGTGCATCTGATGGGTTCGGCCATCTGCGCCAAGGCCGTGTGGGAGATCATGCGGGCGCAGAATTACGGCCGCATCGTCTTCACCTCCTCGTCGTCCGGCCTCTACGGCAATTTCGGCCAGGCCAATTACGGCGCGGCCAAGGCCGCCATGGTCGGGCTGATGAACGTGCTGCATCTCGAAGGCGAGAAATCCAATATCCACGTCAACACGCTGGCGCCGACGGCGGCGACGCGCATGACGGAGGAATTGCTGCCGAAGGAGGCGCTCGCCGTCATGACGCCGGAATCGATCACGCCCGGCGTGCTGTATCTGGTCAGCGAGAACGGCCCCTCGCGCGTCATTCTCGACGCCGGCGCCGGCGGCTTCGCGCGCACCTATGTCATGGAGACCGAGGGCGTGACGCTGCTCGGCGACGACCTGACGCCCGAGAAAGTCGCCGAGAATTTCGACGCGATTTCCAACACGCCGCAACAGGCCCTGCCCAACGCTTTCGCGCAGACGCACAAATTCGTCGGCGCGGCGCTGAAGGCGCGCGGCGCCTGAGAAGCTCAGGGCTTTGCCCTGATTTCGCCTTTTTGTTGGTCCAACCCTGACAGGCATGCGGCAAGTCCTGGGGCTTGCCGCATCCGTTTTCTGCTCCATCCTCTTGCCGCGCGGGCTCTGTCAGCCCGTGCGGCTTGCGCCCTTGCCCGAGACCTGATTCATGAAGCGCGGCCTCCTGCTTACCCTCGTCTTTCTGCTGCTCGCGGGCTTTGCCGGCGCCTACGGCTATTTCCAGTTCGTTGCGCGTCCGGCGATGATCAAGGGCTTTCTGTCGAAGATGGAGCCGCCGCCGGTCACCGTCGCTGTCGAGGCGGCGCGGGCCGAGACGTGGCAGCCGAAATTCGCGGCCATCGGCACGCTCAAGGCGGCGCAGGGCATTGACGTCGCCGCGCAGGTCGGCGGCATCGTGCGCGCGGTGCATTTCGAAGCGGGACAGGACGCGACGAAGGGCATGGCGCTGATCGAGATCGACGACGCCACCGAACAGGCCGACCTCAAGGCCAATCTGGCGACGTTGAAGAACGCCGAATTCGCCCTTGAGCGCCAGCGCCAGCTCGTCTCCGGCGGCAGCTCGACGCGCGCCAATCTCGATTCCGCCATCGCGCTGCGCGACGCGGCCGCGGCCGCGGCCGAGAAGACCCGCGCCATCATCGCGCAGAAGGCGGTGGCCGCGCCCTTCGCCGGCCGCCTCGGCATCCGCAAGGTCGACGTCGGCCAATATGTTTCGCCGGGCGCGGCGCTGGTGGCGCTGCAGCAGCTCGATCCGATCTACGTCGATTTTCCGGTGCCAGAACAGGCCATCGCGCAAATGCAGGTCGGCGCCAGCGTCGAGGTCGGCGCCGACGCCGTGCCGGGCAAGATCTTCCGCGGCAAGATCATCTCGCTCGACGTGCGCGTGAACCAGGACACGCGCAGCCTGCTCGTGCGCGCCGAGGTTGAAAACGCCGAGAAGAAGCTGCTGCCCGGCATGTTCGCCAATGTCGAAGTGCTGGCGGGCGCGCCGCGCGCGATCGTCAGCCTGCCGCGCATCGCCGTCAGCTATTCGCTCTATGGCGACAGCGTCTATGTGGTGAAAAAGCCCGAAGGCGACGCCAAGCCCGGCGTGTTCGGCGTCGAGCGGCGCTTCGTGCGTCCCGGCGAGGCGCGCGCCGACCGTGTCGCGATCAATGAGGGCCTCAAGGTCGGCGAGCAGGTCGTCACCGAAGGCCAGATCAAGCTCCAGCCCAGTTCGAAGATCGTCATCGACGCCAAGGAAGAACTGAAGCCGCTGTCTCCGCTGCCGAAGGAATAAATATGTCGTCGACCACAGGCACGGCCTTTACCGACATCTTCATCCGCAGGCCGGTGCTGGCGACCGTCGTGTCGCTGCTCATTCTGCTGATCGGCGCGCAATCGGGCATGAAGCTGCAGATCCGGCAATATCCGGAACTGTCGCAAACGACGATCACCATCACCACCAGCTATCCCGGCGCCAACGCCGACCTGATCAAGGGCTTCATCACCACGCCGATCGAACAGGCGGTGGCGAGCGCCGAGGGCATCGATACGCTGGTGTCGAATTCGCAGCAGAACGTTTCGACGATCACGCTCAACCTGCGCCTCAACGCCAACCAGGACCGCGCCGTCGCCGACGTGCTGTCGAAGATCAACCAGGTGAAGGGGCAATTGCCGCGCGACGCCAGCGATCCGATCGTCGTCAAGCAGACGGGGCAGGGCACGGCGCTGATGTATATTTCGTTCAGCTCGAAAGTGCTAAGCGGCTCGCAAATCACCGATTACCTGACGCGCGTCGTGCAGCCGAAACTGCAGACGCTCGACGGCGTCGCCAATGCGCAGATTCTCGGCGGGCAGATGTTCGCCATGCGCGTCTGGCTCAATCCCGACAAGATGGCGGCGCTCGGCGTCACGCCGCTCGACGTGCGCACGGCGCTCGCCGCGAACAATTTCACTTCCGCCGCCGGCCAGATCAAAGGCGATTACGTCGAGACCTCGATCAACGCGCTGACCTCGCTCGACAGCGCGCAGGCCTTCGGCCAGCTCGTCGTGGCGACGCGCGGCGATGCGCTGATCCGCCTGCGCGACGTCGCCAAGATCGAACTGGGGCCGGAATCGGTTCTCTCCTCGTCGGTCTTCGACGGGCTGAAAGCGGTGTTCGTCGCCATTTACGGCACGCCCACCGCCAATCCGCTCAGCGTCATCACCGGCGTGCGCAAGGCGATGCCGGAGGTTCAGGCGCAATTGCCGGTCGGCCTGTCCTCGGACATCGCCTATGATTCGACCGAGTTCATCCGCGCCTCGATCTGGGAAGTCGCCAAGACGCTGATCGAGGCGGCGCTGATCGTCGTCATCGTCATCTTCCTGTTCCTCGGCGACATCCGCTCGACCCTGGTGCCGATCGTCACCATTCCGCTGTCGCTCATCGGCGTGCTGGCGGCCTTGCTGATGATGGGATATTCGATCAACCTGCTGACGCTGCTGGCGCTGGTGCTGGCGATTGGGCTCGTGGTCGACGACGCCATCGTCGTCGTCGAAAACATCTACCGGCACATCGAGGAGGGCATGACGCCCTTTGCCGCGGCCATCAAGGGCGCGCGCGAGATTGCCGGGCCGGTCGTGGCGATGACCATCACGCTCGCCGCCGTCTATGCGCCCATCGGCTTCGTCTCGGGGCTCACCGGCGCCTTGTTCCGCGAGTTCGCCTTCACATTGGCCGGCGCGGTGATCGTGTCGGGCGTGGTCGCGCTGACATTGTCGCCGATGATGTGCTCGATTTTGCTGAAGCCGCACGAGCCGGGCAAGGGCGGGCGCTTTGTCGCCTTCCTAGACCGCGTGTTCGCGAGCCTGCAGAAGCGCTTCGAGGCGCGCCTGCATCGCACGCTGAATTTCCGCGGCATGACCATCGTCATCCTGGCCGGCGTGATTGCGCTGACCGGCGTGCTCTACGCCTCGACGCCGAAGGAGCTCGCGCCGGAAGAGGACCAGGGCTTCCTGCTGTCGATCGTCAAGACGCCGCAATCGGCCAATCTCGATTACACCGAGCGCGAGACGCGGCTGGTCAACAATGCGGTGTTCACCCTGCCCGAGACGTCGCATGTCTTCATGATCAACGGTTTCCAGGGCGTGCATCAGGCCTTCATCGGCATCAAGCTGGCGAATTGGGCCGACCGCACGCGCAGCCAGAAGCAGGTGCTGCAGGATTTGCAGCCGAAACTGGCCAGCATCGCCGGCGCGCAGGCCATCGCCTTCTCGCCGCCGGCGCTGCCGGGTTCGACCGGCGGCGCGCCGCTGCAATTCATCATGCGAACGACGGGCGATTACAAGCAGCTCGCCAATGTCGCCGAACGCATGCGCGAGGAAGCGACGAAGAGCGGTCTGTTCATCTTCACCGACACCGATCTCAAGTTCGACACGCCGCAGATCGAGTTCAAGATCGACGCCGACAAGGCCAACCGCCTCGGCGTCAAGATGCAGGACGTCGGCGTGTCGCTGGCCACCCTGCTCGGCGGCAATTACGTCAACCGCTTCAACCTCTACGGACGCTCGTATCAGGTCATCCCGCAGGCGCCGCGCGAATATCGCCAGACGCCGGACTGGCTGTTGCGCTACCAGGTGCGTTCGGCCAATGGCGAGCTGGTGCCGTTCTCCAATTTCGCCTCGCTGTCGGATACGGTGCAGCCAAACGCGCTGACGAGCTTCCAGCAACTGAACTCGGCGACCCTGTCGGGCGTGCCGTTCCCCGGCCGCACGCTCGGGGAGGCGATCGACTTCCTGAAGGAGAAGGCCAAGGAAATCTTCCCCGAGGGCTACAGCTACGACTTCCAAGGCGAAAGCCGGCAATATGTGCAGGAAGGCAATACGCTGGCGATCACCTTCATCTTCGCGCTGATCGTCATCTTCCTCGTGCTGGCGGCGCAATTCGAGAGCTTCCGCGACCCGATCGTCATCCTGATCGCGCTGCCGACCTCGATGTTCGGCGCGTTGCTGCCGCTCAACATCCTCAGCACGCTGGTGCCGCCGGGCGTCATCGCAGCGTCGGGGTCGGCGACGATCTCGATCTATACGCAGATCGGCCTCGTCACGCTGATCGGCCTCATCTCGAAGCACGGCATCCTGATGGTGGAATTCGCCAACAAGCTGCAGGAAAGCGGGCATTATTCGCGCCGCGCGGCGATCGAGCACGCCGCAGCGGTGCGCCTGCGGCCGATCCTGATGACGACGGCGGCGATGGTCGTCGGCATGCTGCCGCTGATCATCGCGGAAGGCGCGGGCGCGCGCTCGCGCGTCGCCATCGGCATGGTGATCGCCGCCGGCATGAGCATCGGCACGATGTTCACGCTGTTCGTGACCCCGGTCGTCTATACGTTCATCGCCCGCGACCACAGCCACGACCGCGAGATGCAGATGCGCGATCAGCCGGAGGGGCAGGGCGCGGGGGCCTGACCCCCGCGAAAGGCTTGGCGTGAGGGCGCGAACGCGGTAAATGCGGGCGCAACGAGGCCCTGCGTCGGGCCGCAACCATCCGGTCCCGCATGTCCCTTCAAGATCAGGTCAGCCGCCGGCGGACCTTCGCCATCATTTCGCATCCTGACGCCGGCAAGACGACGCTGACGGAAAAGCTGCTGCTGTTCGGCGGCGCCATCCAGCTTGCCGGCGAAGTGCGCGCCAAGGCCAACCGCCGCCAGACCCGCTCGGACTGGATGGGCATCGAGCGCGAGCGCGGCATTTCCGTCGTCACCTCGGTGATGACCTTCGAATATGGCGATTGCGTCTACAACCTGCTCGACACGCCGGGCCACGAGGACTTCTCGGAAGACACCTATCGCACGCTGACGGCGGTGGATTCGGCGGTCATGGTCATCGACGCGGCCAAGGGCATCGAGGCGCGCACGCGCAAATTGTTCGAGGTCTGCCGCCTGCGCGACATTCCGATCGTCACCTTCGTCAACAAGATGGACCGCGAGACGCGCGATCCGTTCGAATTGCTCGACGAGATCGAGACGGTGCTGGCGCTCGACACCGCGCCGGTGACCTGGCCGATCGGCCGGGGGCGAGACTTTGCCGGCACCTATGATCTGCGCCGCAATCTCGTGCGCCGCATCGACGCCGACGCCGAGGCGATGGCGGTCGACAGCCCGCGCGATCCGCGCGTCGTCGGCCTGCTGCCGCCGCATGAGGCTGAAGCGGCGATTTCCGAGATCGAGCTTGCCGCCGAGGCGTGCAAGCCCTTCGATCAGGCCGCCTTTCTCGAAGGCCATCTGACGCCGGTGTTCTTCGGCTCGGCGCTGCGCAATTTCGGCGTGCGCGACCTCATCGACGCGCTTGGCGCCTATGCGCCGCCGCCGCAGGGTCTGGAAGCCGCCTCGCGCCACGTCGAGGCGACGGAGCCGAAAATGTCCGGCTTCGTCTTCAAGATCCAGGCGAACATGGACCCGAACCACCGCGACCGCATCGCCTTCATGCGCGTCTGCTCGGGCAAGCTGACGCGCGGCATGAAGGCCAAGCTGGTGCGCACCGGCAAGCCGATCGCGCTCAATTCGCCGCAATTCTTCTTCGCGCAGGACCGTCAGCTGGCGGAAGAGGCGTGGCCGGGCGATGTCGTCGGCATCCCGAACCACGGCACGCTGCGCATCGGCGACACGCTGACCGAGGGCGAAGATCTCGTCTTTCGCGGCGTGCCGAGCTTCGCGCCGGAAATCCTGCGCCGCGTCAAGCTGGGCGACGCGATGAAGGCCAAGAAGCTGCGCGAGGCGCTGCAGCAGATGGCGGAAGAAGGCGTGGTGCAGCTGTTCATCCCCAACGACGGTTCGCCCGCCATGGTCGGCGTCGTCGGCGCGCTGCAGCTCGACGTGTTGACCGAGCGCCTGCAGGCGGAATACGGCCTGCCGGTCACCTTCGAGCAGAGCCGCTTTGAAATCTGCCGCTGGGTGTCGGCGAAAGATCCGGCCGAGCTCGACAAGTTCCTCAAGGCCTATCCGGCCTCGATGGCGGTGGATCTCGACGGCGCGCCGGTGTTCATGGCGGCCTCGGCCTGGAGCCTGAAATACGATCAGGAACGCTGGCCCGAGATCGAATTCGCCGACATCAAGGATTACCAGCGCGCCGCCGACTGAGCGGCGCGCCTGACTTGACGAGACGAACTTTGCCGATCGCCGCGCCCACCCGGGCGAAGGCGGCCCGCGCCCGTTTCCGCGCGCGGCCGCCAATGGCGCGCAGCGGGCGGAGGCATGTTGACACGGCGTCGCGACTGCTCGAAGAATTCGGCTGTCGAAGCATTGCGTGCGTCGATCTGATTGGCGGCCTGCGAGAGAAATCATGAAGCAAAGCACCGTTCGAGCCGCCGGCATCGTTTTTGCCGCATGCGCGCTGTTGGCCGCCGCGGGCGCGGCGCAGGCGCGGCCGCTGACGCCGGCCGAATCCCGCGACAGCCGTTATCTCGGCGCGCTGCCGGCCTGCGACGATCCGGGCGTGCTGTCGCGCATCCAGAATCGCTTCTGGAGCCGCGAGGCCGAATATTGGGGCTCCGGCCTCGCCATCGTCGGCTACGACCGCGTGCGCGAGATCGGCTATCGCAGCAATGGCGCGGATTACATCCCGCGACGCTATTGCACGGCGCGCGCCTTCCTCAACGATCAGCTGACGCGGCAGGTCAGCTATTCCATCGGCGAGGATCTCGGCATCATCGGGTGGGGGTATGGCGTCGAATGGTGCGTGTCAGGCCTCGATCGCCATTTCGCCTATGCGCCGAATTGCAAGATGGCGCGTCCCTGATCTTCCATCGCGAGGCCCGGACATGAAGCTTTCCCTCGTCCGCGCCCTTGCCGCGGCCGTTCTGGCCTTGGCCGCGTGCGGCGTCGCGCCGGCGTCGGCGCGCGATTGCATTCTCGACCGATGCGCCGACCAGGGCGGGTCGCCGTCCGGCGCGCGCGCCGGACAAAACGACGCCGACGAGCGCGAAGCTCGCAGCTATCGGCCGCGCGGCTCGCAGCCGGCGGGCGATTTCGATTTTTATGTCCTCGCCCTGTCGTGGTCGTCGAGCTTCTGCGAAGGGACGGGCGATGCGCGCGGCAGCCGGCAATGCGAGACGGGCAGCAACCACGGCTTTGTCGTGCATGGGCTGTGGCCGCAATTCGAGCAGGGCTTTCCCTCCGACTGCGGCCCGGCGGGCCGCTCGCCGTCGCGCATGGCGCTGGACGCGGCGCGCGGCGTGTTCCCCGACGAAGGGCTGGCGCGCTACGAATGGCGCAAGCACGGCACATGTTCGGGCAAGAGCCCGGCCGATTATTTCGCCGACGTGCGGCGCGCCCGCGACGCCGTGGCCATTCCACCGCAATTCCAGCAGCCGCGCGAAGAACAGCGCTGGGCGCCGATCGACATCCAGCGCGCCTTTCTCGACGCCAATCCGCGCATGCGGCCGGGCATGATGGCGGTCGACTGCAAGCGCGGGGCGCTGCAGGAGGTGCGCATCTGCTTTTCCAAGGACCTGCGCGAGTTTCGCCCCTGTCCGGAGGTGGCGCGCCGGGCTTGCCGTTCGCGCTCCATCGCCGTGCCGCCGGTGCGATAGCGACGTGAATTATTCGCACGCCTTTCACGCCGGCAATTTCGCGGATGTGTTCAAGCATGCGCTGCTGACGCGGCTCATCGTCGCCTTGCAGCGCAAGGACACGGCGTTCCGCTTCATCGACACGCATGCCGGATCGGGCCTTTACGATCTCGGCGAGGACGCCGCCGCGCGGACGGGCGAATGGCGGGGCGGCATCGGCCGGTTTGCGGGCGTCGCGCTTCCTGCGGATGTCGCGGACCTGCTGGCGCCATGGCTCGACGTCGTCGGGCCGCTCGACGCGGCGGGGCGGCCGTCGCTCTATCCCGGCTCGCCCGTGCTGGCGCAGACCCTGCTGCGGCCGCAGGACCGGATGATCTTCTGCGAGCTGCATCCGGCCGCGCATCGCCGGCTGACGGAGAATATCGGCCGCGACAAGCGCGCCAAGGCGATTCACATCGACGGCTATATCGGCCTGAAGGCCTATGTGCCGCCGGTCGAACGGCGCGGCCTCGTGCTGATCGACCCGCCGTTCGAGGCGCGCGACGAATTCGAGCGCATGGGCGATGCGGCGCTGGCCGCCTGGCGCAAATGGCCCACCGGCGTCTATGCCCTGTGGTATCCGCTCAAGGACGCGCGGGCGGCGGCGGACCTGTCGACGCGCCTTCTCGCCGCCGGCGTGAAAAGCGCGCTGCGTTTGAGCCTGCAGGTGGCGAGCCCGGCGCCCGACGGGCCGCTCGTCGCGACGGGATTGCTGCTGATCAATCCGCCCTATGGCTTCGCCGACGAGGCGCGACGGCTGTTGCCGTTTCTGGCCGAAACGCTGGCGCGCGGCGCGGGCGCGGCTGCGACGGTCGAGCTGCTCGCCGAGGCGTGAGCTCGGCTGCGCAATGGACCTTGCATTGCGCGTTGATTTGGATCAATTTTAGTCACGCAAGAGCGCTGCCGGGCATCTGTCGTTGGATGTGGTCTGCGCGTCGTCTCTTCGCTTGCCGCGCCATGAGCCGCAAAGGCGCATGGCCAGGCCGCGCCGGAAGGCGCGCGTGCGCAGCGCTGTAAGAGCCGGCCCACGCGCGAATTGGAATCTCCGATCAAGGGAATGCGCGTCATGTCGCAGCAAGGCACCGTCAAGTTCTTCAACGCCGAAAAGGGTTATGGCTTCATCAAGCCCGAGGATGGAGGACGCGACATTTTCGTCCATGTCACGGCGGTCGAGCAGGCCGGCCTGAGCGGCCTTGACGAGGGCCAGAAGATTTCCTTCGACATCGAGCCGGACAAGAAGGGCAAGGGGCCGAAAGCGGTCAACCTGCAAGTAGGCTGACGCCGGCGCGTCAGGCGTTGCGCGTGCGCCCGGCGATCTGCACAATCCGCCGGCCGGGCGCCCCGGCCGCGCCGCATGAGAGGCGTCGCGTTTCTCCAAGTTGAGGCGTCGCGTCTCCATGATGATTTTGCGTTCTTCGCCGCCCTCGCCCTTTGGCCGCAAGGTGCGGATCGCCGCCGACGTGGCCGGCCTGTCCAGCCGGATCGACATTGTCGTCGCCGACACCATCGATCCGGGCGATTCGTTGCGGCGGCAGAACCCGCTCGGCAAGATTCCCGTGCTGATGCTCGACAGCGGTCAGGCGATTTTCGACAGCCGGGTCATCATCGAATATCTCGACCTTCTGGCGGGCGGCGGCGCGCTCATTCCGCGCGAGCCGGAGGCGCGCATTCGCGCGCTCACCTTGCAGGCCCTCGCCGACGGAATTCTCGACGCGTGCATTCTGCAAGTCTACGAGGCGCGTTTCCGCGAGGAGGCGAAGCGCGACGCGAACTGGCTGAAATACCAGTCGGAAAAGACCGCGCGCGCGCTGGCCGCGCTGGAGGTGGGGCCGCCGCCGGCGTCCAGCGACGTCGGCGCGATCACGCTGGCCTGCGCCCTTGGCTATCTCGACCTGCGCTTTGCCGGCGCATGGCGACAGGATCACCCGCGGCTTGTCGCCTGGCTTGACGAATTCTCCGGCCGCGTCGCGTCGTTCGAGGCGACGCGCTTCATTCCGGTCTGAATGCAGAAAGAAGGCCCGGCGGACGCTTGTCCGCCGGGCCTCTTGCCGCTTCCGTGGAGGTGGATCAGAAGCGGTAGTTCACGCCGGCGCGCACCAGGTTGAGCGAAGCGCCCGAGCTGACGGTGAACGGCGCGGCGAAGTAATTCTTCTTGCTCACGTCGGCGTAGAGATATTCGCCCTTGGCCGAGATGTTGCGGGTGAAGGCGTATTCGAGGCCGACGCCGAGAGCGTAGCCGACATTGAACGCATCGCCCGAGCCCGAATAGATGACGGCCGGCGTGGCGTCGGTGACGATCGTCGAGCCCTTCATGTTGGCGCCGGCGACGCCGCCGGTGACGTAGACCAGCGCGCGGTCCATGGCGTAGCCGGCGCGGGCGCGCAGCGTGCCGAACGAGCTGATGGTCGCGGCGCTGTCCTGCGCATTGGCGCCGAACAGCACGGTGCGGCGGTCCTTCATGTTGGTCCAGTCGAAATCGGCTTCGACGCCGAGCACGATATTGTTGATCTGGTAATTGTAGCCGGCGGTCAGGCCGACGAAGCCATTGGAGGCGTCGCCGAAGAACAGGCGGCCGCCGTCGGTGAAGCGGCCAAAGCCATAGCCGGCGTTGGCGCCGACATAGAAGCCGGTCCAGGTGAAGGTCGGCGCGACGTTGTAATAGGGCTCGGGCGCGGCATTGCGGCGCGGCAGGTCGGCGGCCTGCGCCGAGGCGGCCGTCAGGGCGGCGAAAGCAGTCGCCAGCATCAAGATCTTACGCATGAAACGCTCCCGTGGAACTTTGGCGGCGCTTGTCCGTCCATGTCATGCAATGATTTAGGGTTCTAAAGGTTGCCGAATTCTTAATTCGCCCGTCCGTGGCCGATATTTACAAATATGACGGAATATGGGCGCAAGCATTATCTGGGAATTATTTATGAAGCGCGTCGCGGAGCCGCTTGAATATGAGAGATATACATTGATATTTCGAATTGAGTGGGGTTGTTTAGCGATTGAGTATGTTTAATAATTTCTTTCTTGCGGTGGGCGCGGCAGAAACGGCGCGTCGGCGCCGCTGACGGCGCGGCGTCTTTGGCGCATAATGCTGCGACGGGGGCGAGGAGAGCGGATGAGCGGGATGATGCAGGAGCGGAAGGCGGCCCTGGTGACAGGCGCGGCGCGGCGCATCGGCGCGGCCATTGCCGAGCGCCTCAGCGCGGAGGGTTTCGCGGTGGCGCTGCATTCCTCGCAGGGCTCGCGCGCGGCCGCCGAGGCGCTGGCGCAACGTCTGAACGCCAGCGGCGGGCGGGCCGCCGTGATCGTCGCGGATCTCGGCGTGGCGGCGGAGGTGGACGGGCTCGTCGCGCGGGCGCTTGCGGCGGTTGGTCCGCTGTCCGTCCTCGTCAACAACGCCTCGATGTTCGAGCCGGATTCGGCCGATGATTTCGACCTGGCGCGCTGGGACCGGCATTTCGCCGTCAACCTGCGCGCGCCCGCCGTGCTGACGCGCGACTTCGCGGGCCGGGCCGAGGCGGCGGACGATCCGTCCGTCGTCAACATTCTCGACCAGCGCGTCTGGCGGCCGACGCCGCAATTCTTTTCCTACACGCTGACGAAATCCGCGCTGTGGACGGCGACGCGCACCATGGCGCAGACCTTCGCGCCGCGCCTGCGCGTCAACGCCGTCGGCCCTGGCCCGGTGCTGCCGAACGAGACGCAGGGGGCAGACGGCTTCGCGCGCGAGGTCGCCGGCCTGCCGCTGCAACGGGCCGTGCCGCCCGAAGCCATTGCCGAGGCGGTCGTCTATCTCATCCGCGCCCGCCATGTGACGGGGCAGATGATCGCCGTCGATTCCGGCCAGCATATCGGCTGGCGCACGCCCGACGTCATCGAGGGCCCGTGAGATGAAACATTCCGCCGCGCCCAGCCGCCGGCAGGCCGTCGCCGGCCTCATCGCCAGTCCGGCCTTGCTGCTCGCCGGCGCGCGCGCCGAGGCGACGGGGACGCTTCAGGCGGCGATCGACGACGCGACGCGGCGCGGCCTGTCCTGCCGCCTGCCGCCGGGCGTCACGACGACGCGCGGCCTGACGCTGCCTGAGGGCGCGCATCTTGTTGGCGCGCGCGGCGGCTCGACCTTGCGGCTTGCCGGTTCGGGGCCGCTGCTGCGCGGCGGCCGGGTCAGCCGCATTCGCGTCGAGGGCGTGCGGCTCGAAGGCGCGCGGGGCGACGGCCATGACGGCGGGCTGGCGCAATTCCACGAAGTGCCGCGCCTCACGATCGAGAATTGCCAGATCGTCGGGGCGGGCCGCGACGGATTGCGGATCGAGCGCTGCGGCGGGCGCATCGGCGAAAACACGTTTCGCAGCATCGGCCGCACCGGGCTGTTCGCCATTGATTCGGCTGGCCTTGGCATCGACGGCAACGTGATCGAGGATTGCGAGGACAACGCCATTCGCGTCTGGCGCTGGAAGGCGGGGCATGACGGCACGCGCGTGCATGGCAACCGCATTCGCGGCGTGCGCTCGCGGTCCGGCGGCACGGGCGAGAACGGCAACGGCGTGTCGGTCTATCTGGCCGATGGCGTCAGCGTCATCGGCAATGACGTGGGCGATTGCGCCTGGTCGGCCCTGCGCAACAATTCCTGTCGCAACGTCGTCTTCTCCCGCAATGTCTGCGCCAATGTCGGCGAGACGGCGATCTGGGCGGAATTCGCCTTCCGCGACGTCGTCATCACCGACAACAAGGTGGCGGGCGCGGGCGCCGGCATCAGCATGACCAATCTGGCAGAGCACAATGGTCGCGGCGCGATCTGCACAGGCAACGAAGTGCGCGACATCCGCCCCATCGTCGACGCCAGCGGCAAGGTCTTGCCCAACCAGCGCGCCATTCACGCCGAGGCCGACGCGCGCATCGCCAACAATGTCGTCGATGGCTCGCCCTGGGTTGGGATCAACCTCGGCGTCGGCCCCTATCTGCAGAACGTCAGCGTCGAGAACAACGTCATCCGCAACGCGCCCTACGGCGTCGGCTTCACCGTCGCGCCGGGCGCTGGCCGGGGGCGCATCGTCGGCAACAGGATCGGCGAGGCGGCGAAGGCGGCGATCGTCGCCCTGCGCTGGGAGGAGGCCGCCTCGGGCGATCTGATCGGCGGCTGCGGGGCCTGGGCGCATATCGAATGCGCCGACAATCGGCGCATCTGATCAGCGCGTCTTTTCCAGCGCCTCGTCGAGCAGGCGGGCAAGTTCGTGCACATCGCGCGGGAAGCCGGCGCGAATCCAGCGCGCCTGAAGGTCCTTCAGCGTGCGGCCGATATGCGAGCCCGGCTTGAGGCCGCGGGCGACGAGATCGGCGCCGGAGAAGGGCAGGCGCGGCGGCGGCGTGTCGCGCAGGAAGGCGTGCGCGCCGAGCCAATGGGCGTCGTCCGCCGGCGCGCGGCTCTCGGCGTGCGCGAGCAGCATGGCGTCGCGCGCTGCGCGCTGGCCATGCTCGAACGCGAGATGGCGCAGGTCGCCGTGGGCGGGGGGCGTTTCTCGCCCATGCAGCGCGACGAGCGCGCGCGCCGCCGCGTCGAGCCGGTCGCTCTCGGCGTTCGACAGGCGCAGGTAATCGCGCAGGCGCGCGGCGTCCTCGGCGACAAGGACCGCCATGGCGGCGAGCCGCAGCACGGCGTCGGCCTCCAGTCCCAGCGCCGTCTCGATCCGCGCCAGCGCCGCGAGGCGGGCGGGATAGGGCGCGCCGGCGATGAGCGGTTCGACAAGGCCGGCGTCCCAGCCGATTTCCTCGACCGCCTCGGCGGCGCGGCGGGCGACGAGCAGCTTGAGCAATTCGGCGCGGATGCGCTCGCGCGACAATTGCGCCAGCCCGGCGCGCAATTCGATGGCCGCGGCCAGTCCCTCCTCGTCGAAGGGGCCTTCGCCATAGGCGGCGTGAAAGCGGAAAAAGCGCAGGATGCGCAGGTAATCTTCGGCGATGCGGGCGCGCGGATCGCCGATGAAGCGCACGCGGCGCGCCTCAAGGTCCGGTAGGCCGCCAACGGGATCGTGCAATTCGCCGTCAGCCGAGAGCGACAGCGCGTTCATGGTGAAATCGCGCCGCCGCGCGTCGGCGTCGAAATCGCGGCCGTAGCGCACCAAAGCGCGGCGACCGTCGGTCTCGACATCCTCGCGCAATGTCGTCACCTCGAAGGGCGCGCCGTCGGCGACGATGGTGATCGTGCCGTGGTCGATGCCGGTCGGCACGGCCTTGAGGCCTGCCGCCTGCGCGCGGGCGACGACGACATGCGGGTCGGCGGTCGTGGCGAAATCGACGTCGGCGTGGGCGACATGCATCAGCGCATTGCGCAGCGCGCCGCCGACGATGCGCGTCTCCTCGCCGTCGCCGTCGAGGGCGGAAAGGACGCGCGCCGTGCGCGGATCCGCCAGCAGATCAAGCGCTGCTGCGGGCGCGCGCATCAGTCGAGCCGACCGGGCACGAGCTTGCCGTTCTCGATATGCGCCGGCACATAGGCGCCGTGATGGCGCTCGGAGAGGCCGCCGACAATGAAGATCGAGGCGACCGCCGCGGCCATGCCGACGATCGCCAGCATCGACACGTGATGGCGCGGCCAGTGCGCGCGCACGAAAGGATAGCGCTGCCGCGCGACAAGCATCAGCGCGTAAAACAGGAAGGGCGCGAGGAAGAACGCCAGCGGTTCGAGGATCGCCCGTCCCATCAGGAATAAAGCCTTTCGTAGAGATTGCGCAGAATGCCTGCCGTCGCGCCCCAGATATAGCGCTCGCCATAGGGCATAGCATAGAAATGACGCAAGGTTCCCTGCCATTCGCGCGCATGGCGCTGGTGGTTGGAGACGTTCATCAGGAACGACAGCGGCACTTCGAAGGCGTCGTCGACCTCGGTGCGGTTGATCGTCAGTTCAAAGGGCGGGCGCACCAGCGCCACGACGGGCAGGATGCGAAAGCCGGTGCCGGTCTGGTAGGGATCGAGAAACGCCAGCGGGGCGATGTGGCGGCTGTCGAGGCCGATCTCCTCCTGGGCCTCGCGCAGGGCCGCCTGCGTCGCCGTCTCGCCCTCGTCGATCTTGCCGCCGGGAAAGGCGATCTGGCCGGAATGGTCGCGCAGGGCGGCGGCGCGCTGCGTCAGCAGGATGGTGACGCCCTCGTCATGCGCCACCAGCGGCACCAGCACGGCGGCGCGGCGCAATCTGGTCAGCACGGGGCTGGCGTCGATATGCGGGTTCAACGCATGATCGCCGCGGCCGGGCAGCACGGCGTCGAAGGCATTGGCGGGCGGCTCGCGCGCCAATTGCGCGCGCACGCGGGCGACGACCTCGGCGGTCGCGTAAATGTCCCTGACCGTGCTCATGCAAAACGCTCGATGTCTTCCGCCGCGGCCATGGGAAAGAACGCGCCGTTGGAGGCGACGCCGAACATGCGCCGGCCGTCGATCTCGCGCACCTCGCCGGCCTCGACGAGATCGTAGAACAGGGCGCGCTTGACCAGCGCCCAGAGGTCGGCGCGCACATGCACGTAGGGCTTCAGCCCTTCCGCGTCGCCTTCCTCGAAGCGCATGGGATGCTCAGGGCCGGCCTCGACCCAATCCTCGACATTGGTGCGGAAGGCCAGCGCCGGGCCGTCCGGGCCTTCGCGCTTCTGCATTTCCACGGCGAGGAAGGGCGCGTCCTCGACCTGGATGCCGACGCGCTCGACCGGCGTCACCAGCACGTAACGATCGGGATCCTTGCGCAGGATGGTCGAGAACAATTGCACCAGCGGCAGCCGGCCGATGGGCGAGCCCATGTAGAACCAGGTTCCGTCGCGGGCGATGCGCATGTCGATGTCGCCGCAGAAGTCCGGGTTCCACAGGTGCACCGGCGGCAGTTTGCGCCCGCCGCCTGCGGCCTTCGCCGCGCTGGTCAGGCCTTCGAGGCCGCCGGATTTGGGAGTTTGCGTCATGGCCTGGCGTTTGTTTGCATCATTGCTGCTAATCTAGGGGGCGGCGGCGCAAACGGAAACCCTCATGCCTTCAGGTCGCCGAGCGCGATGCCGGCGACGCGGACGAGTTCGGCCGGGGCGATCTCGATCTGCAAGCCGCGCTGACCGCCGTTGAGGAAGACCGTCTCGAAAGCCGTCAGCGAATCGTCGGCGAAAACCCGCGCGCGCTTGCGCTGGCCGAGCGGCGAAATGCCGCCGACGTGGTAGCCGCTGAATTTTTCCGCGGCGTCGGGCTTGAGCATGGCGGCGCTCTTGGCGCCGGCGAGGGCTGCGAGTTTCTTCAGGCTCATCTCCGCGTCGGAGGGCAGCAGCGCGCAGACCGTCTCCGGCCCTTTCGCCGCCTGGACCTGCGCCATCAGGGTCTTGAACATGCGCGGCGGCGCGACGCCGAGGCTTTCGGCCGCCTGCAGGCCGATGCTCGCCGCCTCCGGGTCGTAATCGTAGCTGTGAAGGCGGTAGGCGACGCGCGCCTTGTCGAGCGCGGCTGTCGCGGGCGTGCCTCTGGCCATTGCGGCGATCCCCTGCGATGATCTGGCGCAAGGCGCCTTCCGCCCCAAATTGTAGGGACCGGCGCGCGTAGGGACAAGGAGACCGCAATGGCGGCGAGCCAGGGTGACGACAGGACGCTGGAAACCGTTGCGGCCCGACAGGCCGAATCAACGCTCGAACGGCTGTCGGCGGCCCGCGCCGCGATCGGCGAGGTGATTTTCGGCCAGGACCGCGTCGTCGAGGAGACGCTGGCGACAATTCTCGCCGGCGGCCACGGCCTGCTCGTCGGCGTGCCGGGGCTGGCCAAGACCAAGCTCGTCGAGACGCTCGGAATCGTGCTCGGGCTCGATGCGCGGCGCGTGCAATTCACGCCCGACCTGATGCCTTCCGACATTCTCGGCTCGGAAGTGCTGGAGGAGGGCGCGGACCATGCGCGTTCCTTCCGCTTCCTGCGCGGGCCGATTTTCGCGCAATTGCTGATGGCCGACGAGATCAACCGCGCCAGCCCGCGCACGCAATCGGCGTTGTTGCAGGCGATGCAGGAATATCACGTCACGGTCGCCGGCCAGCGCCATGACTTGCCGTCGCCGTTCCATGTCCTTGCCACGCAGAACCCGCTCGAGCAGGAAGGCACCTATCCGCTGCCCGAGGCGCAGCTCGACCGCTTCCTGCTGCAGATCGACGTCGCCTATCCCGACCGCGCCGCCGAACGGCGCATCCTGATCGAGACGACCGGCGACCGGACGGCCGGCGCGCGCGCCGTCATGACCGCAGGCGAGCTGATCGCGGCGCAGCGGCTGGTGCGACGCCTGCCGGTCGGCGAAAGCGTCGTCGAGACGATCCTCGACCTCGTGCGCTCGGCGCGCCCCGGCGAAGGCGACGCCGACATCACCCGCCACATCGCCTGGGGGCCGGGGCCGCGCGCGGCGCAGGCCCTGATGCTCGCCGCCCGCGCCCGCGCGCTCATCGACGGCCGGCTGTCGCCGTCGCGCGACGATATTGCGGCGCTGGCCGAGCCGGTGCTGAAACACCGCATGGCGCTGACCTTCGCCGCCCGCGCCGAGGGCGAAAGCGTGACGGGCCTCATCGCCCGCCTCGTTGCGCGCCTGCGCTGACGCCGATGGCAGAAGCCCGCCTCGTCGCAACGGGACCGCAGAGCGCGCCGGCCGCGAGGGCCGAGGCGATCGATCTGGCGCGCCGCCTGCCGGGCCTGATCGTCGCGGCCAAGGAAACGGCGGCGAGCGTCATGCATGGCGTGCACGGACGTCGGCGCGCCGGCCTCGGCGAGACGTTCTGGCAGTTCCGGCCATTCATTTCCGGCGAGGCCTCGGCCCGCGTCGACTGGCGGCGCTCGGCCCGCGACGACCGGCTCTACGTGCGCGAGCGCGAATGGGAAGCCGCGCATGTCGTCTGGCTGTGGATCGACCGTTCGCCGTCGATGGGCTTCGTCTCGTCGCTGGCGCGCCAGCCCAAGATTGACCGGGCGCTGGTGCTCGGCCTGGCGCTCGCCGACCTGCTGGCGCGCGGCGGCGAGCGCGTCGGGCTGATCGGCCTGACGCGGCCGACGGCGGCGCGCGACATCGTCGAGCGGCTGGCGCTGGCCATGCAGGCGCAGGCGGGGGCGGCGGAGGAATTGCCCGGCGGCGAGCCGCTCGCCCCGCGCATGCGGGCGGTGCTGATCTCGGATTTCCTCTCCGACGCCGGCGCGGTCGAAGCCGCACTGTCGCGCCTTGCGGCGCGCGGCGCGCGCGGGGCGCTCGTCACCATCGCCGATCCGGTCGAGGAGGCCTTTCCCTTCTCCGGCCATACCGAATTCGTCGACGTCGATTCGCCGGCGCGGCTGCGCGTCGGCCATGCCGAGGCGTTCCGCGACGATTATCTCAAGCGCCTCGCCGCGCATCGCGCCCGCATCGACGCGGCGGCGCGGGGGCGCGCCTGGTCGAGCCTCGTCCATCGCACCGATCGCCCGGCCTCCGAGGCGCTGCTGTCCCTGCGCATGCAGCTCGAAGGAGAGGGGCGATGATCCCGCTCGGCTTCGCCGCGCCGCTGGCGCTGGCCGGACTGCTGCTGCTGCCGGTCGTCTACTGGCTGTTGCGGGTGACGCCGCCGCGCCCGCGCCAGACGCCGTTTCCGCCGCTGAAGCTCATTCTCGACCTGCAGGCGCGGGAGGAGACGCCGGCGCGCATGCCGCTGTGGCTGCTCATCCTGCGTCTGGCGTTGGCGGCGCTGGTCGTGCTCGCCATGGCCGGACCGATCTGGAACCCGACGCGCGGCGCCGGCCCGGCCGAGGGGCCGACGCTCGTCATCATCGACGACGGTTGGCCGGCCGCGCCGCAATGGGAGGCGCGCCTTGCCGCGGCGGCGCGCGTTGTGGAGGCGGCCGGGCGCGAGGGCCGTCCCGCCGCGCTGATGGCGATGTCGGACGGCGCGCGCGCGCCGGCGCTCGACGACGCGCCGCGCGCGCTGGAAAAACTGCGGACGCTCGCGCCCAAGTCGTGGCTGCCGGACCGGCGCGCCGCTTTGCCGGCGCTGGAAGCCTTTCTCAAGGCGCAGGCCGGCGCTTCCGTGCTCTATGTGGCCGATGGCGTCGAGGATGGCGGCGGCCGCGCCTTCGCCGAGCGGTTGAAGGCGTTGGCTCCCGGCGCGCGCGTGACGATGGCCGGGACGAGCGCGCGGGCGCTGTCCATGTCCGAACAATCGGGCGCGGCGCTCGAAGTGCGGGCGTTGCGCGCGCGCGCCGATGGTCCGGCGCAGGCGCGCCTCGTTGCTCGCGACGCCAAGGGGGCGGCGATCGGCGAGGCCAATGCGGATTTCGGCGCGGGGCTCGAAGCGCGCGCCGCCTTCGACCTGCCGGTCGAATTGCGCAACGAGATCGCCCGCATCGACATGGCGGGCGAGGCTTCCGCCGGCGCGACGGCGCTGATCGACGAGCGCTGGCGCCGTCGCCGCGTCGGCCTCGTCAGCGGCGCGGCGAGCGATGTGTCGCAGCCGCTGCTGGCGCCGAATTATTACCTGCGCCGGGCGATGTCGCCCTTCGCCGACGTGCGCGAGGCGAGCCCCGGCGCGGCCGATCCGATCGCCGCGCTGATCGACGACAAGCCCTCCGTGCTGGCGCTCGCCGATGTCGGCGTCGTCGCCGGGGCGACGCATGAAAAACTGGCGAATTTCGTCGAGGAGGGCGGCGTACTGCTGCGCTTTGCCGGCGCGCGGCTGGCGGCGGCGAGCGACGATCTGATCCCCGTGCGGCTGCGGCGCGGCGGGCGCGTGCTCGGCGGCTCGCTGTCGTGGGAAAAGCCGAAGACGCTGGCCGCCTTTCCGCGCGAAAGCCCGTTCTTCGGCGCGCTCGCGCCGGCGGAAGTCACCGTGTCGCGGCAGGTGCTGGCCGAGCCGGATCCGGGCCTTGCGGCCAAGACCTGGGCGCAGCTCGCCGACGGCACGCCGCTCGTCACCGCCGAACGGCGCGGGCGCGGGCTCGTCGTGCTGTTCCATGTCACGGCCGACACGACCTGGTCGAACCTGCCTTTGTCCGGCCTGTTCGTCGACATGTTGCGGCGCGTCGTCATGCTGGCGGGCGAGGGCGCGGGCGCGGACGCCCGGAGCGAGGCCGGGGCGGGTGCGCAGGCGCTGGCGCCGGTGCGGCTGCTCGACGGCTTCGGCGCGCTCGGGGCGCCGCCGCCGACGGCAAGGCCCTTGCCCGCCGATTACGCCGGTCCGGCGCGGGCCGAATATCCCCCCGGTCTCTACGGCCAGGCGGATGCGCCGCGCGCCTTCAACGCCGTTCAGCCGGGCGAGGCGCTCGTCGCGTTCGATCTTGCCGGTCTCGGCCTGACGGAAGACAGCTTGCGCGACGCCGGCCCCATCGACCTGCGGCCGTGGCTGGCGACGGCGGCCTTCATCGCCTTTCTCGCCGATTCTCTGGCGACCCTTTGGCTTGCTGGCGGCCTCAGCGCCTTCCGCCGCGCCGCGGCGGCCTTGGCCTTTGGCGCTCTGGCGGCCGCCGCGATCGTCTCGATCGCGCCGCCGGCATCGGCGCATCAGGC
>ERZ1645192.761-NODE-761-length-26939-cov-10.726789_pt1 | contig 26939 bp, 23 predicted proteins | sample MGYA00575354_ERZ1645192 | MGnify/ENA primary metagenome ERZ1645192 (study PRJEB40844, sample SAMN11349763) | freshwater sediment metagenome | isolation source: river sediment | host: Sediment | place: India: Faizupur Khadar , New Delhi | collected 2017-02-21 ... | reverse complement strand
AGCCAGGCTTCCGCGGTGCAGCAGGAGATTCCTCCCATCAGCCAGGCCCCCGCACCTTCAGGAGGTTCCGGAGAGATGCTTTTCACCGGGGAGCGTGTGGAGACAGAGAGAGGCAACGGTCACGCTGAAAAACAAATTCTCGGTGAGAAATTCACGGCTGGCAAATCGGTTCATGACCTGCTGATGACTGAAAAGACCAAAAACGAACTTAAATTCTCCAATATCCCCATCGCCAGCCTGGCGGGAAGCATCGGCACCAACGACCGGTTTCTCTTTGCGCGGGAACTGTTTGAAGGGAATATGGAGCTTTTTTACGATACGGTAAGGAGGATAGACCAGATGCATGAGGTCAGGGAGGCATTCAACTACCTGAGTGAGCGCTATAACTGGAAGAAGAGCGAGACGAGCCTCAAGTTTGTGGAACTGGTCAAACGGAGGTTCCCGCACAATGGGTAATCCAGGCAAGCTGTTTATCGTCCCTACGCCTGTAGGTAACCTGGAGGATATGACTTTCAGGGGGGTGCGTATTCTGAAGGAGGCAGAGTTGATTCTGGCCGAGGACACCCGGGTATCGGCGCGCCTGCTCGACCATTACGGCATCAACAACAAGCTCACCTCCCATCATAAGTTCAACGAGCATGGCACGGTCAGGAACATCGCCGCAAAAATAGAATCAGGCCTCACCGTGGCGTTGATCTCCGATGCGGGGACGCCCGGAATATCGGATCCCGGGTTTCTGCTGGTACGCACCTGTCTCGAACAGGGCATCGAGGTGGAATGCCTGCCGGGAGCCACCGCCTTCGTTCCCGCCCTGGTCAACTCAGGTTTTCCCTGCGACCGTTTTGTCTTCGAAGGATTTCTGCCCCAGAAAAAGGGGAGGATGAAACGGCTGACTGCCCTGGAGGAGGAACCCCGCACCATTATCTTTTATGAGTCTCCATTCCGGCTGATCAAATTGCTCGAACAGATGGCAACGACCTTTGGTGGCGATCGCAAAGCCTGTGTCAGCCGCGAGATCTCCAAGATGTTCGAAGAGAATGTCAGGGGCACGCTCGAAGAATTGGTGGCTCACTTTCAGAAAACACCCCCCCGCGGCGAAATCGTCGTGGTGGTCGAAGGCCGGCCCAAAGAAGTGAATAATCCTGATGAAGAGGGGACCGATCTCTTCTGATAATATTAATATGTACAAAACGATCCTTTTCCTGTTGACCCTGTTGATCAGCCTGTCGGGCCGGGGTCAGGAATTAAAAGAGACCACACACTCCAATATCCCCTATTATCCAGAAGAGAAGAGGAACGCAGACCCCTACCTCAGGGAGCGGTGTGTGCTGGATCTCACTTATCCCACCACAGGGAATGGTTTTCCCACCATTGTATGGTTTCACGGGGGAGGGCTGACAGGGGGGGAGAAGTTCATTCCGGGTGAACTCCGCGGCAAAGGCAGTGCCATAGTGGCGGTCAACTACCGGTTACACCCGCAGGTGAGCGCTGTGGAAGCCATCCGGGATGCCGCTGCAGCCATCGCCTGGGTCTTCGGTCATATTACGGAATATGGAGGTGACACCGCGCTGATATTCATCGCGGGCCATTCGGCAGGGGGTTACCTGGCAGCCATGACCGGGCTCGACAAGAGATGGCTGGGCGTCCACGGCATCGATGCCAACCGGATTGCCGGGATCATCCCCTTCAGCGGGCATACCATTACCCATATGACCATCAGAAAGGAACGGGGCATTCCCGACTTCCGGCCGGTAGTCGACAGCCTGGCCCCCCTCTATCATGTCAGGCCCGATGCCCCACCCCTGCTGCTGATCACCGGTGACCGCGAACTGGAAATGCTGGGCCGCTATGAGGAGAACGCATACCTCATGCGCATGATGAAAGTGGCCGGCCATCAGGAGACCCGCCTGCTCGAACTCGACGGCTACGACCACAGCATGGCAGAACCCGCCTACCCCCTCCTGCTGAAAGAAGTCCGGCGGATCACCCAACTCAAAAGAAATCCCCCACCCGACAGATAGCAGAAGACACCGCATAACCCGAGCCTCACAACCAAGCCGTTGTGGGGCTTGTTATTTAATTCACCCTCATGGGGCCAGGGGAACGGCTTTCTCTGTTTTCGCCGCAGCCCTGGAATACTCTTTCCGGTTAAGGAGATAACGCATCCCCACCGACATCTGAAGGCCCATCCGGGAATCCTCCACCGATGGGGTGATTAAAAAGAGGGGTTCCAGCACCCATCCCCCTTTCAGAGGAAAATAGCCTGAAGTATAAAAGCCGTTAAGGCTGGCCTCCTCAAAATCCCAATCCTCATTGTTGTACTGGTCTCCGATCAGGGTGCCGATGCGGAGGGTCACTCCGTCCATCTTGCCCAATCCTGTTCCCAGTCCGACCATCTGAAGATATCCGGGAAATGGCGACGGGAAATGGCTGGCCAGGCGGTACTCCGCGAAGGCCACATCGCGGGGGCCGAATCGGAGCCATAACTGCGGATATAGCGAGTACTCCCTGTGACCGGTCCGGGGCATCCCGTAACGTTCCAACTCCCTGTCGTACCAGGCATAGGTCATCCTTCCCACGTGAAATCCTCCGCCCACCCCGTACCATCTTTCCTGATATTCCACATAGGGATGGACCCCGAAGATGAAGGTTTTATCCGACGCCAATGGTGCGCCTGGTCCGCCAAGGGTATCCTCAGGAGAGATGGTTGTCTTGAGGAGCTTTTCGGTATGGTTACCCAACCAGAAGTCCAGGCCGTAACTGACCTCTGAAGCCCTGGTCAGGTTCTCGGTCCTGAACTGCACCCCCACTCCCGGCGTGGTATACTTTTGTTTGAAGTAAGCCGTGTTGGTGACCCGGTCGCACCCCTCGCCCATGGTATGCTCCACAGAATTATTGAAACTCCCGGTGCCCACGCCCAGCCCCAGCGAAATGGTTTTCCTGATTCTTACGGAATCCCTCACCTGCTCCGGAAAGGTCTGTCCCATCAGGATCAGCGGAAGAAGCAACAACCCGGCATAGAGCATCCTGACCATTTTCCTTCTGTAGCGTTTGAGGATGCAGGGGATGGCCATAAGGGCTGCCACGCCGGAAAAGAGGAGGATGACTGTGGTCTCCACCATCCGGAACCACCCCGACAGGGCGATGAAGAGCAGGGCTGAAAAGCAAAAGAGCGACACCAGGGCCGGACCAGATGGGATGTTTGCCGGAAGAGGGTTGTCCCCCTGCGGGCGCTCAGGGCCGGAAGAGGGTCGCCAGAGCGCTTGATGTTGCAAGGCAGAGGGCACTTGGGGGGCAGTAGAGCGTTCGCGGGTCACCAGAAAATAGAGGATGACCGGCACGACAACCAGAACGGCCCATTGGGTCTGGTTAAGCCAGCCCCACATCGCTCCTCCGGTGGTGTGGGCCAGAGGATCCCGCGCAAATTCTACCAGAAAACGAACCCCCAGAAACAACGCCGCGGAGAATAAAAGGGAACTGCCATTGCAGCGCCACTTTTTCTCACGGGCCACCACCAGGATCACCACCAGTAAAGCCCCGGCCAGTTCATAAAGCTGGGCAGGGTGTACAGGAAGTGAAAAAAGATCGGTGGAACCAATCAGCGATTCCTGGTAATGGTGAAAATGGGGCAGCGTCATCACCGGGTATTCCACGGCCCAGGGAAGATGACTCACCTTCCCGAAACAGCACCCGGCAAAAAAACAGCCCGCCTTCTGAAAAACCAGTCCCAGGGGAATCGCAATGGCAAAAGCATCGGCAACAGGGGGCCTGAAATGAAGCCACCGCTTTCCGGCCCACACCCCGGCCATCAGTAAAAATACCCCCCCGAACAACTCCTTCTTCGAGCTTTCTGGCAAAACAAAATGACGGATCATCTCCCCCCATTCCGCGGGGGATAGGGCAAAAAACCGCGTCCCGGCAATGAATAGAATCTGGGAAAAAGAGACAATCAGGATCCAGGAGACCATCGGAAACTTCCGGCGATACCCCTCCAATAAGAGCATCCCCAAAGCGGCTAGAAAAGCAGCCGAATAAAAGAAGCTGAAAAGATGCCCGTGATAGGACAACTGAAAAAATTCATGTTCCATGACGCTTCAATGGTTTGCTATTGTTATAGAAATTTACGAAAAAATATTTGAATATCAATCTGTTATAAATAACTTAATATTTGCTACTATTTTTATAGTAATATTTCTAATAAAATAGTTGCATGATGGGTTTTTCTACTATATTTGTAGTAGAAATAAAAAGGCTATGAATCGCACAAAGCAGTTGACCAAGGCTGAAGAACAGGTGATGAAGATCCTGTGGGAGCTGAAGGAAGGGGTGGTGAAGGAGGTAGTGGAGCAGTTTGAGGAGCCGCGGCCGGCCTACACCACGGTAGCCACGGTATTGAAGGTTTTAGAGAAAAAGGGGTTTGCCGGTCACAGGAGCATCGGGAATGTCCATCTTTACTTTCCTTTGGTCGCCAAAAGCGACTATACGCGGGTTCAGTTTTCGACCTTGCTGAAGGAGTACTTCAACGGTTCATTTCCACGGATGGCCACTTTTTTTGCCCGGGAGAACAACCTGGGGATTGCGGAGCTGGAGGAGATGATGAAGAGTGCCGCCCGGGAACTGGAGAACGAACTTCAAAATAAGAAGTTATGAAGGCGATGGTTTTGTTGCTGGCGGAGGCTTCACTGGCCATGGCGCTGTTCTACGCCGTCTACCACTTTCTGTTGAGGGGCGAATCCTTTCTCAGGGCCAACCGGGTTTACCTCGTGGGGGCATTATGGATGTCGCTGTTACTGCCGCTTTTCCCCTTCCGTTACACGGTAGAAAAAAGCATGATAGATGGGGGGGCCGGTAATCCTGCGGGGTTAGAGATGCTGGCAGCCGGTGGTGGAGCCGACACCACGGGGGTTGTGGGTACCGCAGGCCTCCTCCCCTCACTACTGCTATGGGTTTACCTGGCAGGGGTGGTGGTGGTTCTGGCCAGACTGGCCATTGAAACAGCTGGCATCGCCGGCGTCATTTACACATCGGGAATCAGCCGTTACGGCCGTTACAGAATAATACGCAATAACAGGTATCCCCTGCCCTTCTCCTTTTTCGGACTGATCTTCTTTAATCCTGCCCACCATGGCAGCGAGGAGCTGACCGACATTGTAGCCCACGAAGAAGTGCACATTCGTGAGAGGCACTGGGCCGACCTGCTGACTGCTGAATTATTCACGGCTGTTTTCTGGTTCAATCCTTTTGTCTGGCTGCTGGAGCGCGCAATCAGGCAGAATCATGAATACCTTGCCGATCAGGGGGTCCTTGCGCAGGGGCGTCCACCGGGAAGGTACCAGGCGCTATTAATCAATCAGTTGATGGGCGTGCCGGTGATGGGTTTCACCCACCCTCTCCATTACGGCCTCAACACAAACCGTTTTAAAATGATGACACAACCCAAAAAATCAAAGAAAAGGGCTTTGCGCCTGATGTGGGCACTGCCTGCAGCAGCCATGTTATCGGTGGCCTTCGCCAAGCCCGTGTATGAACCTCTGCCCGGAGCTGGTGAGCCTCACTCCACCCTGCAGGAAACCCCGATCACCTCCCAACAAGAAACCAAAGTGACCGGGAAAGTAGTTACATCCGACGGCACCCCCCTGCCTGGTGCCTCCGTGGTTATTGGAGGCTCCACCTCCGGAACCCTTTCGGGAGCCGACGGCTCCTTCGAATTGCTGGTCCCTGCCGGGGAGATCACCCTTTACATCTCTTTTGTCGGGTACCGCACGGTCGCCCAAAAGATCAGCGGGGACAAGCCTGCTAACCTGCAAATTACCATGAAGGAAGAGGTCTTCGTCCTCCATGCCAACCCTGGTAAAGAGATGCCACCACCGCCACCACCGCCACCGGTAACAAAATCCAAAACACCAGCCACGAAATCCACAACTTCACCATCTGACGAAGAGGAGGTGTTCATCATCGTGGAATCGATGCCTGAGTATCCGGGAGGACAGCCAGCACTGAACCAGCATGTGGCAGCCGTCAGGGACCGGCTGAAAAAGGAAGGATCCCTGAGCGGGAGTGCCACGGTTGAATTCACCGTCAATGCCGAGGGAATCCCCGTCAAAGCCGTAGTCACGGAGCAGAGCAACCCGGCAGCCGGAGAGGCGGCACTGACCACCATCAAAGAGATGAAACCCTGGAAACCGGCCACACAACGGGGCAAAACGGTGCCGGTGAAATACCAGTTGAAGCTGGAATTCTGACCATCAGTTATTCCAATGATCGAAACCACTGTCCCGGCGACCTCCGCCGGGACAGTTTTGTATTATGCCCATCATCGGGAAGGATGCTATCACGGTGGAGTGCCGGGGATTTATCAGCAGAGACCCGGATGTTCCGGCGGCGTTACTGCACCTCAAACTCCTCGATGCTCCATTGTTCCACACCTGCTTCGGGGGCCATGCGCCGGACGGCCCACAACCGCGTTCCCATCGCATCGGCAAACAAATATATGACCTGGTTATAGGCCATTATCAGTTCGCCATTGACTTCCAGTGCGGTATAGGAAGGTTCCCAGGTTTTCGAAATGGCCAGGTTTCCTGCGTCAATACTAAAGATGAGATTTTTCTCCCCCTGCGTCCATCCTTGTTGCCAGCTGTTACCCCCTGCCACAAAAAGGGTATTTCCTGCCATGGTAAAACAGGCGTCGCCGACGGCCGTCTGGGGAAGTTGTACCCGGCCCACCTCACTCAGGTTGATTCCACCGCTCACGCTGGCCACAAAGGGAGGAATAGGAAAGAGGGTCCCTGATTTGGCCAGAAAGCGGTTGCCATCCCTGAAAACCCAGAAATTGTGGATATCCATGTGCCAGTACTGGAGGGTATCATTGGCCATGCCCCGGCTGATGTCGACCTGAAGTACACCCGTGGGGCCCACCTGCGTGCGGGTGCCCATAATTTGTGCCCGCCCGGGGATTTTCTTCAGGATCATGTTCCCGCACAGATTACCCCGCATGAGCTGGCCCCCACTCATTACCTCTCCTGTGGCCAGATTCAGACTCCGCAGGACCTCCCATACGTCTCCCTGCGGTGAAACATAGCACCAGCCATTCTGCCCGGCCACCAAATCAAAAGCCACACAATCAAGAGGATACTCCCTGACCACCGACCGCGACTCCAGGTTCACAAGCGTGACTTCAGCCGTCGTGTTCCCTACCAGAAGGGTCTTACCGTCTTCCAGAAAATCAAGACATTGGGGGCTTTTCTGCAAGGGAATCGTAAAATTCTCCTGCGTCGTCGGCCGGAAGACCAACAACTGGTTGGGGTATTGGGTGGCCACCACCAGGGTACCCGTGGACTGGTGCATGACGGCATCCTTGACGCTCCCCCCGAGTGGGGTGACCCGGGTAAAGATCTGCCCCGGGATATTGCCGATGTTTCCATAAACCACCTCCAGGCCGACCAGACCAATACGGTCAATATCGAGCACTACCGTTCCTGTGAGGAAATCAGGGTTGGGCCTTACTTCGGGTTCCTGAACCGTAAACTTCAGGGTGGTCATCCCATTCTCAAACTTCCCGTACATTGACTCCCACACCATCCACCTGGGATAATAGGCAATATGGTACTTCTCCGATCCGGCCAGGCCCAGGCTGATCTCTATTTCCGGATCGGGATCGTGGACCGACAGCAGGGCTTTCCCCGACAACATCGTCAGGTTACGCTGGTTTTGCTCCAGAAAATCATCGCTGCAGGAGCTCAGAAAAAGCCCTGTAACCATGATCAGAACGGCAAATTTTCTCATGTCTGAACGTTTAAAGAATGAATCTGATTCCCCCGAGCAGGTCCAGTGCCGACACATTTTCATACTGGTCTTTGGGGAGTTCCATGGTGGACTTGCTCACGCCATCATCGATATCGACTTTTTTCATTTTCGAAGCAAAGAGGGACAACTTCAATCCCAGGGCAATGCGGGGAGTAATAAAACAATCCAGTCCGGCTTCGAGGGAATAACCGAAGTTGTTGCCGGTAACCAGGGAAAAGCTGTTCAGTGCCGATACCTCGTTGCGGTAGAACATCCATCCGGCCGAGAGGGCAGAATGGACCATCAGGTGCCGGCTGCGGCCCAGGGGGGCATAGGTTTTCAGGGAAGGCCCGGCATATTGGATATAAATGGTCTCTTTCATCTTGCCGTACCAGAGGTTCTGACCATCCTGGGGGTCGAAGGTCGCCCATTCCTCTGCGCCGGTAGTAAAAAAGCGGTATTGAATACCGGCCCCGGTGCCGTAGGCGAACATCCAGTGGGCATCGGCCGCCCCCGACCACCCGAACTTCAGCTGCCGGTAATAGCTGTCGGCCTGTGCCTGGGTAAGCCCCAGCTGCATCGCCTGCGCCTTGGCCTCCTTCGTACTGGCAGTCAGCCAGCTTGGCCCTCCCGAAAAAGAGAGATCCAGCCGCCCCTCAGCCAGCCGCTCATCACCCGGCTCTGGCCCGTAAATACCCGTCTCAATAAAGCTCACCTGGCTCCGGTCGATACGGGAGGTGGTGCGGCTTTCTCCCTGAACCTGCTCAAAAGAAACCACCGACGGCCCCTGCCGTAATACCCTGCACAAAATGGTGTCCCCACTGACCGTTATAATCCTGTCCTGACCATAGGTTAGGACTACAACTAAAAGGGAGAAAATCAGTACGATCAATTTTCTTGTCATAATATTTGACATTGCTAAACTTATAACACAAAGGTATAAAACCCTGGACCAGGAAAACAGGCGATGCAGCAAAAACAAGCCGCGGTCGGATCTTTTCAGGCCTTAATCACATTTTTAGTACCTTTGAGGATCATGGCCGCCCAGAGATTGCTTCATCCTGTGGAGCCCTGGTCGCAGAAGCTAACCGAGATTGGAAACTTATGTAAATAAAATACGATGGACCGAATAACTCATTTTACACTCAGGGCCATAGGGTTCCTCCTGTTTACCCTCATGATGGTCCTTCCGGGATGGGGGCAGCTTCTCCCCTACCGGAATCCGGCCTTATCCTTTGAGGAGCGGGCAGCTGACCTGTTGGGAAGACTCACGGCGGAGGAGAAGATTTCGTTGATGATGAACGATGCTCCGGCCATAGAGCGGTTAGGGATTCCCCCTTATGAATGGTGGAATGAGGCTTTGCATGGGGTGGCCCGGGCGGGGAAGGCCACTGTTTTTCCGCAGGCCATCGGGCTGGCGGCTACCTTTAACGACAGAGCGGTTCAGGAGACCTTCAAAATGGTCTCGGATGAAGCCCGCGCCAAACACCACGACGCCAAAAAGAACGGGGATTTCCGCCGCTACCGGGGGTTGACTTTCTGGACGCCCAACATCAACATCTTCAGGGATCCCCGGTGGGGCCGGGGTATGGAGACCTATGGTGAGGATCCCTATCTCACGGGGCGCATGGGCGTAGCAGTGGTCAGGGGGTTGCAGGGCGACCCCGGGGCGAAATACGATAAGACCCACGCCTGTGCCAAGCATTTTGCCGTCCATAGCGGTCCCGAATGGAACCGCCACAGCTATGATGCCCAAAACATCTCCCGCCGCGATCTGCTGGAGACGTATCTGCCTGCTTTCAGGGAACTGGTCCAGGAAGCCGGCGTCAAAGAGGTGATGTGTGCCTACAACCGGATAGAGGGAGTACCCTGCTGTGGGAGTGAGAACCTGCTCTCCCGTATTCTGCGTGAGGAGTGGGGCTTCAAGGGGGTGGTCGTTTCTGATTGCGGCGCCATCTCCGACTTCTGGGTGAAGGGAAGGCATGAAACCCACCCCGACCGGCCGGCAGCCTCGGCCGCTGCCCTCCTGGCCGGCACCGACATCGAATGTGGCAATGACTACAGGGCATTGAAGGAAGCCCTCGATAAAGGGCTAATCACCGAAAAAGAAATCGACCGGTCGGTCCTGCGGTTGCTCACGGCCCGCATGGAACTGGGGATGTTCGATGATGACAGCCACGTGCCCTGGGCGTCCATTCCCATGTCAGTAGTGGAGAGTGAGCCCCATAAGGCGCAGGCCTTGGAGATGGCCCGCGAGAGCATCGTGCTCCTCAAGAACCGGAACCAGACCCTTCCGCTCTCCAAGAAACTGAAGAAAGTGGCCGTGGTAGGCCCCAATGCCAATGATTCGGTCATGATGTGGGCCAACTACAATGGCATCCCCACCCATACCGTCACCATCCTGGAGGGCATCCGCAGGAAACTGCCGTCCACCACCCTCCTCTATGAAAGAGGATGTGATCTGGCCAACGACAAGGTCTTCACCTCGCTTTTCGGGGAGTGCTCCTCTGGCGGCGTACCCGGATTCAGCGCTGTCTATTACAATACACCCGATTATTCGGGCGAAGTCGTTGCCAAAGCGATGGTCACCGCCCCCTTCTCCTTCAGTACCTTCGGAAATACGGTCTTTGCTCCCGGTGTTGCCCTCACCAACTTCTCGGCGCGCTATGAGGCGGTGTTTACCCCTTCAGAAAACGGAGAAGTCGTCTTCCGCCTGGCTGGCGATGACGGTTACGTGCTGAAAATCAACGGCGAGGAGGTGGTGGCCGCCAACGAGAGAGGGAGCCGCAATTTCAACCGCAGGGAGTATATCCTTCAAGCCCGGAAAGGAGTTTCATATCAGATAGAACTCAGCTATTATCAGACCGACAGGTGGGGTATTCTGAACTTTGACCTGGGGCGGGTGACCACTCTCGATTATGAGGCCATCGCCTCCCGGGTCAGTGATGCAGAAGCCATTATTTTCGTGGGAGGGCTCTCACCACAACTCGAAGGCGAAGAGATGCCCGTAGATCTCCCCGGCTTCAGGAGTGGGGACCGGACGACCATTGAACTGCCGCAAGTACAGCGCAACCTGCTGAAGGCGCTCAAAAACACCGGGAAACCGGTGATCTTCGTCCTTTGTACCGGCAGCGCCATCGCCCTCCAGCCCGAAGATGACCTCCTCGACGCTATCCTCAATGCCTGGTATCCCGGACAAATGGGGGGCACCGCGGTGGCCGATGTACTCTTTGGGGACTACAACCCCGCCGGCCGCCTGCCGGTGACCTTTTATACCTCGACAGAACAACTTCCCGACTTTGAAGATTATCACATGAACAAGGGAAGGACCTACCGTTACCTGAAGGAGAAACCCCTCTATCCTTTCGGGCACGGACTGAGTTACACCACTTTCACCTATGGCAAGGGGAAGCTGAGCAGGAACCAGATCAAACCCGGGGAACCGCTCTCCCTCCGCTTCACGCTTCAGAACAACGGCCAGTCAGGGGGAGATGAGATTGTTCAGGTCTATATCCGCAACCTGCAGGACCCCGAAGGAGCTTTCAGCTCACTGCGGGCCTTTAAAAGGGTCCACCTCTCTGCCGGCACTAAAAAAAGACTCACCATTGACTTGCCCCCCAAGGCTTTTGAGTTTTATAACCCTCTGTCTGAATCGGTGATGGTCACTCCCGGTGAGTATGAGATCCTTTATGGTGGTTCTTCCGACCCGGAAAAACTCCGCTCCACCCGCCTCACCATCAGCCTTAGCCAGAACCTAAACTTCTGACATTCAAGACTCCAGACTCACGCAGTGAAGCGGAGTCTCGACTATGTCGAGAAGACTCAAGACTCAAGACTCAAGATTATTATTATGGATTGGAAAGATTTGCTGACATCACGGCGGTTGGGTAAAGAGCCCTCCGATGAGGAATGGGCCAGGAGTGAAGACCGGACGGAATTTCAGCGGGATTATGACCGGATTATCTTTTCGCCTGCCTTCCGGCGCATGCAGAACAAGACCCAGGTTTTTCCCCTTCCCGGGAGGATATTTGTTCACAACCGGCTCACGCATACCCTGGAGGTGGCCAGTGTGGGGCGTTCCCTGGGCAACAGGGTGGCTGAAATGCTCTACAGGGAGCATTACATTGATGATCCCATCCTGCTCACCCAGGTCGGGGCCGTGGTATCGGCGGCATGCCTGGCCCACGACATGGGCAATCCGCCCTTTGGTCATTCGGGCGAGGCGGCCATCTCCTCCTTTTTCACCAATGGTGCGGGTAAATTGCTGAAGGAAGAGATGACCGAAGCCCAATGGAAGGATTTCACCCATTTCGATGGTAATGCCAACGCCTTCAGGCTCCTCACCCATCCCTTCCGGGGCAAACGCAAGGGAGGATTTGCCCTCACTTATACCACACTGGCCAGCATTGTTAAGTACCCTTATGAATCGACAGGGGCCACCCACCAGAAGTTCGGCTTTTTCCAGTCGGAAAAGGAGACCTGGAAAGAAATCGCCCGGGAGCTGAAGATTCCCGTCCTGGCAGAGGATCCTCTCGCTGGGGCCCGTCATCCTCTGGTTTACCTGGTGGAAGCCGCCGACGATATCTGTTACCAGGTGATGGACATCGAAGATGCCTACAGGCTGGGAATCCTGGGGTATGATGAAACTGTGGAGCTGCTCTCGGCCTTTCTGAATCAAAGCACTCCCGAAAGAAAGACAGAAACTCAAAGGACCCTCCGGGCGGTGACCGACCCCAATGAGCAGATCAGTTATCTGCGTGCCGGCGTCATCGGGGAGCTCACCCGCGAATGCGCCACCGTTTTTATGCACCACCATGAGGCCATCCTGAATGCAGCCTTCAGGGGATCCCTCCTGAAACACATCTCTACGCCCTTCATGGAAGCCATGAAAAGAGTACAGGAGGTCTCCTTTGAGAAAATCTACAACCATCGTACCGTGGTCGAGATCGAAATCGCCGGGTATAAAATCATTGACACCCTCCTGACGGAATTCACCGGAGCGCTGCTTCACCCCGGGAATCCCCTGAGCCGGCGGATCCTGATGCTCCTTCCCGGCCAGTATTTTCAGGAAGAGGAGACCATCTACCACCGGGTCCAGTCGGCTGTCGACTTTATTTCAGGCATGACCGATGTCTATGCCCTGGACCTCTACCGCAAGATCCGGGGCATCAGTCTGCCCGATATTGGTTGAGACAGGCGGTTATCCTTCGAGGATCTTGCCCAGGAGGCCGGCGCCCCCTTCCTTGCGGGTATTGCCACTGAACACCGACAAGCGGCTGATCAGTTTACCAATGGGCATGCTCTGAAGCCATACCTTACCGGTTCCGCGCAGGGTAGCCAGAAAAATACCCTCACCCCCGAACACCATGGAGCGCAGGCTCCCCGACTGTTCAATGCTATAATCGATCTGAGGTTCAAAGCCCACGATGCATCCCGTATCTACCCTGAGCACCTCATTGTTAAGGGTGCGCTCGATGACGGTTCCGCCAGCATGAACAAAGACCTTGCCGTCACCCTGCAGCGACTGGAGGATGAATCCCTCCCCCCCGAAGAAACCGGCTCCCAGTTTACGGTTAAAGGTGATCGACACTTTGGTTCCCAGGGCAGCACAAAGAAAGGCATCCTTCTGGACGATCACCTGACCGCGCAACTCCTTCAGGTCAAGGGGCACGATGGTGCCGGGATAGGGGGCGGCAAAGGCCACCTTCTTCTTGCCATATCCCTGGTTGGTGAAGTGGGTGATAAACAGGGATTCCCCGGTGATGACCCGTGAGCCTGCCGCCAGCAGTTTGTCAAACAACCCGGCCCGTGGATTGGTCCCGTCACCCATCTTGGCCGTAAAGAATATCCCATCCTCCATATAGAGCATCGCTCCCGCTTCGGCAATGACGGTCTCCCCGGGATCCAGCTCTATCTCTACCAACTGGATTCCTTCTCCGATAATCCTGTAATCAATTTCGTGTGATTGCATATGAACAGTTTAATTGAATTTATAACGGAATATACGTAAGATCTTTGATGGTTTCGTAACACAAGCGACAGAAAATAAAAGAATATCCTTCGCCGGTGGGCCAATGTGCGTTGCAGGTCAGTTTTTTTACGAACTTTGCGGCCTAATAAAAGGCGATATGAGCAGAGATTTTCAGGGAGGCCGCAGTGGCCGGGGAAGGCCAGCCGGGAGGGCGGCTTCCAGGGAGCATTCGGCTTCAGGAGGAAAGAGAAGCGGCGGAGCCCCAGGTGGAGGACCGCGCCGTCAGGGCAGTTCCTTTTCACAGGGTGAAGGCAGCAGGGCAGGTGGTGGTTTCGGCCGTCAGGGCAGCTCTTTTTCACGGGGTGAAGGCAACAGGGCAGGCGGTGGTTTCAGCCGTCAGGGCAGTTCTTTTTCCCGGGGTGAAGGCAGCAGGGCAGGCGGAGGCTTCAGCCGGCCGGGAGGTTTCTCCGGGGGTGAACGGCCGGGGGGGGGTATACATGCGCCCGGGTCGCGCTTTTCAGGCTCCGGATCTCGCTTTGGAAGTGGAGAATCGCGTCCCTCATCCTCCGGAACGGCTCCGGGAAGTCATGGGCCCCGCACAGGAGCTCCCGGGGTGACCCGCCGGCGTACCCTGGGCGATGAACGGGCCGCAGCCCGCAGGGCAGCCCTTCCTCCCCATGAGAGCAAAGAAGGCTCCAAGAGACTGGTGCTCAAAGCGGATCAGCGGCCGACACGCCGCCAGCTGCTCAGAGAACTGGGCCATTCCACCGAAAGAAATGAATCCCTCCGCACCCCCGAAAAGGCGGAACTTATCAGGCTCAACAGGTTCATTGCCAACGCCGGCATCTGTTCACGCCGTGAAGCCGACAAATTCATCGCCGCCGGAGTCGTCACCGTCAATGGCCAGGTGACCACCGAACTGGGCACCAAAGTCTCACCTACCGATGAAGTCCGCTTTGACAACCGCCTCCTTACTCCGGAACGCAAGGTTTATGTGCTGCTCAACAAACCAAGGGAAGTGGTCACCACCACCGATGACCCCCATGCCGAACGGACTGTCCTCGACCTGGTCAAGGAGGCCTGTGAAGAACGGATCTACCCGGTGGGGCGACTCGACAAAAACACCACCGGGCTCATCCTGCTCACCAACGACGGGGAGCTGTCAAAGAAACTCACCCACCCCAGCCATAAGGTGGAAAAAGTATACCAGGTCACGCTCGACAAAACCGTCTCGGTAGCCGACATGCAGAAAATCGCCGATGGCATCGAACTGGAAGACGGCTTCATCGCCGCCGACGCCATCGCCTTCGTCGAAGGGGAAGATAAGGATACCCTGGGCATTGAAATCCACTCAGGAAGGAACCGGATCGTCCGCAGAATCTTCGAATCCCTGGGTTATAGGGTCAGATCTCTCGACAGAGTCTCCTTTGCCGGACTGACCAAGAAGAACCTTCCGCGGGGAAAATGGAGAATGCTCACCCCCCGTGAGGTATCTTTCCTGAAGATGAAGTAAAAGAAGCTGCCGAAAAACACCTTTTCTTCTGTAATCGCAGACGCATATCCCTTACTAATATCCTGATTTGGAAAAGGAGTTTCTGGAAATAATCAGGGCCAACCAGGGAATCATCCACAAGGTCTGCAATATCTATTGCGATGAGGAGGAGGATCGTAATGATCTTTTTCAGGAGATTCTTGCCCAGTTGTGGAAATCGTACCCTTCCTTCCGGAAGGAGTCGAAATTCACGACCTGGATGTACCGTGTGGCGCTCAATACAGCCATTACCTCCTTCAAAAAAGTCCGCCGTTTTTCCGGATTCAGCCGGCTGTCGGGTGAGAGTCTGCAGATTGCCGATGAGACCCCATCCGCCGATGCTGAAGAGAACCTTATCCTGCTGAGACAGGCCGTGGCCCATCTCAGTGGAGTTGAGAAATCCATCATCCTTCTCTTTCTCGAAGAAAAAAGCTACGAGGAGATTGCAGAAATTACTGGGATCACCCAGAATTATGTCAGGGTAAAGATGAACCGGATTAAAAAGAAACTCAGGATACTTATGACCTCAGAAGATGAATGAAATGGATATAAAAGATCTGCGAAAAGCATGGAACAGCCTGACCGCCAAGAGCTCGGAGCAGCGGATGCTGAATGAGGAGCAGATCCGGAGTATGCTGGGCCGCAGAACCACCACTCTGCTTGACCGTATCGACCGCAATGTCAGGATTGGGTTGATTCTCCTGCTGGCTGTCGTGGTCGTTCTGGGGGTTGCGGAATTCCTGCCCCTGATGGTCAGGAACTCCGGCGAACCCCTCACCGGAGAAATCCCCGCCTGGCTCAGAACCATTGACCTGGGGGTCAGCCTGCTGATAATCACCCTTTTCATCGCTTTCTCCCTCCACTACCGTAAAATGCGCAACACCTGCCGCCAGGTGTGTGACCTGCGCCATACCCTGATGAAAATCATCGGGGTGCTTACCCTCTACCGCCGCCTCTTTGGGCTGGCCCTGATCATCATCCTCCTGGAATCGGGCACAGGCTTTACCGCAGGTTTCTTTACCAGTGTAACCCAGAACCATACGCTGGAAGGCTTTTTCATCCCTACCCTGGTCATGGGGCTGTTGCTGATCCTGCTGATTACCGGGTTTTTGTTTTTATTGCTGCGCTGGGCCTTCCGGAAGGTCTACGGCAATTATCTCGACCAGCTCAGGGCTACCCTGGCTGAACTCGATGACCTCCCCAAAGAAACCAATCATCCACAGGAATAATCAACGCAATGGCTGAAGCCGATGATCACGGTGAAAATCCTAACTTTGCAGTATTAAACCATCCAGATTATGACCCTGATCAAATCGATTTCCGGCATCCGGGGGACCATAGGAGGCCGCCCCGGCGAGGGCCTCAGTCCACTTGACGTAGTAAAATTTACAGCGGCCTATGCCACCTGGGCCACACACCGCAGGAAGAAAGGCCCGGTAACCATCGTGGTAGGGCGTGACGCCCGTCTTTCAGGGCCTATGGTAAGTTCCCTGGTGATCTCCACCCTGGTAGGGATGGGCTGCCATGTGATAGACATCGGCATGGCCACCACCCCCACTACCGAAATCGCGGTGACCGGAGAACAGGCCGACGGAGGCATCATCCTCACGGCCAGCCATAATCCCAAACAATGGAATGCCCTTAAGCTCCTTAACGAAAAAGGAGAATTCCTCTCCGCCGCTGACGGAGAGCGGGTGCTCCAGATCGCGGCTGACGAATCGTTTTCTTTCGCCACCGTGGATGACCTGGGAAGCATGGTATGCAAGGACTACACTTCCCGTCATATTGAGCTGGTCAAAGCCCTGGAACTGGTCGACACGGAAGCGATCAGGGCCGCCGGCTTCACGGTCGCCGTGGATGCCGTTAATTCGGTGGGAGGCATTGCCCTGCCCCGCCTGCTCAGGGAACTGGGGGTCAAAAAGGTCGTGGAGATCAACTGTGAGCCGACGGGTCATTTTGCCCATAATCCGGAACCCCTGGCCGCGCATCTGGAAGAGACCTGCCGTATCATCCGTGAAAGCGGCGTGGATGTAGGTTTTGTAACAGACCCCGACGTCGACCGGCTGGCCATCATCAACGAGGATGGCTCCCTCTTTAACGAAGAATACACGCTGGTCGCCTGTGCCGATTACGTGCTGGGGCACACACCTGGCAACACGGTTTCCAACCTCTCCTCCAGCCGGGCCTTGCGCGACATTACCCTCAGCCATGGCGGTTCCTATACCGCTTCGGCCGTCGGTGAAGTGAACGTGGTCAGGGTCATGAAGGAGACCGGCGCCATCATCGGCGGAGAAGGCAACGGCGGGATCATCTATCCTGCAAGCCATTATGGCCGCGACGCCCTGGTGGGGGTCGCCCTCTTCCTCAGCCATCTCGCCCGCTCAGCCCAGAAATGCTCCGCCCTGCGCCGCAGGTACCCCGACTATTTCACCTCCAAGAACAAAATCGAATTGACACCCGGTATCGATACCGACCGGCTACTGGCAGAAATCAAAGCGCTCTACAAAAAGGAGAAGATCACCGATATCGACGGGGTCAAAATCGACTTTCCCGAATCGTGGGTCCATTTGCGCAAATCGAACACCGAACCCATTATTCGCATTTATGCGGAAGCACGAACGGAGGCCGAAGCCGACCAACTGGCCCTGAAGATGATCCAGGAGATCAAAAACCAGGCGGGACTCTGACCGCAAGAAAGCGTCATCGCGCCTGGATAGGGTTGTCTCAGAAGTTAAAATTGTCGGGGTCGGCGCCAGTGCGGAAATGGCGGTCGAGACGGTCGATCCGGGCCATGTCTTCCCCGGAAATCTCAAAATCAAAGAGATCGGCATTGGAGAGTATTCTTTCGGCATGAACCGACTTGGGAATAGTGACGATTCCCTTCTGAAGTTCCCAGCGCAAGGTAATCTGTACGGGGCTTTTCCCATATTTGGCCGCCAGGGCCTGCAAAACAGGATCCTCGTTGACCTGCCCGCGCACAATGGGGCTCCAGGCTTCCACCTGAATTTGATGTGACCTACAAAATTCCTGTAATTCAGGCTGCTGCAGATAGGGATGGAACTCCACCTGGTTGACTACAGGCTTGAACCGGCACACCGGGAATAACTCCTCCAGGTGATGGATCAGGAAGTTGCTTACTCCAATGGCTTTGATCCGCCCCGAAACGTAAATCTCTTCCATCGCCTTCCAGGTTTCCAGGGAAAGAGGCCCTTTGGGCCAGTGAATCAGATAAAGATCGATATAATCGGTGTCGAGCCGCTCAATGCTGTCATTGAAAGCGTCAAAGGTCGTCTCATACCCCTGGTCCGAATTCCAAATCTTGGAGGTGATGAAAACCTCGCTGCGGGGGAGGCCGCTCTGCCTGACTGCCCGGCCTACTCCCCTTTCGTTGCCATAAACGGCCGCCGTGTCGATATGCCTGTAACCTGCCTCCAGGGCCGTTAATACCGCCGACTCTACCTCATGGCCCTCCTTGCTGCGGAAAACCCCCAGCCCAAACCGAGGCATTTTGTACCCATTACTCAGGCTTACAGTTGATTGAATATCCATAACACACCGCGGTTTAATGATTTACTACCGACAATATACACTTTTTTTTAAAACAGTTCCTTTCAGTTGATCCTGCTTTCATGCTCCGATATTTAAAAATCGTAGTTTTGTACCCGAAATAAGCATTAAAAATGAAGGTATACAAGTTTGGGGGAGCCTCAGTGAAGGATGCCGCAGGGATCCGCAATGTGGCTTCTATCATATCGCAATGTCCTGATGAACTGATTGTCGTGGTGTCGGCCATGGGAAAAACCACCAATCTGCTGGAGACCCTGGTGAAGGCCCATTTCAACGGATGGGATGAGACCTGGGAGATCTTTGCTGAATTCAGCAAATCGCACCTGGAGATTGCCGCGGAACTTTTCGGGCCTGACAGGATTCCAGAGGCCTTCCACAACATGCTCGCCGAAGTACGTAAAAAGCTCGACCTTCCCCCTTCCTTGCTTTACGATTTTGAATACGACCAGTTCATATGCTACGGGGAGTTATTCTCTTCGCTGATCATGAGCCATTATCTGGAGGCCACGGGGCAGCCGAACCGCTGGATCGACATCCGGTTGAGCCTCCGTACCGACGACAACTACCGCGATGCCACGGTCAACTGGAAATGGACCGAGATGCTGGTTAACAACACTTTCCAGTTCAACAACACACGCATGTACATCACCCAGGGGTTCATCGGTTCTACGGTGACCAACCTGACCACCTCCCTGGGGCGCGAAGGATCGGACTACACCGCCGCCATCCTGGCCAACCTGCTGAACGCCGAAAGCGTCACGATCTGGAAAGACGTTCCGGGCGTCCTCAATGCCGATCCCAAACTCTTTGCCGATACCGTCCTGCTCAGGGAACTCTCCTACCGTGAAGCCGTGGAAATGACCCACTCCGGGGCCCAGGTGATCCATCCCAAAACGATGAAACCCCTGCACAATAAAAATATTCCCCTCCACGTCAGGTCTTTCCTGAATCCCTCCGAACCGGGGACCATCATCCACCAGGTGGATCATCTGCTGGAGCTGACCCCGGTATTTATCCTCCGCGGAAATCAGGTGCTTATCACCTTCTCACCCTGCGATTTTTCGTTTATTACCCCTGAAGATATCTCCAGGGTTTTTGCCCTGGTATCCGGAAAGGGACTGAAAGTCAATATGATCCAGAAGACAGCCATTGACCTGAATCTGCTGGTCGATGCCCCGGAGATGGGCTTGGAAACCATCATCCTCGACCTGAGAAAGGATTATGAGGTGAAATACAACACCGGACTGATGCTGATCACCATCAGGCATTACACATCGGAATCGATTGAAAGACTGACCGCCGGCAAAAAGATTTTCATCGAACAGTACAGCCGTCTGACCGCCAAAATCGCCGTGCAATAACCGGTTATCATTTCGGACAAGTAAATAATTAACAATTACACAAGTGAAAGTTACAGATGCCCTGGTCCAGAGCGGCCGCACCATCCTCTCCTTTGAACTGTTGCCTCCGCTGAAGGGGAGCGATGCAACCCGTATATACCAAACCATTGAGAACCTGTTGGAGTTCGACCCTAAATTTATCAACATCACCACGCATCGTGATGAGATTGAATTCAGGGAGCGCCCCGATGGAGCCATAGAGCGGAGGGTGGTGCGCAAAAGACCGGGAACGGTGGCCATAGCCGCCGCCATCCAGCACAAGTACGGCATTCCGGTGGTCCCTCATATTGTCTGTGGAGGATTCACCCGCAGTGAAACCGAACATGTGCTGATCGACCTTCACTTCCTGGGGATAGAAAACGTTCTGGCCCTGAGGGGCGACGGGCTCAAGGGGGAATCGGTCTTCCGTCCTGAACCCGCGGGCAACACCCATGCCATCGACCTGGTCCAACAGATCACCCAACTGAAAAAGGGAATCTACCTCGATCCTGCACTTAAAAACACCACTCCCTTGGATTTCTGCGTCGGGGTAGCCGGCTATCCCGAGAAACATGCCGAAGCCCCCAATCTGGAGACCGACCTCTGCTACCTGCGGCAAAAAGTGGAAGCCGGTGCCGATTATATCGTTACCCAGATGTTCTTCGACAACCAGGTGTACTTTGATTTCGTGAAGAGATGCCGCGAGATGGGCATCACCGTTCCCATCATTCCGGGCATCAAGCCCATCGCCCTGATGAACCAGTTGACGGTATTGCCCAAGATTTTCAGCATTTCACTCCCCTCCGACCTCAGCAAAGCCCTCCACGGGTGTAAAACCGACGATCAGGCCCGGCAGGCCGGCACCGAATGGGCCATCCACCAGGCCAGGGAACTCATCGCCGCAGGAGTGCCCGGACTGCATATCTACACTTACGGCCTCTCCGACAATGTAAAGGAAATCGCTAAAGCCATCTTCTGACGACCATCACCCTTTCTATCACAATCTGATAAAGTCAAGCAGATCAGACGAATGGTTCTGACTGATATTCAAGAGGTAGTAACCGGGCAGTAATTCTGAAACGTCGATTCTGAACGGATTGGAGGTGACCTCTTTCCGCATCAGGATGGATCCGGAAAGGTCGTAGACGGTGATTCCGGCTTCCTCCCCCGGATGGATCATCTTCAATTGCACCTGGAGGTAGTCGATGCAGGGGACCGGGTAAAGGAGAGCTCCGGTGGATTCCCTGACAGCACCGGCCGAGGTGGAGGGGGCCACCGCCACATGAAAGCTGACCCGGGTCGATTGTCCGCAGTTATTGGTGAAGCGGGCGGTGTAAATCACGGAATCGCGGGGATAAACCGTGATTTCCCGGGAAGAGGAGCCCGACCCCTCCACCCATTTCCATGTTCCGCCGGTTAAAGGCAAAGGGCTCAGGCGGAGGTATTGGCCTGCCGGAACGGTCACCACACTATCGTAAGCCCAGTTCGACCCCTGGACCTGGAAGCGGGGGACCAGAGCCACCCGGGAACAGGTGTCGGCCACCGTGTATACCACCGTGGAGGCGGCACCGCAGTGGTTGATGAATACACCTTTGGCTGCCCCGGGAGTCTCCATAAGAATGGTCTGGACTGCCGCAGGGCCCGTGGTCCCCAGTCCACTCCAGCTCCATACCCCGGCATCCGTCACATGAGGCTCCAGGTAGGCCTTGCTGCCGGCTAAACGGTTCAGGTAAGTACCCTGTTCTGCCTCCCCTTCGTCTATTCTCCGGTAGGGCACTATTTCACTGGAGCGGCAACTGTCGCGGGCCCACCCGTAATACTCCATGATGGGGGGCACCTCATCAAGCGTCACCACCAGAGGATGCTGATACACCTTCTTCAGATACTCCTTATCCACCCCTGCCAGCCAGTCGGTATGCCACTCCATCCACCACGACCACATGACCCCTTGCCTGAGGCATTCATCGGGATCGGGAGGAATCCCGCATTCATGGTAGGCCAGGGGAAACTGGTCCCGGCTGACCTCCTTTGATTTCCTGAACATCTCAGGCTGGGGACCGTTGCCACTGTTGTAGGTGTCGGCCCCCACCACATCCACGTACTGGTCGCCCGGATACCATGCCGGGTCAACCGTGGCGGTATAACACAAGACCCAGATGAGGTTATCGAGGCCCCGCTCATGCACATAATAATCATACATGGTGGTCCACAACCGCTTAAATGCAGCCGCTCCCTGTTTGCTCCACCAGAACCAGTTGCCGTCGAATTCATGAAACGGCCTCCACAACACGGGAACATGGGCATCCTCCAGTTGTTGCAGCAGATCGGCCTTCATGCGCAGTTCCTTCCAGAAGGCGGTATACTCTGCTGTACCCTCCGTGAAACAGCGGCTGATATCGATGGTCATCTTGCTCTGTTCATAGCCATCCCCCTTGGTAGGAGCTCCCCAGTGCCACATGATGGTGGGAATCCCTCCGGCTTTCCACCAAATGATGGCCCGTTGCACCTCTCCCGCATTGTCGGATTGGTGCATCAAGTCCATCCCCCTCAGTACCGGCTGCTTCCCGGTATGGGTTTTAAGGTAGGCCAGCTCATCGATGCCCCAGGGCGAGTCCTGTTGTCCCGAGAGGATCAGCTTTCCTTTCATGTCAAGCAAATAGCGGTACACGGCCTGGGCTTCCCGCGATGGACGGGGGGTTGAAAGGGTATCTCTCCATCCGCCGATGTCCGCCGCAGCGAATCCGGCTTCACCATAGGCAGCACTTGCCGGGGTGCTTCCGGGGAAAACCCCTTCAGCGGAGACGGAAAAAGAAAGAAGAACAGTAAATGCCAGAAGCCCTAATAAGCTCTGGGTAACACAGATGATTTTTAACATAAGATTACGATCGGAAGGTGGTTGCAAAAAGGATGCATATTTCTAACGGTAAAGATTCCCGGGTGAGACCTCCTGGAGGAAGAGGGTGTGGGGGTCGTCGTAGAATTTCACGAAATCGGGGGCCGAGGGGTTGCCCGGGTGGGGGCCGAAGGGGGCATGAGAGCCGCCCTGCCAGGGGTTCCTCCAAACCAGCACATAGGAGAGGGGGATGGAGCGCAACGGTTCCAGCAGCCTGGCCGTCCACCAGTCGGTTTGGGTGGCAATGGGACCGCCACTCTCGCTTACCGCGGCGAACTTCCCTTTTTCTGCTGCCAGCCGGGAGACGATCTGGGCGCAGTTCTTCAGGGTCTCGGGGAAGTCGGGACCCCGGTCATAGAGGTCAAAGGCCAGCATATCGATCAGGTCATCGCCGGGGTAACGTTCCAGGTATTCCTCCTGGGTGGTAAACCGGTCGGTGGAGTATGCATAGAGGAGATGGTGGATGTTGCGGGTGTCGCGCAGGTATTCCACGGTCATCCGCCACAACGCCTTATATTCCTCCACGGTGCAGAGATTCTTACCCCACCAGAACCAACTGCCGGTATGTTCGTGGTAAGGCCTGAAAATCACGGGAATGAAGGTACCATCGTCACTCTTCAGGGAGAGCATGAAATCGGCCAGCCGGCCAAGGTATTCCAGGTAGAGGCCGTGTTTTTCCCCTCCCGGAAGCACAGCGCGCACCACCACTGTGGAGGTGACGTCCCAGGCACTCCCGCCCGTCAAAGGATTCCGGAGATGCCAACTGAGGGTATTGACGCCCCCCTGCTGATATACCGTCCGGATCAGGCTCCTGATCTTGTCGAAATGGACCGAATCGAGACTATAGGGAGCCCCCAGCTCCAGATGGCCCAATTCCCAGCCCATGACCGCCGGGTAATCCCCACAGACCTCCTTCACATCGGAGCGACCTTCCTCGTAGACCCAACCTACACCATAGACCAGATCATCCTGGTGGCCGAACATCAACCCCTCCTTCTGCTGTTCCTTCAGGTTCTGAAAGAGGTTCACCGTTTCACGCGTCGCCGACGGATCGGCAGGTCCTGTCTTCTCACACGCCATCAGGATCAACACCGCCAGTACCGGAATTATCCGGAATACGCTGATATTCTTTTTCATATCTGAGTAATTATTGTTCATGCCTTTAAAGGGACGCTCCGGTCCATCCGTCCGGATCATCCGGATGAATGATCCAGCCGGAGCAGAACCAATGGTCCTCCGGTCACTATCCTTGGTTTTAATCAGTTCGGGGATGAAGATAGCTTTTATTTCTGTACGTTAACCGCTTAATAGCGCTCAGCGGCCCCCTCGATCCCGGCAGCCAACGTTCCCGGTGGCCTGCATTCCCGGCATCCACGATCAAGGGCCCCACTATCCCGGCACCCATATTCCCGGCAGTCCATCCTCTCCGTACCAGTAAACTCTACCGGGGTTGAAATTTCTGGAAGAAAGGCATTCAATGGAAATAATGCCCTAAATTTGGAGAGAGAGGAGCCATGGAGCCTTTCTACAGAAGAGATGAGCCAGACTGACAGAGCATTTCAGATTTTTACCAAGCCGGTGGGGGCAGCCTGTAACCTGCGCTGCAGTTACTGCTATTACCTCTCCCGCAAGGAGCTTTATCCGGAAGAACCCTTCCCCCGGATGAAGGAAGCGCTTCTGGAAGCGTATATCCGTCAGCATATGGAAGCCACCACCGGGGATACGGTGTTCTTCTCGTGGCATGGGGGAGAACCCACGCTGGCCGGACTCGCCTTTTACAGGCAAGCCGTGGCCCTGCAGAAAAGGGTGCTTCCCCAGGGGAAAAGAGTGCTCAACGGGATCCAGACCAACGGCACTCTGCTTGATGAGAAGTGGTGCCGCTTTCTGGCTGCGGAACATTTCCTGGTGGGGATCAGTCTCGATGGCCCCGGGAAACTCCACGACGCCCACAGAAAAACCGCTTCAAGTCAAAACAGCTTTGAAGCCACCATGAAGGGATTTCATTTGTTGCAGAAATATGGGATCACCACCGAAATCCTCTGCGTGATAAACGCCCTGAATGTCAATTACCCTCTGGAGGTATACCACTTTTTTAAAGGACTCGGTGCCCGTTACATCACTTTTCTTCCCTTGGTGGAAGAAGTGCCTGCTCCCCCGGGAAATGGACCTTTCACCCCAGAAGAACCTTTTGAATTCCCCCGGACAAAGAAGACTTCTCCCACTTCCCCTCCAGTATCTGCCGCTTCTGTCCCGCCCCTCGCCTTCGGCCACTTCCTGGTTACCATCTTCGACGAATGGGCGGAAGAAGATATCGGAAAGGTGACCATCCAGCTCTTCGAGGAGGCCCTGCGCACAGCCTTCGACAACGAACACACCCTCTGTATTTTCAAGCCTGAATGTGGAGGGGTTCCGGTAGTGGAACACAACGGGGACTTCTATTGTTGCGATCATTTTGTGGATCCCGCACACCGGCTGGGAAATCTCAGAGAGCATCCCCTCTCCTTTTACCTCGATGCCCCGCGACAGAAGGCCTTCGGAGCAGCCAAATCCCTTACCCTGCCCCGCTATTGCCGGGATTGCCCCGTTGTAGGCATGTGCAACGGGGAGTGCCCCAAAAACCGGTTCATCACCACCCCCGACGGGGAACCCGGCCTCAACTACCTGTGCGAAGGATACCAATTCTTCTTCAGCCACTGCCTCCCTCTGGTCAGTGCACTTAAGGAAATGAAAGACGAAGGGATATAGAGACTTAGAGACTTAGGGACGCTGCATGCCCATGAAGCACTGAAACGACGATTCCGTTATCTGAGTTTTTCCCTGAAGAACGCTATCGTGCGGCTCCAGGCCAGCTGGGCCGCCTCTGCGTGATACCGCTGGGGAGCTGAATCGTTGTTGAAGCCATGCCCGGTTCCGGGATAGATAAAAGACTGAAACTCCTTGTGGTTCTCTTTGAGTGCTTTTTCGTAGGCCTCGATGCCGGCATTGATCCGCTGGTCATTTTCGGCATAGTGCATCAGCAAGGGAGCCTTGATTTTGGGTACATCCTCTGCTTTGGGCTGGCTCCCGTAATACGGAACAGCCGCGTCGAGATCAGGGCTATGGACGGCGACCTGGTTGGTCATGGCACCGCCCCAGCAGAAGCCGGTACAACCCACCTTGCCGTTAGACAGGGGGTGGCTCTTCAGGTATTTCACGGCAGCCACAAAATTCTTGGTGGTCTGAACAGAATCAAGCTGGCCCATCATCCCCCGGGCATTGGTGGTATCCTCCGGGGTTCCCCCGAGCGGACTCAGGGCATCGGGAGCCAGCGCCAGAAATCCCTCCCCGGCCATGCGGCGGGTTACATCCCTGATATGCTCATTTAACCCAAAAATCTCCTGGATAACGATCACCCCCGGGAATTTCTTTCCTTTGGCAGGATGGGCAAGATAGGCTTTCATCTCCCCTTTCTCAATCGGATAGGTCATAAAATTCCCCACCACATCCTTAATTTTTTTCTTTTTCTCAGCAGCCGACAGGGTATTGTTTTCGAGCAGGGGCATGATGGCCATGGCTGCTGCGGTACTTCCGGCCAGGAGGGTGAGCTTTTTCAGAAAATCCCTGCGGTCGGCTTTTCCCTTTTGGTATTCTGAAATTAAGTTGTTGATTTTAGTCTCCATCGCGTAAGGTTTTGATTAGTTCATTGACCATGTCGTTGTGCTAAAGGTACAAAAAAATGAACTCCCTTGCGAATGGATGGTTAAAAAGCGTATTTTTGCAGACCATGGGGGTATAGCTCAGTTGGCTAGAGCGCTACACTCGCACTGTAGAGGCCAG
>ERZ1645192.758-NODE-758-length-26993-cov-7.248051_pt1 | contig 26993 bp, 23 predicted proteins | sample MGYA00575354_ERZ1645192 | MGnify/ENA primary metagenome ERZ1645192 (study PRJEB40844, sample SAMN11349763) | freshwater sediment metagenome | isolation source: river sediment | host: Sediment | place: India: Faizupur Khadar , New Delhi | collected 2017-02-21 ... | reverse complement strand
CCTGAAGTGCAGAGCGACTTTATTTTCGCATCCATCTGTGAAGAAATCGGTTTTGTCGGCAGCTCTTTCATTCTTGTTCTCTTTGCCATGATAGCCATCTTGGGATACAACGCTGCAAGCCGGATGGAAAGCCGGGACCGGTTTTCAAGCATCATGGCTTATGGCCTTACCAGTATGATCCTCTTCCAGGCCATCCTCAACCTGGCGGTTGTGACAGCCCTGCTGCCGCCGACCGGAATCCCCATGCCTTTCTTCAGCCAAGGGGGCTCCAACCTTTTCGTGGTTCTCTCCAGCAGTGCCTTGCTCTATCGGATCATGTTGATCAGCAGCGGAAAAATCCCGCTGCAGAAGAGCTCGCTGAAACGTGAAGAGCGAAAGTCCATCCTTTTTCCTGATGCGGGGAGCCTGTCATGAAACCGGTGGCGATCAAGGTGAAACTGACCTTGCTCATCCTTGTATTTGCCATCATCCTGGGCCTGTTGCTTCTCCAATCGATACCCGCCTTCAACCTTCGTACGGTCCAGATTACGGTAGAGGGAGGCAGCGGGGAAGTTCCCGTAGAGGCGAAGCAGCAGTTGGCTTCATTGGTGGGTGTTTCGCTGTTCTCCATCAACATGATGAAACAAAAAAGAGCGCTTACGGACATTACCGGAATACAAAAAGCGGACCTCCGGCGAAAACCGCCCTCGACCTTGCAGGCTACTGTGCATCTTTTTGATGCGTCGGCGGTAATCAGGGAGGAGGATGGAGGGCAGGCCTATTTGGTTGAGGATCATCATTTGAGGAAGCTGCATCCTGATGATGTATCTGCTTGGCAGAAAGTCGTCGTCACCATCGAGGTGCCCGCTTCCTATGCACACATGATGGCAACGTACTCGGTTGACGACTCGTTTCTCCACGTCATGCAGCTGGCAACCTCGCTTGAGGGAAAAACCACCTTGATAACTAAGATAAAATACGATAATAATAGTAGTAACAGCTTTGGAAAGATGGTTCTTGAACTCTCGTCCCTGAATGCCCAAATTTGGGTGAGGGAGCCTGTAGGGGCACCGCAAATACATGCGGCTGTCTCGTTGGTCCTGCAGGACCAAAAAGATTCCCTCTCTTTCCTCAGCTCGGAAGCCAGGCGTTACGACCTCTATCGTGAAGGTTTGGTACGCAGGTGGTGAGACCGACCAGAAGGGGGTTGCTGTAATGGCTGGTGAAAAGATGTTGATGGGATTGGATATCGGCTCGAGCCGGACCAGATGCGTAATCGGCTCGGTGAGCCGGGACGGCCAACTGATGGTCGACAGCATCTGCGAACATCCGAGCGAAGGGGTTCGTGCCGGTTCCATCGTCAATATTGAACAGACTTTGAAGACCATCCAAACCGTGATCAACGAGGCCGAGTTGCAAGCCGGGGCTGAAATGAACGAGGTGATCATCGGTATCGGTGGTGAAAATGTCGTCGGGATTCCCAGCACGGGAGTGGTCGGCATCAACAGCAAGGATCAGGAGATCAAGCGGGAAGATATCTTCAGAAGTCTTGAAGTGGCCCGGGCTTTTGAGCTTCCCCAGGATCGGGAAATTCTCCATACCCTGGTCCAGGATTTTCAGATCGATGGACAGATGGGCATCAAGGACCCGATCGATATGCTCGGCCACCGGCTGGAGAGCCGGGTGCTCATTGTCACCGCTGCATCCTCCATCTGCCAGAACGAACGAAAGTGCATCCAGCGTTCCGGCCTATCCGTGCAGCGCTTGGTGCTTCAGAGCCTTGCCGACTCGGAAGTCGTGCTCAGCAGTGAAGAGAAAGAGATGGGGACGATCCTCATCAACATTGGAAGCGGCATCACCAATATGATCGCCTATACCAACGGGGCTCCGGTGTATACCGGAGGCGTCAACCTCGGCGGCGAGGCGGTAACCAACGACATTGCCTATATTTTGAACAAGACGAGAGCTGCAGCTGAACAGATCAAGTGTGAAAGCGGCCACAGTTACGTTCCTTCGGTTTCCAGCGATGAAATGATTCTTATTCCTCAGGTAGGCGGTCTTCCCGCCATCAAGATGCCGAAGAAGGAACTGAGCAAGGTGATCGAGCCCCGCATGGCTGAGATTTTCTCCCGCTTGCAAAGCGACTTGGAGAAAGCCCAAATCCAGGGCTCGTTCGGTGGAGGGGTGGTGCTTGTCGGCGGCGGGTCCCTGCTCAGCGGGGTTACCGAACTTGCCAGTGAGATTTTCCGTCTTCCCGCCCGCCTTGGGTTTCCCGAGGCCATCGGGGGATTGGACCGAAGCTATATAAGCCCGCAGTACACAACGGTTCTGGGGTTGCTCAAAAGCGAGGCCCGGAAGGTGCGTGAGACGGGAACATCCACCCGCTCGCGCAAGGAACGGGTGCACCGAAAAGAGGGTGGGGCCGCCTCCAAGCTCCGTGGATTTTTCAGGACTTTGTTTTAAGTGAAGCCGAAAGGCAAAGGAATACGCTATGGATTTTGGAATGTTTGAAGTAGAGGATATGGTCCAGGATGAACAGGCTACCTCTACGATCATCAAGGTAGTCGGCGTGGGGGGGGCTGGCGGCAATGCAGTCAACCGTATGATCGCCAGCGGCTTGAAAAAGGTACATTTTGTTACCATGAATACCGATATGCAGGCCCTTCAGCGTTCCAACGCCCAGATCAGGATTCCTATCGGCAAGGAACTGACCGGTGGCTTGGGTGCAGGAGGCGTGCCCGAGGTGGGGGAGAAGGCTGCCCAGGAGAGCAAAGAGGACATTCGACGCGAGATCGAGAATGCCGACATGGTGTTCATCACCGCCGGCATGGGAGGGGGAACCGGCACCGGTGCAGCCCCGATTGTTGCTGAAATCGCCAAGAGCTGCAACGCCCTGACCGTGGCTGTGGTCACCACACCCTTCGCATTTGAAGGCAAGAAGAAGCTGATGCTCGCCCAGGCGGGAATCGAGAAGCTGCGCAAGCAGGTCGACACCCTGATTATCATTCCCAACCAGTACTTGCTGAAGGTGGTGGAGAACAATACACCGATCAAGCAGGCCTTCCTCATGGCCGACGAAGTGCTGTATATGGGTGTTCAGGGCATCAGTGAACTCATTACGGAACCCGGAGAGATCAACATCGACTTTGCAGACGTACGTACCGTCATGAAAGGCAAGGGTGATGCCTTGATGGGAATCGGCTTCGGCGAGGGGGCGAACCGTGCTGTGGATGCCGCCAGGCAGGCCATCAGCAATCCGCTTCTGGAAAATGCCAGCATCGAGGGGGCCAAAAGCGTATTGGTCAACCTTGCAGGCAGTGACAACCTCACCCTGCAGGAGTATCAGGATGTGGTGGAACTGGTTACCGAACGGTGTGCCGATGATGCTTTGATCATCGCCGGTCAAGCCTTCAACCCTGAGCTCGGGGACCGCATCAAGGTGACCGTGGTTGCAACCGGGTTCGAGAGGAAGGAGGATGTCGTGGGTGCAGAGCTTGCAGACATCGACATGGTAAAACGACGATATGCTACCGCAAAGCGGGAGGATGGCAAGAGCGAGGAATCATCCCAGCCTGCAAAGAAGAGTGAGGAGCAGAGCGAAGTCGCCTCCATTCAGGTGAACCGGTGGCAGGATTTGCAGAAACAGCTAGGCAAGGGACCAAACACCAATGCAAATGATTACACCATCCCCGCCGTTCTTCGCTACTCACGCAATAAAGCGGATGACAATTGATCATGAGCAATGCATCCGACTTGCTTTTGATCGACGATTATACAGATTATCTGGCCATGCAGCGTCGCCTTTCGGAGGCGACGCAGTCTGTATATACCCATGAGGTCACGCTTTTTTTGGCTTCTGGAGTCGATTATGAGAAGGTGGGCGCAAGTTACATTGAGTCCTATCTTGTAGAGCAGGTGCAACTTCGCCGTTTGAGCGAGCGAAGCGTTGCCAAGATGGTATCGGCATTGCGATCATTTTTTTCGTTTCTGCAGTTGAGCAAGATCAGGGAAGACAACCCGGTGTTGATGATCAAGCGGGGACGGCAGCAGCAGAACCTTCCCCAGGTGGCGAGCATCGCCCAGGTGGATGCCCTGCTTGACAGCATCGACACTGCCGACGCTCTTGGATTTCGCGATCGAACGCTGTTCGAGCTCATCTACTCCTGCGGACTGCGGATCAGTGAGGCATGCGACTTGGAAGTCTCCGATTACCAAAGGACCAGCATCCGGGTTATAGGAAAGCGGCATAAGATCCGCATCATCCCCGTCGGAGAGGTCGCCCGCAGCTGGGTTGATGCATATCTGAAGAACGTACGGGAGCACCTTGTAGGAATGCGTGGTTCGACCAAGGCGTTGTTTGTGGGAAGGCGGGGCCGGAAGTTGACCAGACAAGCCGTATACAAACGATTCATCGCTTACTGCGATGCAATCGGACTCGATGCAAAGGTGCATACCCTTCGTCATAGCTTTGCCACCCATCTCCTCGAAGGCGGTGCCGATCTGAGGAGCGTGCAGGAGCTTCTCGGCCACAGCGATATACAGACCACCCAGATGTACACCCATGTCGATACCAGGCAGCTGCAAAAAGCATACGAGCAGTTTCATACCGATGTCGAGGATGGGAACCAGAGATGAGTGTACTGTTCATATTGTGTCCCATCATCGCCTTTGGTTCGTTTGTCGATGCCATAGCTGGAGGGGGAGGCTTGATCACCCTCACCGCCTATGTTGCACTCGGCCTTCCCCCCCAGACAGCGTTGGGAAACAACAAGTTCTCCTCGGCAAGCGGTACCTTGGTTGCATCCATCCAGTACCTTCGACGGTCGCAGGTCTCCTTGTCCATAGGCCTGGTTGCAACCGTGACGAGCTTCATCGGTTCAGCGATCGGGTCTTTCCTTGCAAACCTGTATGCCGATACATATCTGAACTACCTTCTGGTCATCCTGGTTCCCGCCATCGCGCTTTTTATGCTGTTCAAACCCGATTTCGGACAAGCAAAGGAAAAAAGCCGCGTGCTTCTCTACGTTCTGGGCTCGATGACCGGCTTGGTGGTCGGTGCCTACGACGGCTTCTTCGGGCCGGGTACCGGCATGTTCCTTACCCTGATTTTCACTTCAGTCCTGGGAATGGATCTTCTGAAAGCCTGCGGAACTGCTCGAATCGTCAATCTTTCCTCAAATGTTGCAGCCCTTGCCATGTTCCTGTATCACGGGGTGATTGATTTCTCCATCGCCGTGCCTTGTGCGATCAGCGCCGTCATCGGGGGTTTCCTGGGCAGCCGGCTCGCCTTGAAAGTCGGGGTGCATGTGGTGAAACCGGTTATGCTTTTCGTTCTTGCCCTCTTGTTGGTGAAAGTCGCCGTTTCGCTGTTCTGAAGCAATCATCCACCCTTCGGCCCTTTGGGGGCATGAAACTCTCAACCCTTCTTTCCATCAGTCAGCTCTCCCTCGGGGCACAGGAGAAACTCAGCCTGGCCTCCAGCACTCCCTCTCGGGACGACTTGATTCATCTGGGTGCGAATACCGAAAAAACAGAGCGAATGCTTGCATTCCTTGCCCAAGGCAGCGCCCGGGTTGTCTTTTATGGAATGGAATGTTATCCCAAACAGTTCTACCACCTTGAGAATCCTCCGTTTCGACTCATGTACACCAATGGCCTGCCCAATCAGGCAGAACGCATGCTGATGGTATGCGGGACCCGGTATCCCGATGCGCTTGCGAGCCAGAGTTCCTATGAGTTTGCCCTGGAGGCGGGAGCGAATGAAGTGACGCTGGTAACCAGCAACAGCCGGGGGATCGACCGCAACTGCCTCTATGCACTGAAGGACAGCAACAGGGCGGCGGTTGTACTGTGCGATTGCGGGCTTGCCGCCAAACGCATCACAAACAATGCACTGCTGCGAAGTTTCTGTACCATCTCAGCTTATGAGCCTGATGAGCAGGCCTTGTCGTTTCGATGCCTCAGTCGCAATGTCCTCTCAGCCGCCCTTGCAGAAGCTTGCGTAGTGATGCAGGCTCCATCCAAATCAGGGGCGATGCATTGTGCAACCTGCGCCCTCGATCTTGGAAAGGATGTCTATGTGCACAGCACGGGAACACGATGTGGCGAAGTGAATGCAGGCTCCCGTTCGCTCGTTGACATGGGAGCCGAGACCATTGATGGATATGCTGATGTAGCCATCAGGCAAAATTGGCCTGCAACAGTGCGGATCCAAGCCGGCTCATTGTACCGTTTCGGGCCCTCGTGCTATAGTCTGGGACATGCGTGAAGACTCTTTGATACCAACATTTCTCCAGACGCAGAAGAGTCTGAGAAGTCTCAGCGAACATACCCTGCTCGCCTATGAGCGGGACCTGTTGCAGTTGCAAGCCTATGTTTCAACGTTGGGCGTATCCCTGCTTCAGCTCACGCGCGAGGATGCACGCATGTATGTGCGTTACTTGGTCAAGGAGAAGCACTACTCCCAGGCGAGCATCAACCGCAAGATCAGCTGTGCACGCAGCTTCTACTCCTCATTGCTCAAGCATGAGGCAATATCCTCCAATCCCTTCTCCCTGATAGCGGTGCACCGCCGCCAGGACAGGCTGCCTTCGGTCCTTACGGTTCAAGAAACAGCGGCCTTGCTTGGTCTTCCGTACGCTGATTTTCCTTCGACCCGTGCCATGGTGGTGTTCACCCTGCTCTACGATACCGGGTGCCGCATCAGCGAATTGCTTTCCATCCAGGAGCAGGACGTCGAATGGGAGCAGCGCCGGATTCGCGTTTTGGGAAAAGGCAGGAAAGAGCGGTATGTCTTCTTTACCGAACGCTGCAAGAACCTGATGACCTACTACCTCCACTTGAAACGGGAACGATTCTCCTGCCCGCATCTGCTCTGCTCGAACAAAGGAAAACAGTTGCCGATGAGCACGGTTGGTAGTATGTTTGCTGTGTATAGAAAGAGACTTGGGTGGCAAAAACCGTTCACACCTCATGTATTGAGGCACACCTATGCAACCCATCTTCTCGACAATGGGGCTGATATCCGTCTAGTACAGGAGCTGCTTGGTCATCAAAGCATCTCGACAACACAGATTTACACCCATGTATCACAAGAGAGGTTGGCCCGCGTCTATGAGTACAGCCATCCTCATGGAAGGAAACAGGATGAGTAGTTTTAAAGGAACCACGATTGTAGCAGTCCGCAAGGACGGGCATGTAGCTATAGCAGGTGATGGGCAGGTAACCGCCGGGGATACCATTCTCAAGGCGAATGCACACAAGGTCCGTACGTTGTATGACGGCAAGGTCATCACCGGCTTTGCCGGTACAACCGCCGACGCCTTCACGCTCTTTGAGTTGTTTGAAGCGAAATTGAAGCAGTTCAACGGTGATTTGACCCGTTCTGCCGTCGAGCTTGCCAAACAGTGGAGGGTCGACAAGCAGCTGCGCCAGCTTGAGGCCATGATGCTGGTAAGCGACGGCAAGAAGATTTTCTTGATAAACGGGGCAGGCGATGTGGTGGATCCCGAGCGGGATGCCATCGGTATCGGCAGCGGGGGCAACTATGCACTCAGTGCAGCCCTTGCGTACCTGGAGGCCGGCCCGACGATGAGCGCGGAGCAGATTGCCCGCAAGAGTGTGGAGATAGCAGCGAAGCTGTGCATCTACACCGACGATTGCATTCATGTAGAGGTATTATAAACGATGGCATATACAGCAAGCAGGAAGCTTGATGAACTCAAGCCTTCCGAAATAGTGAAAGAGCTCGATAAGTACATAATCGGACAGAAGCAGGCAAAGCGGACGATTGCAGTCGCCATTCGCAACCGCACCCGCCGCAAGCGTCTGCCGCTGGAGATCCGCGACGAGGTTTCTCCAAAGAATATCATTATGATCGGTCCCACCGGGGTGGGAAAGACGGAGATCGCCCGCCGTATTGCAAAGCTGTCCAACGCCCCTTTCATAAAGGTTGAAGCGACCAAGTACACGGAAGTAGGGTATGTCGGACGGGATGTCGAATCCATCATCCGCGATTTGATGAGCATCGCCGTGCAGCAGGTCAAGGCCGAGCTCGCCGAACGGGAGCAGGAAAAGGTTGCCCTCAGGGTGGAGGAGCGATTGTTGGACATTCTCCTTCCACAGGTGAAGGAAGACCCTTCGGTGGACATCATCCCGGTAGGCAGCAGTTATACCGACAGCCAGAAGACGACCCGTGAGCGATTTCGGCAGATGCTGCGCGACGGCAAGTTTGATGAGCGCGAGGTCGAGATAAACGTACAGAGCCGCAAGCGCGTCGGCATCGAGGTGCTTGGACAACCCAATATGGAGGAGCTGCAGGATGCGATGCAGAGCATCGGTTCCATTTTCGGAAACGGCAAAGGTCACAACCGCAAGCTGACGGTAAAGCGCGCACGCGAGATTTTCACCGAAGAAGAGACGGAAAAGGCAGTCGATACCGACCGCGCCATCGACGAGGCGAAGGAACGGGTCGAGCAGATGGGTATTGTCTTCATCGATGAGATCGACAAGGTCGCCAAGAGCGGCGGCTCGGGAGGCGGCATCGACGTCTCCCGTGAAGGAGTGCAGCGAGACATTCTTCCCATCATTGAAGGAACCAGTGTCTCCACGAAGTGGGGGGTTGTTGATACAACCCATATCCTGTTCATCGCAAGCGGAGCCTTCCATGTTTCAAAGCCCAGCGACTTGATTCCCGAGCTTCAGGGCCGCTTCCCGTTGCGTGTCGAACTGGATGACCTGAAGGCGGAGGACTTCTACCGGATCCTGACTGAACCAGCCAATGCCATTACCATGCAGTATCGTGAATTGCTCAAGACCGAGGGGGTCCAGATAGTTTTCGAGGACGATGCCATCAGAAGAATCAGTGAAATCGCCTATGAGGTGAACTCCAATCATGATAATATTGGTGCTCGAAGGTTGTTCACCATCATGGAGAAATTGCTTGAGGACCTGAGCTTCAGTGCCGATGAACTCAGCGGTCAGACCATTCCCATTACCAAGGATTACGTGGATGAACGTCTTGGTGATGTAATCCAGAATCAGGATTTGTCGAAGTTCATCCTCTAGGAGTGCATTTGGAATTCTTGGATCTTGAAGCGAGTGATTATGAAAGCGCACTCAGGCAGGCCCGCAGCACATACGGGAATGCCGTGCGCATTCACACGCGAAAGGATTTTACCAAAGGTACGACACTCTCCAAGCAGAAGCGTTGCAGGATCACCTTCTATCTGGTGGACCAGAAGCCCCGGGCTGTTGAACAGGAGAGCGAACCTGCTCCTGCATTCGATGCTGAAGCCTGTTTGCAAAAGTTGCTTGCTTCCAACGATGTTCCGCCTGCCCTGCATGCATCGGCCAGGGAGCAGGTGCTTCTGAGCAAGGCAGGGCACACACAAGCCGAAGTAGAAGTCGGCCTCTTGCAATACTTGTTCGAAGGGGTGCAGTTCGAGGATGAGATAGCTGCTCGATTTGCTGTATTCGTCGGGGCTGCCGGAGTGGGGAAGACCACTACATTGATCAAGACAGCCCTGTATCTGCGGGCTCGGAAAGCAAGAAAAGTCGCCTTGCTGACCCTCGATACCAACCGAATCGGGTCACTTGGGCAGATTCGTCAATTCGCCCGTGAGTTTGCACTTCCCTTGTTTGAGGCCCCTTCTTTCAAGGCATTGGCAGGCTTGCTGCCTGAATTGGATGCATATGACCATGTTCTGGTTGATACCTGTGCATTCAGTGCAAAGGATGAAGAACAAAAAATGCGCCAGAACGCCTTGTTGGCCATGATTCATGAACAATCCACCTTTCTGGTGGTGAGTGCCACGTCCAAGGAGAGCGATTTATCGGCCCAATTGCAGTACTTCTCCGACCAGCGCATGAAGGCAGTCATCTGCACCAAGCTTGACGAAACCAGCGGCATCGGAAACCTCTTGGGATTTGCCCGGAAGTCTGCTCTGCCGCTTCTCTTTCTTGCCGATGGCCGGACCATCCCCGACGATTTCCATATCGCATCCGCCTCGTATCTGATGACGCATCTGAAGGGTTTCAGCCTCGACCTATCCCAATTTTTCCCGGCAAATTAGCGAATTGCAGTATCCTTGGGTGTCAGCTTTCCCTGGCTCACCAGGGTCTGGACAAGATTTGCTATCGCAGGTGCGGCAATGTTTGAACCCCAAATGGTATTGCCCTTGGGATTTCCGGCTCCGATGTAGATGATGTATTTGGGATTCTCGATGGGTACCATTGCAAGGGCCGAAGCCAAGACAGTCCCATCCTCATAGCTGTTGGTTTGCGGGTTGAGAATCTGAGCGGTTCCTGTCTTCACCCCGATATCAATGCCGCTGACACGTGCATGCACCCCTGTTCCTCCTTCCTCGGTAGCAGTGAACATGCCGCTGCGGATGAGGTTTGCAATTTCACTGTCCAAGACGGTATCGAGCACCACCCGCTGCCGCTCATAGAGTATGCTCCCATCTACCGGTGAAGTGCGTCGGAGAATCAGGTTTGGTTGCAGCAGTTCTCCCGAAGGACACAAGGCGGTTGCCGCAGTTGCAAGATGCAGAGCCGAAGAGAGCAGTTCCTGACCGAATGCGATGGTTGCCTGCGAACGTCCGCTCCAGGTGGACGGCAAGGCGATCTGCGAACGGGCTCGGGAAGGAAGGCCGATATCGTAGGAGCTGTTGAACCCCAAGCGCGACAGGGTGTCATAGAAAGCCTGCGGGTCGGTCTGCAGTGCCCAGTGGACGATGGCCCCGTTGCAGGATTTGCTGATCATCGTCTTAGGATCAACCTGGCCGTGAACTGCGGTGCAGTTGATGGTGATGTTGCTCGCCCCGGCTTTGAAGGTGTAGCTGCCGTCGCACTCAAACGGTTCGCTTGTCTGTGCCTGTCCGGCCTTGAGCACCGATGCAAGACTGAAGAGCTTGAAAACCGACCCCGGTTCAAACAGGTGATTTACTGCATGGTTCTTGCGCTGCTCGGCCTTGGATGATGAGAGATTGTTGATATCGTACCAAGGGTAGCTTCCCATGCCCAGAATGTCGGCGTTTGCAGCATCGAGTACGATTGCCATTGCGTAATCGGGATTGTGCTCGTCTGCAATCTGCTGAAGCTGGACATCCAAGGCATATTGGATGTCCAAGTCGAGGGTGAGGGTTATATCCTGCCCGTAGGTGACGAGGGCTTCCCCGATTTCCGGGTATGGGTTCAGATAGGACTCCTGGCTGAGCTCGATTCCCTCGATGCCTTCCCCCTCCGTATTGGTGAAGCCTATGGTTTGTGAAGCATGAAACTGGGCGGGGTAGGTTCTTCCTATGCGTTTCTCGACATTCACCTGACCTTTGAGCGAGTATTTTTGGATGGCATCCAAAAGCGGTTGTACCATCTGCTCGTCGATGCGCTCCTTGATTTGCGCATAGGTGGTATAGGAGGCTGCCTTGTTCTGGATTTCCTGGGGATTCATCTGTACGAAGGGGGCTATGACTTCACTGACCAGCTGCAGGTCCTTGACGGCATTCAGGTGAAGATAGACTCCCCAGTAGGGGGTTTGTATGGCGAGAATCCTCTGGTTTCGATCATAGATGGTGCCTCTGACTACCTGCTTTGCAACGTTTGGATTGGTATATGTTTTGACCACAGTTCGGTCGAAAAGCATTAAAAACCCCAATCTGAGGAGAAGAATTCCTAAAAATATGATACATAGGAGGCACAAGAGCCTGATATAGGAATGTTTTGGACTGGTAGCCATGATTGTTTTATACTACTATGTAGAAAAGGTAATGTCGAGCTATGGCAAAAGACTACTATGATGATATGCAGGAGCGGCCTTCCTGGCGTTCACGCTCAGATGGGCAGCGAACAAAACCCAGCCGTGGTCTGATTTGGACCATCGCATTGGGTATAGCCATCTGTGTGGTGGTCATCGTCATTTGGTATCAGTTCTTTCCAGATCAGACAGGAAAGAGCACTGAAGGCCCAAAGGCGGTTGTCGAAGTGCTGCCGCAGGTGGAGAAGATCAGTGATGCCCCCGAGGTATCGGCAGTGGTCGCCCCCCCGGCGGATGTCACACCGGCTCCAGCCGTCGTTTCACCCTCCGATGCCGCGGTGGTCGACACCCAGGCCCGGTCGCTTTCCGACCGACCGGCACCCGTACGTTCCTCCAGCTCGCTCACCGTCCAGTATGCCGACCACTTGGTTGCTGCAAATGAGGATCTTGCCACCATTGCAGCCATGTACAATCTGAAAACCCAGACGCTGATCAGTGTCAATCAGATACGAAACATCCAGGCCATCCGCGAAGGAGTCACCCTTCGGATCCCGGACCGTGACGGACAACTGTATACCGTTCGCGAGGGGGATATGCTTTCCACCATTGCACGCAAGTACAGCCCCTCGCTCGGGTGGAAAACGTTGCAGGAGATCAACGGCCTGAAGAGCGAGAACATCCTTGTCGGCCAGCAGCTGTTCATCCCCGATACCTCCTCGACTGCCACCAACCAACTTGCCGATGTAGCCCCGATCCAGTTCCAGAAGCCTGCTTCAGGCACCATCACCACACTGTTCGGCCAGCCCTACATTAATCCGGCAACCGGAATCAGCGAGAGCATCAACGGCATTCTGATCGTCGGCAACTGGGGTTCGGCCGTTGTCGCCTCAGCAAGCGGCCAAGTTGTGGATGCCGGGTATGAAGTGAAGGGCAGGGGGCGGTTTGTCGTACTCAGCCATGAAGGCGGTTACCGGACCAGTTATCATCATCTGGAGAACGTGGAGGTGCGCATCGGCATGACGCTCTCCAAGGGTGATACAATCGGCAGCATTGGAACCAGCGGTACTTCGTATGAACGTCCCACGCTCTTCTTCAGCATCGAGCAGTCGGGCATAGCACTCGATCCCATCCAGTTCTTCTAAAGCGCAACAAAAAGGACCGGACTTCACGGTGCCTATGCATTTCTTCCATGACAGTGTTTGTATTTTTTCCCGCTTCCACAGGGACATGGATCGTTGCGCCCGACTTTGGGTTGGTCGCGCCTGATGGTGACGGGGGCCACGTCGCCGCCTCCCTGTACGCGCCTGGCATTGTGCGCCTCTGAGGCGAAAGCTCCTTTGGCCGTGTGCGATTCCACCATTTTCGCTTTGCTGCTTTGTCTCTGGTAGGATTGCTCGGGTCGGGTGATCTGCACCCGCACCAACGTCTGGGCCATGAAATGCTTGATGCCTTCGAGCATCTCGTTGAAGATTTCAAAGCCCTCCACCTTGTACTCCACCAAAGGATTCTTCTGTGCATACGAGCGCAGCCCTACTGCATCACGAAGATCCTCGAGTGCGGTCAGGTGGTCCTGCCAACGCAGGTCGATCTGCCTCAGATAGTTGAACCGCAAGAAATCGTTGAAAGGTTTTTCGCCGGTCAGGGCAACCTTGGAATCGATTTCCGTATCGATGCACTGCACCAGGTGCTTCTTGTACTCTTCGCTGGTGGCTTTCTCATCCAAGAGAGGAACTGAAAGCTGGAAGGTGGTCAGCATCTCAGATAGGATTTTTGATCCTTTCTGCTGCTCCTTTGCATCGGCGAATACTGCATCCACGATGGATGCACTTATCTCATGGCAGATAGCCCTGACGCGTTGCAGCAGATGCTCGTCGGTGAGGATGGCATCGCGCTCGGCGTAGATGAAGTTTCGCTGCTCATTCAGTACATCATCATAGTCGAGCAGGTGTTTTCTGATTTCGAAGTTTCTATCTTCCACCCGTTTCTGCGCTTTCTCGATGGCATTGGAGAGCATGCGGTGCTCGATCGGCTCTCCGTCCTGCATGCCGATTCTTCCCAGGATGTTTTTCAGGTTGTCCGAAGCGAAGAGACGCATCAACGAATCGTCCAGTGATACAAAGAAACGGCTGGCACCTGGATCGCCTTGTCGACCGCTGCGTCCCCTGAGTTGGTTGTCGATACGCCTTGATTCATGTCGCTCGGTTCCCAGGATATAGAGTCCGCCAAGAGATTTCACCTCTTCATAATCCTTTTTCCAGGAGGGGTAGACCTCCTTGAGGGCCTGGGCGAACTCCTCGGCGGTGGCCTCGGTGCCGCACAGCCTTCTTGCCCTCGCCTCGATGCTGCCGCCGAGCTTGATGTCGGTTCCACGACCGGCCATGTTGGTTGCGATGGTGACGGCACCCTTTGCACCGGCTTCCTCGATGATCATGGCCTCACGGGCATGGTTCTTGGCATTGAGCACCTCGTGCTTGATGCCCATGCGCCGAAGCAGCAACGAAAGCATCTCACTTTTCTCGATGCTGATGGTGCCCACCAAGATGGGCTGGCCGGTTTTATGAACCCGTTCAATCTCCTCGCAGATGGCCTTGAACTTGAATTGTTCGTTGTAATAGACCAGGTCGGGGAAGTCCTGACGGATGATGGGCTTGTTGGTGGGGATGACCACCACATCGAGATTGTAGATTTTCAGGAATTCCGGAGCTTCGGTGTCGGCGGTGCCGGTCATGCCGCTGATCTTGTCATACATGCGGAAAAAGTTCTGGAAGGTGATGGTCGCCAAAGTCTTGTTCTGACCGAGGATCTTGATTTTCTCCTTGGCCTCGATTGCTTGGTGCAACCCGTCGCTGTACCTCCTCCCGTGAAGGATGCGGCCGGTGAATTCATCGACGATTTGCACCTGGCCATCGACTACTACATAATCGACATCGGCGCTGTAGAGCCTGAGGGCCTTTACCGCCTGGGTGACATAGTGGACATACTCAAAATTCTCATCGGCATAGATCGAGCCTTTGATGACGTGGTGCTTGTTGAGCAGCTCTTCCATATGAAGCATGCCCTGATTGGTAAATGAGACTTTCTTCTGTTTCTCGTCAAGCTTGTAGTCTCCGCGTTCCTCAAAAGGCTGTGCATTGCGCTCGAAACGGGCAAGCGGGTCTTGTTCATAGTAATCCCCGGTTTCGGGGTTCTTTTCACACTCGACCAAAAAGGAGGCGATTTTTGCAGCTCCCAGCACCTGGGCAGAATCGTCCTCGCTCTGGCCGCTGATGATCAGCGGGGTTCTTGCCTCGTCGATGAGGATGGAGTCTATTTCGTCGATGATGCAGTAGTGGTGCTTGGGTTGGATTTTCTCTTCGGCCGACCACTTCATGTTGTCCCTGAGATAGTCGAAGCCGAACTCATTGTTCGTTCCGTACGTCACATCCCTGCTGTAGGCCTTTCTCTTGGCCTCATTGTCCATATCGGAGAGAATGACTCCCACCGAGAGGCCCAAGAACTCATAAATGGGACCCATCCACGAAGCGTCACGACCGGCAAGGTAGTCGTTGACGGTGACGATATGCACGCCTTTTCCCTCAAGGGCGTTCAGATATGCTGCAGGAACGCAGGTGAGGGTCTTGCCTTCACCGGTTTTCATCTCAAGGATTTTCCCTTGATGGAGCACCACCGCTCCCATGATTTGCACATCGTAGTGACGCTCGCCAAGAACACGTTTGGCTGCTTCCCTGGCCAAGGCGAATGCTTTGGGCAACAAACTATCCAATGAGGCTCCCTCTTGCAGTTGTTTTCGAAACTGCTGTGTCTGCACAGGGAATTGGTCATCCGACAACGCCGAGGCCCAAGGTTCCTCCTTGTTTACCTGTTCAAGGAGGGGGAGTAATGAACGAAGGTCCTTGTCTTGCTTGGTTCCGAACAGTTTGGTGAAAAATGAGGTGCCCATGGATATCTCTCTTGCCGATAAAGATTGAGGAGCTTGGCCCCTCCTTGCTAGTATACTCATTCTCAAGATGCAAGAAAAGTGAAACCATGCGAAAAAGCTGGGACAAATCTACCCACACTGTATCAAGATGATACAAGTCACTAGTCGTTTCAAAGCCGTCGTGGTATAGTCAACCCATGATTGTCTGTTATACAGGGGGTGGCACCCTCGGTCATATCCATCCCGCACTTGCTGTACATGAAGTGCTTTCCAGCAGATCGGGATACCAGGCGTTCTGGATCGGAAGGGAAGACCGATCCGAGCGAGAGGCAGTCCAAAAAGCCGGCATTCCCTTCTTTGCCATCAGAAGCGGAAAACTGAGGCGGTACCAATCGCTTAAAAACGTGCTGGACATCGGCAATGTCCTGGTCGGGTGCATGCAGGCTTTCTCAATCCTGAGGAAAAGCAGGCCGGACGTACTCTTTTCCAAAGGTGGCTTTGTATCCGTACCCCCGGTTCTTGCAGCCTTTCTGCTCGGAATCCCGACAGTCAGCCACGAAAGCGATGCTTCACCGGGTCTAGCCACCCGCATCAACGCCCGCTTTTCCCGCTTTGTATGCGTTCCTTTTGTACAGGGCTTTGAAGCCATCAAGGAGAGCAAGCGCGTGGTTACGGGCAATCCCATCAGGCAAGCCTTGGTTTCCAAGGCTGATGAACCGTACAAAGAGGGTGAACTTGAGTTCATCGGCAGGGACGACAAGCTCATCCTGGTCCTGGGCGGCAGCAGCGGATCGCAGCAGATCAATTCCTTGGTCCGCACCCATCTCGAGGAACTGACCCAAATGGCCTATGTATATCACCAGTGCGGGCCCAACGATGTGCAAAACCTGGTGCACGAGCGGTACACCGAGGTATCCTTCATCAACGACCTGCTGCCGATTCTCTTGAAGCGGGCGGATTTGGTCATCAGCCGCAGCGGGGCTAACACCATCGCCGAGCTTGCACTCTTTGGATGTGCCAGCCTGCTCATCCCATTGAGTCGTCAATACAGCAGGGGGGACCAGATCGACAACGCGCTTCGGCTTGCATCCCTCGGGGCATCCCGGGTACTGTTGGATGAGAACGACCTCAATCGATTCATCGAAGAAGTAAAAGACTTGCTGGACAGCCGGCAAAAGCGCACAATGCTCTCTATGAATATCAAGCAACTGGCACAAAAAGAGTGTGCACATCATATCGCAGAGCTGCTTTGCAGCGTGAAGGAGTAAGGTATGCAATGGGGATTGACCATCGGTTCTGTGTATTTCAACTCGATTGACATCATTGTCTTTGTCCTGGCGATCATTGGAGGCATTGCCGACACCCTCACCGGGTTTGCCGATGCATTCTCCCACCGCAGCGGATACATCGTCGGCTTCTTTTCCGGTCTCATGTTCACGCGCATCATTGCCGATGTATTCAGCCAGTCTTTTTCCCTTCCCCCGCTCCTGTCCAGTCTCATCGCCTTTGTTCTCTTGTTCCTTATCGGATATGGCTTGATGCGCATAGTCGGCAATCTGCTGGAGACCGCGCTGAATGCCACAGGACTTCGTGCGGTGAACGGCTTGTTGGGATTTCTCTGGGGTGTGTTCGAGGTGGTTATTGCAGCCAGCGTGGTCATCTATGTACTGGAGCTGCAGAAAGCCTTCGACCTCTCGGCGATTTTTGATGCCAGCCAGTTTGTCCTCAACATAGTCAGGCCTTTGGTGCCTGATACCGTCCACTGGTTCTCCTCCTCGATGCAGGTTGCCCATGTTTGAATTGCTTGAGCCTTTCCAGAAATCCTTGGCTGTCCAGATGCGAAACCAAATCCAAGAAGGGACCTTCAGCCAGGTCAACCTGTTCGGAGGGCCCCGCTACAGCCTGAGGATGAGTTTCGCCTTGGAGGCGGCCCGTGTCCTTTCATGCAGAAGGCAGGGCATGAGCAATTGCAGTTGTGAAAGTTGCAGAAAATTTGCAACACTGGGTGAACCCAATGTGCTGATCGTCAGCCAACGAGACCATAAGAGCTTGATTGAGACACATCTTGATGCTTTTTGCCGGCTGTACAACGATTTTTCCAAGATCGAGCTGATGAGGGCCATCCGCACTCTGCTTTTGCAGTATCATCCGTCCTTCAGCCCGGCAACGGCAAGCCAGACCTCCCTCTATGATGCAGCCTCCTCGGTCAACGAGCTGCTGATATCCCTCGGACAGGAACGGGAGATCGGGCAGAAGGAGGCGAAGAAGTGGGCCGAGGAGATTCGCTCCTCCTTGAAACCCTTGTATGCAGCCAATCGAAAGAACACCACGGTCACCATCGCCCAGGTGAGGGCGATCGATGAATGGGTGAACCAGACCGGCATGGGGTCGAATAAGCGGTTCATCATCCTGGAGGCGATGGAACAGACCAATGTCTCGGCCCGCAACAGTCTGCTCAAGATTCTGGAGGAGCCGCCCGAGGATACCTATTTCTTTTTGATCAGTGAGTTTCCCAACCGGATCATGAGCACCATTCTTTCCCGTGTCCGCAGGTATGTCTTCCCGCCTTTGGGAAAGGAAGCGGTCATGCTCTATCTTAAGCCGTACTACCTGCATGACAGGCAGTATGAGAGTCTTGAACAGTTCTACCTTGAAGGCGGGGGAATGGACCTGAACAAGAATCGCCAGATAGCCGGCATGCTCTTCTCCTCGGTGCAAAGCCGAAGGTACCTGCTCCTGCCCGATCTGCAGCAACTGCTTTCCAATGTGGATGATGTGGATGGCTACGAGTATGTCTTGCGTGCCTTGTTGGACGGGCTCGCAGATGCGTTGGAGGAGGAGAGCCTTTCGGCCGATCTGGCCTATAGGCTTTCGTCCTTGGTGAGCAGCAGTTACTCAGAGGGCCAGCTGTACAATCAGAACGGCCGGCTGATGCTTGAGGCCCTGTATTATCGGATGATGGAGGAGCGATGAAGAATTTTGTCCTGCGGGCGATCCAGAAAATCGACCAACTCGATACGAAGCAGATTGTAGACATCATGCGCTCGCAGGCCGACGATGTTGAAATGCTTGAGAACGTATTGGAGTCCATCCACGATGGTGTCATTCTCACTGACGAGAAATTGACGGTCCTCTATGCCAACTCCAACTGCCGCAACCTTGTTCCCATGGCACGGTTTCGTTCCTATGAAGGGATGGCGCTTGCAAAGGTGCTTGAGGACGAGCATGTGCTGAGGTACATCGAACTGAAAGTGCAGCGGAAGGCAGGCGACGAGGACAACGAGTTCACCTTCCAGAAAGGGGATAAGCTTCAGACGATTGCGGTGACCGTCTTTTCCTACAAGAGCAGTTCCGAACGCGTCCGGTCCTCCTACGTGGTCATGATCAGCGATGTCACCGAGCACAATGCCAACGAGGCCAGGCTTCGGAGAAGTGAGAATCTGGCTTCCATGACCACCATGGCGGCAGGCGTGGCTCATGAGATCAAGAATCCATTGGCAGCGATGGCAATCCATTTGCAGCTGCTTCGGAAGGCGTTCAGCAGGAAGGAATCCCTTACGCTGGATGATGCCCAGCGCTATCTGGATGTGCTCGATGAGGAGATCAACAGGCTCAACTCGATTGTGGTGGACTTCCTGTTTGCCGTCAGGCCGATGGATACCCGCTTGCGCCTGGGCCAGATCAGACGCACCCTTGAAGAGGTTGCCAAGTTCGTGGCGCCGGAGCTCGCAGAGCACCATGTGAAGCTGAAGCTTGACTTTCCCAATTCACTTCCAAGATTGGAGTACGATGAGCATCTGATCAAGCAGGCCCTGCTCAATCTCATAAAGAATGCAATGAACGCCATGGAAGGGGGAGGCATGTTGATCTTGCAGGCAAGGCATGATCAAAACCAGGTTTTGCTGAAAGTCATCGATACCGGAATCGGGATGGATGAGCAGACCCAGCTGAAGATATTCGAGCCCTACTTCACCACCAAGGCGACGGGAACCGGCCTGGGATTGACCGTGGTGTATAAGATCATGAAGGAACACAAAGGTGATATCACTGTCCAAAGCAAGCTTGGTGAGGGAACGACATTCACCTTGTACTTCCCGGTACCACGCAGTGAACGACTCGCGTTGGACAGCCAAGCCGTGACGGAGGCTGATTATGAAGCGTAACATCCTTATCTGTGACGATGAAAAGAATATCAGAGGCGGCCTTGCCCAAGCAATGGAGCTTGAAGGGTATGAGAGCATCGAGGCCGTCGACGGGCGGCAGGCCTGGGAGATAATCAACAAGACGGGAGTCGACTTGGTCATCACCGATTTGCGGATGCCCAACATGAGTGGCGAAGAGCTGCTGAAAAAGATCATCAGCGCCTATCCACGCATGCCGGTGATCATCCTCACCGGTCACGGGACCATCGAGACTGCAGTACAGGCGATGCGCAGTGGTGCGGTGGACTTCTTCACCAAACCGGTGGACCTTGATCGCTTGTCCTTGGTTGTCAAAAAAGCCCTTTCCGACACCGACCTGTATGCCGAGCATGAACGGCTGAAAGAAGAAGTCGAGCAGTTGAGAGCGCGCAACCGCTATGACCGCATCATCGGCAAAAGCCAGAAAATGGTGGAGCTGATGGATACGGTCAGCCAGGTGGCCCCGACCAAGGCATCTGTGCTCATCACCGGCGAGAGCGGGGTGGGCAAAGAATTGGTCGCTGATGCAATCCATGAGCTGAGCAACCGCAGCAAAGGGCCCTTTATAAAGGTGCATTGTGCCGCCCTCACTGCAAGTTTGTTGGAAAGCGAACTGTTCGGCCATGAGAAAGGGTCTTTTACCGGAGCAGTCAAGGAGAAGAAGGGACGGTTCGAGCTGGCCGACGGCGGAACGATTTTCCTCGATGAGATCGGGGAGATCGACGCCCAGACACAGGTGAAGCTTCTCAGGGTGTTGCAGGAGAGGCAGTTCGAACGGGTGGGCGGCGAAAAGCCGATCTCCGTTGATGTGCGTATTGTTTGTGCCACCAACCGTAATCTTCCCAAGGAAATTGAGAAAGGGAACTTCCGCGAGGATCTCTACTACCGCCTGAACGTGGTTCACCTGGACGTCCCTCCCCTGCGTGAGCGGAAGGATGACATCCCCCTGCTCATGACCAGTTTCCTACAGCAGTTCAATCAAGAGAACGGCAGGAGCATCGAGGCGTTCTCCAATCAGGCCAGGCGGGCTCTTTTGGCGTATGATTGGCCCGGAAACATCCGCGAGCTGCGCAACTGCATAGAAAGTGCTGTGGTACTGGCGAGAACCACGGTCATCGAGGTCGAGGATCTTCCCTCTCATATCGGCAAGGCCCAGAACACCGGCAGTGTCTCCCTCGAGGTGGGCATCACCCTGGCCGAGGCGGAGAAACAGCTGATCATTTCCACCCTTGCCATGTGTGCAGGGAACAAGACGAAAGCGGCCGAAATATTGGGTATCGGGCGCAAGACCTTGCATCGAAAACTACAGGAATATCACATTGACGAAGCATGACATATACGAGATCTTCGACAAGGGAGGTCTGCTGGAGAAGCACTTCAGCGGGTATGAATACCGGGAAGGCCAGCTTCTGATGGCCGAGCTTGTCAGAGAGAGCTATGAGACCGGCGCCATTGCGGCAATCGAGGCAGGAACGGGCATCGGCAAATCCTTTGCATATTTGGCAGTGGCGCTCTATCATGCGATGAGCAGTCCTGATGAGCGGACAGTCATCGCGACCAGTACGATCAACTTGCAAAAGCAGCTCTATGAGAAAGATCTGCCGATGTTGTTTCGATATCTCGGGTTTTCATGCAAGACTGCTCTTGCTGTAGGGCGGGGCAACTATGTGTGCATCCACAGGTTCGTGCAGACCCGCAATGAGGCCAGCCTGCTCAGCCAGGATCCGCAAAGCGAGCTCTATCAGGTCGGGCAGTGGATGCAAAGCACGCAGACCGGTCTGTTTGCCGATTATCCTTCACGCTTGAGTTTCGAACTCAGGGGGGAAATCTGCTGCGATGGAGATTTATGTCCCAATCACAGCTGCGATTATTTCAAGGAGTGCTTCTTTTTCAAGGCAAAGGCGAAAGCAAAGGAAGCGAAGATCATCGTCACCAACCATCACCTGCTCTTCACCGATGCCCAAAGCAGGCATATCGGCGATGTCGGCTATGACGAGGAGATGATTCTCCCCCCGTTCAATCGTCTGATCATTGATGAGGCCCACAATATGGAATCGAATGCAACCGAGTACTTTACCGATGAGTACGATTCCAAGGAGATGCTGCGCCAGATTCACCGCATCCAGCGTACCGGCCGGTACAGCAGCAAATCGTTGCTTGAACAGGTGGGCGAGTACAGCACCGAGGCCGACATCATAGACCGCATCCAGGACGACATCCACCTGCTGATGCAGGAAGTGGGGACTTTGGATCAGTATCTGCTTGCCGTCTTTCAGAAGAACGACTTCCAGCCGGTGTTGATCAAGGCCGAGCAGCAGCATCGCCTGGCCGATTTTGTGAAGGCGGCAACTTCGGTAGCCGAGGCCAGTGGAAGGCTTGCAGCAAAAATCAACGTGTTTCTTGAGCACAACAAGGCTCCCGAGGAGTTGGATGCCAAGCTTGCCGAATTGAGGGTGCGGGGTACGAGAATTTCGATGATGAGCGAGGTGCTCACCCGTTTCTGCAACTTTGGGTTGTGGCAGGACGAGGTGCACTGGTTCAATGCCGAGTCGAACAACCGGGACCGTACCGTCCAGATTCGAATCACCCCCCTTTCCATAGCCGATTTGCTTGTCGATGCCCTGTTCTCCAAGCTGGAGACGGTGGTGTGTACATCGGCCACTCTGGACTTGAGCGACCAGTTCGCATTCTGGTCGGGCAGGGTGGGGCTTCCGTATGATGAGAGCCGTCCGTTTCTGAAAGGCATTTTTCTCTCACCCTTCGACTACAAGAGCCGCCTGATGCTGCTTACCCCCTCCGATGCGCCCCTGCCTGCGAAAGAGATGGAGGAGCCGTATATCAGCTATGTGGCGCAAACCATCTGGGATGCGGTACACAGTTCGGGAGGAGGGGCATTGGTGCTCTTTACCTCATACGTCATGCTCAAGCAGGTGAAGCGCATGTTGGAGTCCAGGTTTGAACAAGCCTCTCTTACCCTGTTGGGACAGGGGGAGCTCGACCGTTACACCCTGCTCAATCGCTTCATAGCGGAACAGGACAGCACCCTGTTTGCTACTTCCTCCTTCTGGGAGGGTGTGGATGCTCCCGGCAACACGCTGAGGATGGTGATTATTGTCAAGCTTCCGTTCGCCGTCCCTTCCGACCCGGTATTCAAAGCCCGCTGTGAAGCCATAGACAATGCGGGTGGAAGTGGGTTTTATCAGTTGGCTTTGCAGTCGGCAACCATGAAGCTCAAGCAGGGTTTCGGCAGGCTTCTGCGCAGTACCGCCGACCGTGGGGTTGTCTTGATTCTTGACAGCAGGGTCATAACCAAGAATTACGGGGTGTATATGCTGCGCGCCCTGCCCGAAAGCTATCATCCGGAGACGGAGAGTGCAGGGCTGTGCACCAAGATTGAAAATTTCCTCTATGGTTGAGAATAAAAAAAGAGGTGGGAACTGCTTCCCGCCTCCTTGTGATTCCTGTGTCTGTATTACTCGATGATTGCAAGGATATCAGACATGCCAAGGATCAGATGCTCTTTGCCATCGATCTTCACAGAAGTTCCGCTGTACTTGTCGTGCATGACGCGGTCTCCTACCTTGACGGTCATTTTGACCTTCTCAGTCCCTTCACCGACTGCGACAACAGTACCGATCTGTGTCTTCTCCTGTGCTGTCTGTGGGATGTACAGACCGCTTGCAGTCTTCTCCTGCACCTCTTCAATTTTCACCAATACTCTGTCTGCCAAAGGCTTAATGGTCATTGTATGTTCCTCCAACCATAGGTAAATGTGGTAGTGTAATTACGAGGGCTTCGCCTTCGCTTCAGATAATATAGTCAAAAGTGGCAAGACAGGCAAGCTGATTTATACAATCAGGCAAGAACCTGTGAAGAACCTGCACAGTGCGAAAAAATCGCGCTCTTGGGTTGCCGTTATTGGGAGGCTTTACTATATTCTTTATACGATCAAAAGGGAATGTGAAATGGAAGCACAGCAAGAACAGAATACACAGCTTATGAAGCAGTCGGATTATGTGTTTCTCAGTGACAAAGCAAGCTTCGAGCAGATGTGGAGACACTTTTATAATCTTGCTTTCTTGTTTGCAAAATCCCAGGACTTGGCAAGCTGTCTCAACTGTTTCATAGACGTGTTTCTGATCAGGGGGAATGAGATGCACAACCCGGACAAGGATTGGCTTGATTTCTTCCGTCGTCAGTTTGCCATGTATCTGATGGGCAAGCGGCGAATCTCCTGCTCGCTGAGTGAAGGCGACATGATTCATGACTTCTTGAAGATGGAGTATGAACAGTTGAAAGAAGAGCTTGAGGCGAGTGAACTTCCTTTCGATCGTGAGAATCTGAGCCAATGGTTTGCTTCCATCGAGCTCGATTTCCCCTGGCTCGTAGGCGAATCTGAGCCAAAATGGTCGGTTGGCTGAACCAGATGGGGCATTATGGGTCAGAATATACCAGAAAACAGCGGGTTTTTCTCAAGCGTGTCAAAAAGAACCAATTTCTTATCTGTATCGTTGCCACTCACCGGTAAAATACACCATTGTAGATTTGTAAAAAAAACATAAAAAATTATATTAAAAAGAAATAGATATTTTTAAATAAAGTTGGCACGCTAGTTGCATTTACCTTTCCAACAACCCAGAAGGGAGAATGCACCATGAAAACAAAACGCGCCATGCTTAACAATAACGAAGATTCTTATGCTTATGACGATGCCAACATCCTGAGTATGTACCTCAAAGAAATCAACCGTATTCCGCTGCTCAGTGCAGAAGAGGAATTTGCACTGGCCAAGCGTGTGCAGAAAGGTGATGAATTCGCCCGCAAACGGATGATTGAATCCAACCTCCGCTTCGTGGTGAATGTGGCCAAGAAGTATCAGAATCAGGGGATACCCTTGGTTGACTTGATCAACGAGGGAAACATCGGCTTGATGACGGCTTTGGATAAGTTCGATCCCGACAAGGGCTATCACTTCATCAGTTACGCCGTTTGGTGGATTCGTCAGTCCGTCATGAAGGCCATTAATGAAAAAAGCAGGGCTGTGAGGCTGCCTCTGAACCGAACCAACGAGTTGATGCAGATCCAGAAGGCTCAGCGTTCCCTGATGAAAGACTTGAGCACCGAAGATCCAACCATGGAGGAAATCGGTACCATGACCGGCTTTGAGCCCGAGCATGTTTCCAGCCTGCTCTCCATCAGTCGTGATCTGGTCAGCCTGGATGCACCGGTTTTCAAGGATGGAAGTGCCAGCAGTATCGGGGACTTCATCGAAGATGAGACCCAGAATCCCGAACAATCATTGCTCGATGCTTCCTTGAAGGAGGATGTTCGGTCGTTGCTTGCCACCCTCAGCGACAAGGAACGGGAGATCATCGAGCTGCGCTTCGGACTGGAGGGAAAGACTCCCATGTCGCTGAAGGAAATCGGTGAATTGTACAACCTGACCAAGGAGCGAATCCGCCAGATTGAGAAAAAAGCCCTTGAGAGGCTGAGAAATCCTTCCAAGAGCAAGATGGTCGAAAGCTACATCGCATAACAGCACCGCAGGGTGTATCCATATAGATAGAAAAAGCCGGGCAACCTGAATGCTCGGTTTTTTCGTGTTGACAGGCCTTTGTCTGCATGGTAGTATGCAAACAGATAATTTGTATGCAAATTACTATATTCGTATACAAAAAGGAGGTATGCCATGCGAGCCAAGGATACTGCAAACCATGTCTATGCCTCGTTACGCAAGGAAATCCTGGCTCTGACCATCGTACCCGGCCAGTTGATGCGGGAACAGGACATCTGTGAGCGGTTTGAGGCCAGCAGGACTCCGGTCCATGTCGCGCTTGAGCGGCTTTGCGATGCAGGCCTGTTGGAATTTGTACCCTACAAAGGGGTGCGTGCCACCTTGTTGAAATTCTCGCACATCTATCAGACCATCCTGATGCGCACGATACTGGAGACCAAGGTTCTCATTGACTTTTCTCAACAAGCAGACCCGTTTGCCTTGGAACGCTGCCATCATTGTCTGCGTAATCAAGAAATCCTGCTTGCAAGCGACCAGTTTGAGCCTTCGGCTTTCTATGCATTGGATTCAGCACTCCACCAAACATGGTTTGATGAAGCAGGCTTTCCCTTGTTTTGGGATGCCATCCAGGATTTTGAGGTGTACTACACCCGGTTTCGCATGCTCGATATCGTAGAAATGCATAATTTCAAAGAAATTATACAGGAACATGCTGTATTGCTTTCGTTATTGGAGACACAGCAGTATGATCAGGTGGAAGGGGTGATAACCTATCACTTGTTCGGCGGGATTCGTCGTATGCGGCATATATTGCAATCGGATTTGGGTTCGTATTTCAGCGATGCACAAACTATCGGGTCGTACCTGGACAGGGTTCTGTCCTTTTCGCGGCCGGATTGTCTTTCAGAATAGGAGGAATTACATGGACATTCGTTATTCAACAGGAAAAGAGGCGTTCAAGCACATGACCACCGAGGAGCTTCGCAAGGAGTTCTTGGTGCAGAACATCTTCAAGGCCGACGATGTGAGTGCGGTCTATTCGCACATCGACCGGATTGTCACCTTGGGGGCCATGCCTGTAGTTGGAAAGCTCGACCTCGCAAAGAACATCGACCCGATGAAGGATTTCGGCGTGAATTATTTCTTGGAGCGTCGGGAACTAGGAATCATCAATATCGGTGGTGATGGCGTGGTGGAGGCGAATGGAGTGACCTACAACCTGGTGCACTTCGACGGTTTGTACCTTCCCATGGGGACCAAGGAAGTGACTCTGGCAAGCAAGGACGCAAAGAACCCGGCGAAGTTCTATATGAGCTGCACCCCGGCCCACCGAGCTTTCCCGGCCAAGCATATTGTGTTCGCCGATGCAAAGCATGTGCCTGCAGGCAGTGCAGCGGACAGCAACAAGCGCACGATCAATCAGTACATCCACCCCGATGTACTCGATACCTGCCAGTTGTCGATGGGTTTGACCCAGCTTGAAGAGGGAAGTGTATGGAACACGATGCCCGCCCATACCCACGAGAGGCGCATGGAAGTGTACTTCTACTTTGACATCAAGGAGAAACAGACACTGTTTTACTTATTTTTGGAACCCACCGAGACTCGTCACATTGCAGTGGGCAATGAGGAAGCCGTGATCAA
>ERZ1645192.757-NODE-757-length-27027-cov-8.988358_pt1 | contig 27027 bp, 26 predicted proteins | sample MGYA00575354_ERZ1645192 | MGnify/ENA primary metagenome ERZ1645192 (study PRJEB40844, sample SAMN11349763) | freshwater sediment metagenome | isolation source: river sediment | host: Sediment | place: India: Faizupur Khadar , New Delhi | collected 2017-02-21 ... | reverse complement strand
GCGCACCCGTAATGCCGTCGCCGAATTGCACGGTGACTTTACCATCATCGGCGATACGCGTTGTGTAAACCATGGCATGGCCGTCCTGCCCGTAGAGGGAGGGAACTTCCTGCCAGAGAATGTCGTTCACCCGGATTTCCAGCGTAGAAAGTGATCCTCCGGATGTTGCCGCCGGCACGTATGTCAACGGTGTCTGCTTTAAAACAAATTTCTGGAAGCCCGCCGCGGCATTTCCGCTGCCCAGGATTTCTTTTTTAGTTTCCCCGTGCGTCGCCCGGACGCAATTGGCAAAGATGGAAACCGTAGCCCGGTCATAGACATTTTTCAGGGAATCGGTAAGATAAACAACCGTCTGGCCGTCTTTTTCACCTAAAGACTCTACAGTTGCCGCTTCGCTGACGGTCTCATCATCGGCGGCAGCCGGAACATATTCTACCAGAGCCTGCGGGCTGATTGAAAGTTTAGACAGCAGTGAATCCACTTCAATGAAGTCAACAAAGTGTGTAGGGTTCTTGACGAAAAATTTTATTTTATCGGCGTTAAAAAGAGGCTTGCCGACAACCTGAACAATGCTGCCCAGGGGAAGACTCTCTTTTTTAGAAAGTCCGAAAATACTGCTCGTGAGGCTTTGAAGTCGCGCGGGCCTGCCGCTGACAATCAGCAGTTGTCCTTTCTGCAATTCCGGCAGGTATCGATCGAGCGTAATTTGCGAACCCTCCACGGGGGTCAGCATGCCGGCGCCGAGCCTGACATTTAATGTTTCTTCGCCGTCGGCCGAACGGAAAGGAACATCGGCCATTTCCAGTTCTTCGCTTTGAGCATAAACGGTGGTGTTGCGCAGGCCGAATTCATCCAGGTTGTTGCCTGTATCCAGGACAATGCGGGTAATGTCGGAAGACAGGGCAAAGTCCTTGCGTGAACACAGGCTCAATCTGTTGATTTGATAGGCTTCCATGTAAGTATCGTCAATCAGGCCCGGCTTCGACAGAACTATCCAGCCGCCTTTCAGAATTCTGGGATAAGGCGCATCGAGGTCGATGGTTTGAGCGGCCTGATCGATGGCAAACGACTTCCACTCCGTTCCAGCAAGGGTACTGTCAACATCCAGAATCCGCGGGTCTGGTGCGTTGTGCCCGAAAAGAGCCGCCCGCTGCCTCATCACATATACTTTGGGATTTTTCTGCGCCGGGTAAACGATCTTTTCGGAAGTGCGCTTCCCCAGCGGCTCCAGCCAGGTGACGATGGTGTAGTTCTGATCGGCATCGGTGGTCACGGTATGCACGATGCGCACATCCCAGTTTTCCGAAAGTTTATAATTCTGCCGTTCGTCGCCGACGATCAGCAGAATGTCACCCTGCTTTAACTGGAGGTTTGTCCCTTTCAAGTAAAGCTCCGTCATGTCCAGACGAATTTTTTGCACCTCGCTTGTTTTTGGTTTCAGGCGGTTAAACCGGGCTTGCGCCTCCAGTTTTTCCATAGTTTCAAAAATCTGCGGTTTTTCCTGCGGGCCGGGAATGCTCTGAAGCCTTGTTCCTTTTTCGATCACGGCCCAGCCCGGTGCTCCCGGAGCATCTTCCACCGTAAAAGCCAGGGGCACGGAGGCTGCAACGCCGGCAGCCAGTTGATAGCCGATCTGACCGGCTAATTCGCCGATGGAGCGGCGTTCGGTGGCCGTGCGCAGAAATCCTTCTTCAGCGATGCGCTCCTGATAAAAAGTGAGCACGTCGAGCATGGCGGCGCAGCCGTCTAAAAGGGCGATAGACGGATCGTTGTCCTCCCTCGTCGCCAGCGCCCGCAGCGCGGGATGACGGGCGATATCGGCCTTCATGTTTTCTTTGAATTGGCTGTGCGTACCAACCCGGTAGCGCAGCGCCGCAAGGCCGGGGCGCTGTTCTTTGGATACCGGTGTCAGGTCGGCTTTGATGATAGTGCTCCCGCAATCTTTACATTTTTCAGACATTGGCTTCCCTCATGTCGAATTCTATTTTTCCATTTTCCGGGAAATTGGGATCGTTATCCAGGCGAATGACTTCCAGGCGGCCGACCGAGAGCCTGCCCTTCGCTATTTCCCCGGCGGGATCTTTTCCCAGCCGCTGGAACCTTTTGATTTCTATCGAGGCTACTCCATCGACGGCCATCGCGACGGCATAGATGCGGGATGTGTAGACGGCTTCCCCGAAGGTAAAATTGTCGGGGTGGAAAAATCCCCGGGCCCCGTCGCTCAATTGGCGATTGCTGAATGTGTCGGCAAGCACTTTTTTTACATCCATCTTAAAATAACCGGGTTTCACGAAGACATTGCAGACGATGTCCAGAGGGACAAAACGCGGTCCATTGATTTCGATATCGTAACCGGCCATGCGGTAACAGTCGAGATAGGCTTTTATTGCGGAGATGAATGTCTCATCGACGCTCCTGCCGCCTTTGCGGTCGATGGTGACGTAGACCGTATACCAGCTTCCCGTCCAGCGCACGGTGGCGGCCGCCTGCTGAATATCGGGGTGGCGCATCGCGATGGCGGCATAATCCGCAGCGTTGACGGCGCGCTCCTGTATTTTGAAAGCCTGGGGTGCATATTTGCGGATCTGTTCAGATGATTCCGGTTCGAGGCCGCCGCGGGCGGCCAGAGGGTTGCGCACCTTTTTGATTTTCTCCGGATCAAAACCGGCGGCGAGGCCGGAATCCGTGCGAATGACCAGATGGGCCAGGGACTCGGCGCCGACATTGCCGGAAACGCCGTTGCCGATGCGATAGCGGGCTTGGAAGGTCAGGTTTTTATCCGGCTTCTGGCCCATGAGACCGTCGCCGAAGCGCAGGAACGATACCCCGTCTTCCCTTGTTTCCACGACAAATTCCCGGCTGTAAGCATTGGAGGCAAGAAGATCACGTCGGGGATTCCATGTCAGAGAGGAAGAATCCTTCTGCACGAGCCGGATGGCAGGGATGATTTCGCTCGCCTGCCAGGTAATAACCGACGAGGCTGATCCTGCGGGATCGAACGGGAGAAGGCTGCCGTTTTTCCCGGCAAGGCGAATGCGGCCCTGTCTGGTGACGGGCGAGTAAGCCAGAGCAGGCCGGAACCTCTTTGCCGACACAACCGGTATTTCTTCGCTGAGAGTTTGTCCGTGATCAGCCAGGAGAATATTGCCGGATGCGGTGCAGACGGGTTTGTCCCGGCCGGGATTATCGGGGTCGGCCACATTGTGAATGCACAAGTCAAAGGGCAGAGCGTCCTCCTCATGCCAGGCAATTTCGACGAAAGCCTGGCCGGGATAAAGGGGGTCGGTAGTCAATTCGCCGGGCGTCCGGTTTCCGGCTTCATCAATGCCGGCTTCCGGATTTACATGCGTCAGGCGGACGGCATGCCGTCTGGCCGGATCGGCGTCAGCCTCCAGCCCTGTCGCCGGTGAACGCTTCTCTTCAAAAATCAGCACATCGCCCGGACGCAGCACCAGCCTTTGTCCGTCGATGTTATCCTGCAGATAAGCCTGTGTAGACCCTTCGGGCAACATGCAGCCTTCATTGCCCCAGGTATAAAAGGTCATTTCATTATGCGCCTCGTAAAGTGCAAGCGTGTGCATGGCTTCAAAGAAGCGTGCGCCATTAGCGACTGCTGTTGCCAGTTTTGTTTCGGTAAACGACAGAACAGGTGCGGGGGAATCCAGTTTGGTTATCAACGCCGATCCCGGACGGTTCGCGGCTTCATCCGGCCCCGTAATTTTAATGCCGTCGCCGCCTTTTTTAACCTGAATCTGCACCCAGACGCGCGCATTGGCGCCGTCGGAAACCGGATAATCGAGCAGCCGGGCATGACGGATAAGCGAGATGCGGCTGCGGGCCGTCCCCAGATAAGCTTCCGTGGCTGCGGCATCCTGTTTATAGCTTAAACGATCGCCGACATACGCCAGAAGTTCGACCAGCGCCACACCTATGTCCGCCGGATTGCGTTCCTGCCAGCCGGGCAGCAAAAAACCCATCCGGTCCAGCAGCAGTCTGCGGAAACTGTCGTAGTCTCTCGCCATGTAGTCGATTGCCGGTTCGGATATTTGCAGAGCCGGAGCCGACTCCTGCGCGCGGCAGTCGAAATCACAGGGACAGTTGATGTTAAACGAGAATTCGATTGTGGACAACATCGGGTCCATCCAGACCGGTGGTTTCTTGGAATCTTCACCATCAATGATGCGCAGCGTATAGGTGGAGAAATCTCCGGTCTGATCAACGGTAAGATGCACTGCTGCGGGCAAAACGACGACCGGATCAATTACGTCGATATTGAGGATACGGACGCCGCCGGAAATAACAAAGCATTCTTTCGTCAGCGGCGCATAACCTGCAACGTCATTCAACTTATTGATAAAGTAAAGCGTCAGTTTTTGAGGATTATCGGGATCGATTTCAAGATAGTCGAGGCCGTTGAGACGATGCTGGGAATTGGGATCCGTCATGTCGAGCCGGGCTTCGGCCACCTTATCCCGGCGCTGTTCGTTCTGGCAGCGATACTGAGTGCTCATGGTTATACTCCGCGCGCAAATTGCGCCGTGCGGCGCTCCATTGTCTTGATTACCGTATACTGAACCTGAATGCGCAGGGTGGAATCATCGCTTTGCACCTGGACATCCTCCACCCGGATGAGATCGCCCAGCCATTGCTGCAGCGATCCCTGAACGGACATCTGAACGGTTGCCGCCAGCGCATCATTGATCGGAGCAAAGATTAACTGCATCAGGCCGCTGCCAAACGTGGGGCGGTTTACCCGTTCACCGGGCGCCGTAAATAAAACCTGCTCGATCAGATCACGGATGTGGTCTTCCGTTGTGGTGTCGGCCGTGTGCCCGACCTTGTTGAACTGGTATGGATAGTCGATATTCATCATTGCCCCTTCACTCTTATTTGGGTAACTAAAATATTGAATCCTGTCCCGTTGGGCGTGCAGGCCGCCTGACTGTCCTGAAGAAGAACGGGCAGGCCTCCGGCTTTGACTCTGGTGGCCGCACTCGTCCACTGCCCGGTGACGCAGGGCATGGGGTTTGACCCCGACATGAAAGGACAGCCGGAGATGGAATACATGTCCTGCTGGGTGACGATGGGCTGCCCGCCGGCTTTGACCCGCAGGTTTGTGGTGACGGGCTGCGCCTGGCCGCCGTGCATGCACAACACCGTCGCTCCCTGCTGCAGAAGGTAGCCGGGCATCAGGTCACCTCCAGCGCATCGTCGTTGATTTTTACCTGCGGCCCGGTCAGTTTAATGGTCGCTCCCATCCCGTTGTCGATTTCAATGCCCTGGGACGTAAGGGTGATCTTCTGCCCGCCCGATGTTTGGATGGTAATGCCGCCGGCGCCGGGTGTATCATCCAGCGTAATGCTGTGGCCGGACTTGGTCATGATCATTGTCTTCTTGTAGGGCGGAGTCAACAGATCCGACGGCATGCTTACAGATGAACCGAAATAGGAGCCGCACCAGACAGGGTAGTCTGCGTCGCCATGCTCGAATTCCATCCAGACGGCGGAGCCGACATCGGGTAAAACAAACATGCCCATCGAATCGCCGCCGAAAGGGAGACAGGGCAGCGCCCAGCCGCTCTCATCATCGCCGAGAACATCCGGTACACGCGCTTTGATCCTGCCCTGCAGCAGAGGGTCCTGAATATCTGTAACAATGCCGCGATATTTACCGTAAAATGGAGCTGTCATATTACCACCACAGGGGCCAGCGGCCGGGTTCCCTCCCGGCTGACGGAAAAGTTCTGCGTGTATGTTCCACGCGCAATGTTATGGGTTACGCTCTTGACGTAGTATTGGCCGTCATAGGAAATGCCCGCACCCCGCAGGCCGACCAACCGCCGGGCGCGCAATACATGGCCGTAGCGCACAGTATCTATTTCTCCGTCGCCGCTGACCGTATCGGGTTGATTGGTGACCGCCGAGAGCATTTCCCGCGCCGTCGCCGCCGCGCCTTGGTTGGCGGTATCGCGCAGCACGGTGACGCGCCGCGATGGCGTGGGCGTCAGCGACAGAGGCGGCACCCGCAGCGGCGGAATGGCCGGCAGAGGGATGGAGGTGTTGGAAAACGGTTCAATGAAACCGGCTTTAACGGAAGATGTTGTCAGGCCATCCTCCGCAAAGCTCAGCGACTTGATGTTGGTTGCACTGCCCATATTGAAGGTGAGCGCCGGCTGAAGCGCGCCGGCCCTCACCTGAGTTCCCCAGTAAGCGCGGTTCACACCGATGGTTACGGGTTCGATATAAAAGACAAAACCATTGCGGAGCGCCAGACGCCGGATGCAGGCGAGATCAGTTTCATGCTGGCGGGGCACGCGGTCCGTCTCCAGTGGAATTTCCGTGGTCGGCATCACTTCGGGCATGAGGCCGTATTGGAGGTAATTGGCCAGAAGACGCGTCACGATAACAGAGTCCGGCTGATTCGGGAAACGGTCGTTTACCTCCTCCAAATCCATCATCTGGCTGATGTCTTTTCCCGTCACCGTCAGCGTGGACATTCCCGGCTCAGAACTGGGCGCGATCTGGTGATTCGTGATGACGCCGTCGATCAGGACCTCCGGCACAACTCCAAGAGTGATCCCGATGATAACCCGATTGAAGAGATTCAAACTGCCGCCGTTGAGCAGCGTGTATTCGGGAACTTTGCCTTTCGCCATAGTGAAAGTCATCTGGAAGCCGTCACCGGACTCGTCGCTGTTGGTTACCCGGACGCGCGATACGGCCGTCAGAACTTCGGCGGGCGCCGGCAGCGGAACCGTCGCGCCGGTCAGCAGCAGCAGGCGAATGCCCAGTTTATTATCCAGCATAAATTTCCTCTCGCTCCATTTCTAAATCTATGATGACAGCGCTTGATTTAGAATTGGAATCACAGACCGGGTATGGTAATTTTAATCGTCCGGCCGATCTCTTCCAGTTCACCGGGATCAGTGACATTGTTGGCGTCGCAAATCCGCCAGTATTGAGCGGGATCGCCGATGTAGCGGGCGGCGATATTGTCCAGACGTTCACCCTGCTTGACGGTGTGCTCCAGCAATAAGGTCGAATTATCACCGGAGGGAAGAAAACGCCGCCGCACATAGTGAACATCGCGCTGCGACCCGTCGGGGCGGCTTTCCGACAAAACCGCCGTTTCGCAGTCCGCATAGCGGCTTTTAGGATCAAACATTTTTTAACCTCCCAGGATAGACGGCAGGGCCGGCGCGTTTGCCGCCGTGCCGATGGCACCCATAGCTTCCTTCATAATCTGATGGGCCATAAACATAACGCCGCCGGCATGTGTCAGCCCCAGATCATTGTACGTCAAGACGCGCATTCCCAACGTCACTTTAGCGCGGATGGGATTGAGCGCCGGGTCATGGGCCTCTTCCGTAATGGTCAATTCCGTAATCCGCACGGGCAGCACACGCTTGGCTCCCCAGGCGAAAAGCGTGAGCGGTCCTTCCGGTGGAACAATTTCAATCATCCCTGCGTGAATAAGAATTTCATTGGCGATAACGTCCACGGAACGCGGGTATAAAAGCGTCTCCAGGGACGACAGGACGGGATATATCCCCAGGCCCGTCGCTGGAAATTCGGCCTTTTCCAGTTGATCGGCCGCATCGATTTCAATTTCGACACGAATGGTTTCCTGGGGCGGTCCCTTAATTCTGAGGGCTTCGCCTCTGTCCGCATCATTGCCTGCCGCGTTGACCTGCAGCGTCCGCGTCAACGTGTCGGGATTGTACTGAAAAATGACAATGGTCGGCAGCGGCACCGCCTTGTCTATACCGACAATCGCCCCTTTCTGCAGGCGGGGTGAACCGGGAAATGTAGTCATAGCGTTTTTTTCCTTTTACTCATTCCGCGCAATATTCATCTATACAAAGCGCTGTCTTTTACTGTCTCCCCTGACCCCGGTAGTAGGTCGTGACATGCCGTTTGATAAGCCTTCCGTCGCCGACTGTTGTGCTGCCCGCCCGATATTGCTGGAAAGCGTGCATAACCCGTGTCGTTGCTCCCGGATCTCCGGGATTAACCGCCTGGGGAATCCGCCCCGGTCCGGCCGGCATGCCGTAAGTTTCATAAAACTGGGCCACGGCGGGGGTGCCGGTCATGGTGCCGTTCGGCGGCGCAATCATCCAGTCAACCACGACGGGCTGGTCGGCGGTGAAGGTTTCCCAGTTTTCGTTGACTTCCACCTCTCTGGGCATCGGTCGATGAAACTGGTCGCGCACCTCCAGAGTATACCGGGACCGGTAACCTCCGCTCCAGGGCGAATCATTCGGGCCGTTGACGACGACAGCTTCATCAGGTGCAAAAACAGTAAACTCATGATAAAGCGTTTTACTGAGGCCGCCGAGACTCCACCGGCAACGGACTTTTACGTCGCCTCGAGTGACACTCGCGTCGGTGCTCCAGATGGTAATGCGGTTGGCGTCGTTTTTCACCATATGGTCGGAGGCGTTTTCGAAATCAATTTTATCGGCGCCGCGCATGACATCCCATTCAAACCTTCCCCGCGTAGCGCCGGGTCTTCCGCCGAATGCCGTCAGTTTTGCCTCTTCGTCATAATTTGCGGCGTCTTCTCCGTCAAACCACCAGAGATCGACATCCCGGACTATCCTCACCGGTTCAATAACGGCGGGTTGAGCAGGTTCCTCCTCACGGGCTGCGGCCATGGTTTCTTCCTGAGGCGATGTCTCCGCCGCCACGGCCGGTTCAACTGCCGTCGAATGTTCATCGTCCATAAGTGCAGCACTATGCGGCGCGGCGCCATTTTCTACCGTTGAGCTGCCTTCAACAAGACTTCCCCAACCCGTTCCCCTTGTATAGAGGGGAATGTTATTAAAATCGTAATGAAACGCAGAAGAATTGGCGCAGGCGGGACTTTCCGCAGCCTGGTCAGTGTTGGATACCTCTGAACTTGCAGTTCTTTTAGAGCAATCCAGACCGGGGACGGACAAAAATGTATATGTCTCCGCAGCAGACGCCGCTTTCTTTTGTACACTATGTGTTTTTGCAAAAATCATCCGTTCATCCCGAATTTTTTTATTCCACTACCTCGTAATATTTTCCAGCGTTGAATACATTGTCTGATACAGGGTATCAATCATTCAGCCCCGCTTGCCGTTCCCGATCGTTGACCCGAAAGAAGCGGCCAGAGTGTGCTGAATTCCGGCCAATAGCCTCCTTTTGATTTCGGTGGCGGCCAGAATCGCTCGATCTTCGCCGCCAGCAGGGCTTTCGTTGCACACGACCGCTCAAGCCCATGCTCTTGGTCCTTCCAGAACAACTTCAGCTTGAGGTCGGGAGTGATTTCCGCGTGAAGCATCACGGAGTGGTATCCCTGATGCAGCGACAGGGCGAAGAAGAAGTGTCCGGGACGGACCGGCCGGAGATATTCCTCAACGGCATTGAAGATTTGCTGCGCCAGGTCCTGACTCGCTCTTGCCTCGTCTTTTCCCGTCGTCTTCAGGATGATGCCCTGCATGGGTTGGACCGGAACTTCCAATTCCAGCCCCAGAAGCTCGGTGTCACTTTGTTTCCGGCGCTCTGCGGTGAACTCCTCCATGGCTGTGTTCAGCAATCCCCGAAAAGGTTGACCCGTGGAAAACCAACGTCTGTTCCGCCAGGTCACAACATTTTGCGCCTGCATAGTCTGGAGCGCCGTGCGGGTTTGCTCGTCTGAAATTTCCTGTGCGACGGCTCTTTTGATGATAGCCTGCTCCTGTACCCCGTTCGGAGACCGGGTTTCCAATTGCTTGAAAATATTGTTGACCTTCAGGAGACGACGCAAGAAGGCGATGGCATCAATGCTGTCCAGTTCTTCCGGCAAATAGAGAGCCTCAAGGTGATGGATGAAGGTTTCGAGGCACTGCTGGTCGCCTTGCCGCACTGCTTGCGGAGCGGCGGCCTGGAAAGCCCGGACTTTCTCTGCGGGAAAACCCATATAGGCCAATCTCTGACAACGCAGATTCTCCACGCTGTAAATATGCCAGTAGAGATCAGACACCATGGATTCACCGCTACCGGGGGCGGCAGCGAGAAAACGCCTCCTGAAGGCATTGGAAGCCAAAAACAACTCTCTTTCCTCCAGGCCCCTGGCCCTTTTTGTCGCCCGGGTAATCAACTCTTTGACGGCTTGATCAAGCCGCAAAGAGGGCTCTTGCAATGAGCCGGACGACCGCAGCTCTTCATAAAGTTGCTTGACATGCCCCTCCAGTTGCTCATCGCTTAGATCTTTCAGCCCGGATTCGGACATGGAGGCCTGTCGCCCGATGGCAGGTCGATGGGGGAGCGCCTGCCTTTGCAGGTGGTCTGGAGCCTTATTATAAGTTTCGTTTTGCACAACATGCGCCAGTTCGTGCGCCAGCAGCTTCCGGCCCGCTTCCGTCTCGGGGGCAAATTGAGCGCTGCCAAATGATATGTCCCTGCCCACCGTATACGCCAAAGCATTGACCCCCTGCGCCGACCTTGCGGCCCGCTCATCCGTGTGCACCCGCACCTGACTGAAATCATGTCCCAGGTGCTGCTCGAAAAAAGTCCGCGTCTTCCCCTCAAGCGGCTGACCGGGGCTGCGCATAACCTCTTTCACCAGCGGCGGCACGCCTGCCGCTTCGTGCTCATTAACACAATGTTTCAGCAGTTGTTCCACCGGAGCCGTTGTCGTCGGCCGGGGCTTTTTTCCTGTTTGCCATTCCCTTATCATCGTTTAATCCTTACAGTATATGTTTTTACCCATAAAGATGCCTGAATGATAAATTCCTGCTCCGGCGACCGGCTTATTTCCGTCCTCCGTTCTCCTTTTGCTGATCTTCAGCCATTCCCTGATAAAGCGCCTCTCCGATGTGCCTACCGATCGATTCCGGCCTCTCGCCTGTACGGACGGTGAATGACCCACAGTTGAGGCGGGAAAATTCACCCCCCTGCTCCAGCACTGCCGACAATTTGTTTTCTCTCAGAAGCCGGGCCAATTCTTCCTGCACGGCTTCGGCAATGCGCTGCCGATCTCCCGGTGCAAAACCAAACAGGATTAACTCTTCGATATGCAGGTCGATATTCATGTATCCGTTCTCGCTAATCAAGCCCCAGGGCAGTGTACTTTCTCCACTTGTTCAGTACCGGTCTGCCGGTGTTGTTATTCATTTTCTGAACGTAACACATCCATTCGTTGAACGTCTTGTTGCCGCCGGGATGTCCCCAGAATTGCCTGCCGCCGATATAAATGATGTTTTCTCCCTCGGTACCCGGTCGAGATTGTCCTTCTTTATAAGCTTTATTTTCAATGTAACCCCAGTCGCCGGGAACCCAGTCATCCTCGTTTGTGTTAGATTCTTTGTAGCTCGCACTGCCGCTGCCTGCTACAAAGGTCACGCCGGTCGCCAGGTGACAGGCCATTGCATAGTCAAACCCCGAAGGATTATCAAATACATCCCTGGAGGCCTCTTCAAGGCTGACGCCGGGTTTGGCGCCCCACCGGTCATCTTTTTTTTGCCAGTATCGGGGATTCATTTTGATGGAAGAATTCACTCCCCATCGATAGGAGCCCTTTGATGTATGCTCCACAATACCTTTTCGCGCCTTGACTTGCTTGCCGACATTATTTTGGGCCGTAGCCGGCGTTGTTCCCGCAACGGGAAAGCTTCTGTCCGAGGAAAGCAGATCGTATAAAATCTCCTTTTCACGGTCTACTTCGCAGATGCCGAGGTGGAAATAGACACTTTTTCTCTTCTCGAAATTTTCAATGCCTTTGCCGGTCAAATAATCATCAATGGAGACATTATGTGTCGCCACCCTGCGCTGTATGCGGTTGGTCCGCCCCTGCTTTTCATTCTCAATGACGTGATGAAGTTCATGGGCCAAAAGTCTTCTACCCGCGTCCGTTGCCGGAAAATACCGGTTTTTTCCGAAAACCACATGGCTGCCGACCGTATAGGCGTCGGCATTGAGGGTATGCGCCGACTGCTCCGCCTTGGCGTCCGAATAGATCCGCACCCGGCTCAAATCGTGGCCGAAGCGCGGTTCAAAAAAAGATCGTGCCGGTTTATCCAGCGGTCTGCCTGAAGCGTTCAGAGTTTCCAGGATTAATGTCTGAGCCGTTTCCCAGCTTCGTTCAGCGTTCTGCTTGCGCGCCGTTGTACCCGGCAGACTTGCCGGCTCCCGTCGGGATGTTGATTTGCAGTGCAATTCCCTCATGAATCTACCTCTTCATCCATTGAAGGCGGCCATTTCCGACGCGCTTATTTGTTTTTCAATTTTCGCATATTCCTGTTTGACCGCCTGCCGGATGTACGCCATATCCACGGGGCGGTTGTTGTTCGCCGCCAGGAAGGCGGCGGACAGCGCTATATTCCTGATATTTCCTCCCGCCACCTGCAGCAGCGACAGACGTTCCCAATCAAGCCGGTTCGTTGGTGTTTCAGCCGGGAAAATGCGCCGCCAGATTTCCGACCGCTGTGCAGCGTCGGGAAAGGGAAACTGCACGATAAAACGGATGCGCCGCAGAAAAGCTTTGTCCAGCGCCTCCTTCATATTGGTGGTCAGAATCGCCAGCCCCCGGTAAGACTCCATGCGCTGCAAAAGGTAGCTGACTTCAATATTGGCGTAGCGGTCGTGGCTGTCCTTGACCTCGCTGCGCTTCCCGAAGAGCGCATCGGCTTCGTCAAAAAGTAAAATAACCCCGCCCGCATCGGCGGCATCAAAAATTTCTTTGAGATTTTTTTCGGTTTCCCCGATGTACTTGTTGACCACCTGGCTCAAATCAATGCGGAAAAGATCGAGTTTCAGGTCGTTCGCCAGCACTTCGGCCGCCAGCGTCTTCCCCGTGCCGCTGCCTCCCGTGAATAAAGCGCTTATGCCCAGTCCCCGTCCGGATTTGGCGGCAAAGCCCCAGGATTCATAAACCTGATGTCTATGCCGGACATGCATGGCCACGGCTTTTAAAGTTTCTTTCTGCAGGGCCGGCAGCACCAGATCGTCCCATGTGGCAACAGGATCGATCAGCTGCGCCAGGCGTTCGAGGCGCGGCCGCGCCTGTATCCGGCAGGCTTGCCACAGAGCCGATTCCATATCATCCGTCTCGGCCTGCAGCGCTTCCTCACAAGACGCCCGGATGTCCCGGGGACTCAATTGAAACTGCGAGGCAAGGTGCTCCAGTTGACCGTGAAGTCTGTTTGCATTGTCGCCGAGCGCCGTCATCCATAAAGAACGCCGCTCTACCGGGGACGGCGGTCCAATATCGAAAGTCACCTGACGACGCCCTTCCAGACGCCTTCTATGCGCTGCGGCAATCAGAATCATGCCGCCGGCTGTCTCGATAAACCGGGTCAGGGAGGTGCTTTGCATTTTGTCCGCCGGATCATTGTCGGAGCAGTCGATAAGCAGTGCACATTGCGTTAGAAACGCCTCTCTTTCCCAGAGTCGAAGCAACCCGTCCAGTTGAACGGGATCGGCAGGTATATTGCCGGCTTTCATTATGCAGAGGTTGAGTCCCAGGGCGGCGCAGACCTGCGCGGCAATATCTTTTTTCGACGGTAAATCAGCGCCGCAAAGCTGAATCACGGGCAGTTGAAAACCGCCATTCATTTGCGAGCAAAGATCGGCAATGCGCCGGGCTATTTTCTGGTGAGAAGGAGTAAGCTCGTCCAAAGACCGGAATTTTTCCACCAGAGAGCTCAGACGTTCATCCAGATACTGAATGCCTGTGAGATAATGAAGAATCCGCTCATCAATTTTCAGCGGACAGGATGTCAGAACGGGGCCTTCCGACAGCTCGATCATCCGGAAGCGGCGCAATGGGGCGGCCGGAGTAAGTGCGCTCCAGTGAGGATCAGGCAGAATGGCCAGAGCCAAACTGAAAGTGGGGTTGCATCTTTGTGCATCTCCGGAAAGCAGCGACACCAGCACGGCCAACGATGAATCTAGTTCCACTCCGGCGCACAGCAGAAGAATGTCGCGCTCGAAAGGCGAGAGGCGAAAGGCGGTGCATAACGTCTCCAGCGCGGAGGGAACCCGCCCGTCGCATCGACCATTGGTATTTATGTTTGAGTCCGGTGGTGCAGGTATTGAGGCTTCCGGCTTCAGCCCGGCGCGCACAGCATGACTTTCCAGACGCTGCTTAATGGACGCTATGGCTGCTGTAAGGAAGCGCTGGTTGGTTTCGACCCAGTTGCCGGCGATATCAGGGGACATCTTTAATCTCCACCAGCGGACCGGGCGGATCAAAATTCACGGAATTTCCCGCACTGTCTACGTTGACGCGGACAAAATATTTTCCTGCTTGGGGTTTAAACGATGTTGTCATGACGAAGTTAATGGCGCCGGTTTCCGTCACAGCCGGATCGGTGATGCCGTTATTTTCCGGGGCGGCGATCCGGTAAATCACCGGCGGTGCGGTGGAGATTTCCTGATATTCATTGAGCAGGAGAAACACTCGTGAATTGCGTCCGCAGGCGGGGACCAGCCCGACCGGAATGGTTAAGGTGTAAATCGTCTTTCCATTTTCCGGCGTCCCGACGGGGGTAACCGGCCCGGCGGGAACGGCAACGGTCGGACACAAAAGAAAAGCCAGGCTGTTTGATTCTACGCCCGAATGCTCCGCCGGCGGCTCGCCGATCATCAGTTTCTGGACAACCGAAATGCTGTGAATACCGGCGCGCAGATTCGAAGGCAGCAAAATAGTAATCCAGTTATTTTTGACTTCCAGAATCTGTGAGGAAGCAATTTCCTTTTCGTCAATTTTAACAACTGTCTTGTCACCGCGTAATTGTTTGCCGGTGAGAACCAGCCGTTTTCCGGCCAGAAAACGCTGACCGGGAACCAGCGGCTCGTCCACGCCGTCCTGCGACGCCAGGCCGTCGATCACGGGAAACGCAACCGGCAGGGCATAAACATTCCTGGCTTTTACGGGCAGCGGCGGCGCTGGTGATTCCTTTCCTTCGATGAAAACAACAGAAGCCGTATACGCTATCGATAAAGTATAAGAATTCTGAAAAAAGACCGACCAGATTTTGGATAACTCTTCAATCGTTAAAGGCAGCGGCGTCAGTTTGATCCGTTCAATTTCCGCATCGAGATCCGATTCGTTTAAAAAACCGCTCGTCTCTATGATATGGCTGATATGCTTTGACGGCAGTTGGGGAGAGGCATGCAAAGTGCGGATAACACTGCCCATCACCTGCTGGGGCTCCAGCTTACGCTCCTCTCCATAGAAGGAAAAGAGATAGTGCAGTTCAAGTGCGGCGCGCGGCTTCTGCTGAACGACGCCGCCAGTGCTGCGCGTCGGGATGTCGGCATTACGAAAAGCTGTATTATAGCCGACCTGATAAAGATAGATGTTGACGCCAAGTTTCGGCAGATCGGTCGCACCGGCATTAGGCCGGACAGCCGTGGCCGTGGCTTCATTCAAGGTTTCGGTAAAATCAGCTTTAATTGCTCTCTCCAGCATCTGCCGGATAGCTTCCGTTACGGTGGCTATAGCCAGATAGTTGCTCATCGGCTGCCTCCCCGGTGTTTTTTAAGATAGTCTTCCAGTGAAATTTTCGGCTGCGGTTCCTGTGGAACTGCACGTGGTTGAGATAAAGGCGCTTGCGGCATAATAGCCTTTACTTCTATGCGTCCGATGGTAACTTTGATGGTCTTTTCCGGCCGATCTTCCCGGGGAAGGAAGGCTGGAGGCATTTGGAGTCTGGTCTCTGCTGCGATCAGCGGCCGGATTCCCGGCTGCTGTTGGAGTACGGCACGGAAGTCATGTATTCGTTGAGAATCAGACGCCAATGCAGAGGCCGCAGTCACGGCTTCTTGGGAAGAAACTCGTTGGGCCATTCTTTCTAATTCGTCCCTGGTTGAAGGCAGAGTATCCATTTTTTGATTTGTACCGTCATCACCAACAACAGACAGCTGAAGATCAGGCGCCGCCGCCTGCGGCCGTACATTATTTATAACAGTTTCCTGGCGCACTGAATCAACGGTCTCGCCGGGAAATATACGAACGGTATCTTCGTATAAAGATGTTGTTGCATCTTGGGTATCTTTAATATGCTTTTCAGAAGCTTTGTCCCGGATAAGTTTTTCCGGAGATGTTTCCTGTCCCGACAACACTTTATATGGGGCAGCGGTGGTTGCTTCCTGATCGATGCCTGTTTTTTCCAGCGAGTGATGAATTATTTCAGACCTGAAATCAGCAACTGCAGTAGAGTCCGGTGCATCCGGGAATTTCGTTGCCGGGGAAAGTCCGGGATGAATAACCGGTGTCCCCTCCGTTTTTTCCGCTGGACGATTAATTTCAACTTCCGAAACATTACTTACAGTAGTGGCGGCAACATCCGGGAATTCGAAGACCGAAGAAAACCGGGGACGGATGGCCGGGGCCTGATTAGTGCTTCTGTCAATCAAATGCTGAAAATAATCGTTCATCCGGATACCATCTCCAGGTAGGCCTGCCGTCTTGCCGGACTGAGAGCCAGTATTTCTGCTTCGCTCCATCCATAAGTGCAGGCCAGTGTATGGACATCGTGCAGCATACGTTTTGCCCAGGCGGAAATTTCCATCCAGAAGAAAGCGCCGATGTCAAAGGGAGAAACCCAGGTGGAACTGCAGGCGGGGCAGGTCATCTCGAACTCAATATTCGACTGGGCGTCAATCGCGGCGATACGCTGGGCCACGGCATCCAATACATCGGGTGGCAGTGCGTCGGGAGGGATGCTCTTATCGTCCTGAAGCGCCTCGATGATGCACCGATGGAGCAGCCGCCGGGCGGCAAGAGATTTGTCCCCCGCACCAACCGCCGCTGCGAGGTCGCGGCTGTCGGGCAGACGGAAGCGAACATTATGGTTTCCTGTTGACAGACTTAACGAGCCATCATCCGCTTCCGGCATATCGATAAGAATATCTCCGGCCTCGAATGACATTTCCACTGTTTCGCCGCACTGCGGACAATCGCAAACAGCCTGCAGGCTGGAGCCGAAAGCCTCGGCGCGCATTTTCAGCAGCCGGGCGTCGCGTTTACCGATGCTCAGCCTGGACAGCGCATCCCACGATTCTCCTTCATGGTTGGCAATCAAAAGCAGCAGAGCGCGCTCGACCGGCGTCGCCGACAAACCCTGTTCCCAAACCTCCAGCAGTCTGGAGGCTGAAAGTCGATTCATCTTTTATTCCGGTTCGGTAAAGGTCGGTTCGGCGGGCTCGCTGATGCTGTAATCGCGCTCCCAGCCTTCGTTTTCCAGTTTGATCGTCTGTATGGCCACGGCGTTGGCGTTGGCGTCGAGTTCCGGCAGAGCCTGGAACTCCGATACCCAGCAGCGGTAAACCTTGTAGGCGATAGCCAGCTGCCCGGCTTCATTGTATACTTCCACAATGATGTCCTTGCGGAAATCCTTCAACGACACTTCTGCGCCCAGACCGGAACCGAAATTCCAGACCTTGTTGGCCCACTGTTCAAAATCCTTGTCGTGGGTAACGCCCCGTTCCAGCGTGATGGCTTCGTATTTCGTCCGGCCCGGCGACTTTCTCGACGAACTGGGATCACCGCCCTCTCGATGTTCCACGACTTCCGTTGTTTTCTTTAAAGCGCCCACTTTGCTGACGCCGGCGACATAACGGCCATCCCACTTGACGCGGAATTTGAAATTCTTATATGGATCGAAACGCTGCGGATTAACGGTAAATTTAGCCATGGGTTTTTCCTCCTAACTCTGAATCTGTCCAGCCATCTGCTGGAGCTTGATGATGACGAATTCCGCGGGCTTGAGCGGCGCAAATCCCACCACGATGTTGACGATGCCGGAATTGATGTCGTTTTGCGTCGTCGTTTCCTTGTCGCACTTGACGAAATAGGCTTCTTTCGGGCTTACCCCCTGGAATGCGCCCTGGCGGAAAAGATTGTGCATGAAGGCGCCGACATTAAGGCGAATCTGCGACCAGAGCGGTTCATCGTTGGGTTCGAAAACCACCCACTGCGTGCCCCGGTAGAGGCTTTCTTCGATGTAGAGAGCAAGACGGCGGATGGGGATGTACTTCCATTCGGAAGCCATTTCATCGGCGCCGCGCAGCGTCCGTGCACCCCAGGCTACGGCTCCGTAAACAGGCAGAACGCGGATGCAGTTGACGCCCAGAGGATTCAGGGTGCCGTTTTCCAGATCGGTGAGAGTGTAGTCGACCGCCTGAACGCCGGCCAGTGTCGCATCGGTTCCCGCCGGAGCTTTCCAGACGCCGCGCGCGCTGTCTGTGCGTGCATACAAACCGGCGATTGTGCCGCAGGGCGGCTGCAGTACCTGTTTGCCGTTCTGCAGCGGATCAGCGATTTTCAGCCACGGGTAGTAAACGGCGGCGTAGTCCGTTTTCGGCAGCGCCGTGCTGCGGGCGGCATCATACATTGCGGATGGTTCTTTCTTATTGGCCGGGGCATCAATGATCATGAATGCCCGCCGCTCCTGGCAGTAGGAGCCGGCGTCCATGAGAATGCCGGGATCAGTTATGCCGGGAAGGCAAAGAAGATTGAAGATATCAACCGACTCCAGGGCATAAATGCCTTTGCGCTTGGAGCGGTCGGCGATGAAGAGATCATAAGGGGCGGCTTCGTCCGCGTAAGGCTGCTCGTTGCCGCCGGCAAGCGTAACGTTGGTTGGCAAAACAGATGTTGTACCGGAAAGCAGTTTTAAATCTGCAGCGATGTCATTGGCGGCGGCGGCATCGACAACCACGGAGGAGCCTGTGCCGCGTGTACCGGAAGAGAGGATCAGCTTGTCAGCCGTACTGGTACAGGTGAATCCTTTGTAACCGGCAATCGCGGGTTGAAGCGCGCGGACTTTGCTCTGAATCCTTCCGGCCATGTCGGCCAGCTGGGCGGGGATGGTCGCGCCGGAAGCCACGGCGGCATCCAGAACGACGGTATCCGGTCCATAACCGTCCACGCTGATTTTGAAGCTGGTCTTGGCTGCGGAAGGAACTGTCAGCGCGGCGGCAAAAGCAGCACTGGTCAATTCTCCCCGCAGAGGGATTTCCGCAGGGCGAATTGCGGCAACGGCGTCGGTTTCCACGCCGCCGTTTAATGTTCCCAGTTTCAAGCGGGCGGAGATGTCGTTTCTTTCGCCGGGAAGAACGCGAACCGTGGAAGCTTCTCCCGCCACACCGGAGGTGATGACGATTTGTTTGTCCGCATTGACAGCGACGGTCAGGTCTTTGAGGGCCGGCTCGGATGGCACTGCTGTAGTCAGGCGCGTTGCGATAGCCGCGCGCAGCTTTTCCAGACGGTCGGCAGCCGTCGCGCCGGTTACATCTGCCGGGGCGAGAACGACGGATACGGGAGCCAGACCGTTGACGGATATCCGCAACGCATTGTGAGTGTCGTCGCGCAGCAGGGCGACATCCAGCAGATTGCTGGATTCATCCACCAGTTGGCCGCTGACGCTTGTTCCTTTGCCGAGGCCGGCGAGGCTGGCAATGTTTTTGACTGCAACCAGCCTGGAAACACCATTGATTTTATCGACGACGTAGGACGAATCTTTGCTGTTCATGGAGAGATTTGCAAATTTTTCCGTAATCGCATCAGCCGGAGCGTCGGCGGGAGCGTAAAAAAGCGTAAGATTGAAGGTGCTGGCGGGGTTGGCGGTTGCATAGTCCACACGGATTTCAATGTTGTTTCCCGCACTTCCTTCATCCAGGGCCGTCAGTTCCAGCACGTTGGCGGAACCGCCGGCGGTCAGGATCTTTTGAGCGGCGGAGGCATTCTTCGCCAGACGGACGATCCACGCGTCGCTGCCGCCGTTTAAATAAAACTGACGGACGGCGTAACTCAATTTGGAGCCGGCATCCAGCCCGCCGAAAGCGCGTTCGAAATCCGCGTAGCTGAGAATCCTTATGGCCTTGTTGATGGGCCCCCGTTTTGTGCTGCCCACAAAAGCGGTCACTGATGTACTCACACCGGTGATGGTGCGTACGCCGCTGGGCACTTCCTCAATATAAACTCCGGGATATGTTGGTGTAACTGGCATCACAAATCTCCTTTCTTAGGAACTTTGGAATTATTATTAAATTTTCGTAATGTATTTTCCGTCTACTTCGATTCGAGCCTGATAATTGATGAAATTGAGAAGCATTAAGACGCGGTCCCGGGCTTTCAGCTGCTGAAAGATGCCGGTAAATCCCGCCAGGGGGCCTTCCTGGATCATTACCTTGTCCCCGGGATGGAAAACAGCCTGATCCATGTAAATATATCCGTCTGTAAGCCGGGAGCGGATCTGGTCGATGATCCGATCATCCACCACGCAGGGATGCCCCGACGGATCGCTGATGATGCGTTTGACGCCCCGCGTATACGTGATCAAATGATAGTACCGAGAAGGGGTAAAGCGGGAGAAAAGATAGCAGGGGAAGAGGTGCTCCGTCTTTTCCTGCACCTTGCCGCGGCGGAGGCCGCTGCGTTTCAGTTTGGGTTGAAACACTTCGATATCCGGCAGATTCAGCAGTTGACCGCTGACCGTCTCCTCCATTTTGGGCTTGGTGTAAATGCAGTACCAGTTCTTCATTATTTGTGCCGGATTTTTGCAGGCTACCGCCATTAGCTGTCATATGTAAACAGCTTTGGCCATATTCATTAAAAAGTTACAGTACTCGCACTCTTTTACAAAATACTTCACAGTATATTCAGCCCTGGACAGTTTGGTGCGATAGAAGTCAGCCGGATCTTTACAAGCTACACAAATTATCTGATTAATGTCATTAATGATTATAAAACAATCGTATATCGGTAAGTTTATTTTTCTATATATAATAAGATAACAGGAAAGCTTTTTTGCTGTCAATGGCTTTTTCCGCCGACATGAAAAAAGGAGGGAACGTCGGGCGTTCCCTCCTTAAAAAAGGGGGGGAGGGAGGAGAAAGTTGATGAATTTGTAAAAAGTTGCAAAATAACAATTTTCAGACGGCCTCGTAAAAAGGCCGCAGGCAAGGCGCGCAAATCATAAGGAATGAGGCGCACTTAGCGTGCGCCGCAGTGACGAATGATGAAGCGCAACGCAGCATCCGGCCTTTTTACGAGGCCGTCAAAGTTAATTTAGTAGCAGATTCCCGGACCGTGTTCACCATGGCCTCTCATGCCGCCGCGGGGACCAAAGCCCTTGCCTTTGCCCCAGCCGGAGTTAACCAGTTTTTCCCGCTGCTCCGGTGTCAACACTTTACGAACTTCCAGTTTATGGGCGGTTGTTTTATCTTCCAGCTGATCGCGCAGAACTCTCACTTCTTTTTGCAGGGCAACGATTTTATCCTTATCGGGATTTTCCTGCAGCCACATCCTGCGCAGTTCGACCGATTTATCGAACATCTTTTCTCTGACCGGTCTTACTTCTTTCCGATGAGCAGCCTGCAGCGCTTCAATTTTTGCTTTCTGTGCATCGGTAAGATTTAACTGCGACCAACCCGCCTTATCGTGACGATGATAGCCGCTGCCTTTTCCCATACCCTGGCCCGGCCCCGCAGCGAATACCGGCATGCTTAAAACGAGACCTACGGCGAGAGTAAGCAATGTTAAAGTTATTTTTTTCATATTGAACCTCCTTGTCAGGTTTTTATTGTGAAGCAATTCGACGTTACATAGAGCAAGGGATGTGCCATTTATCATATTTCAAGATAACATGCTGATTAGATAAGGTTATCACCTGAGAAGCCAAATTAGCATTTGAATTTTATTTCATTGACGGATAATATGTATCCACACAAAGGTAACCGCGTGGATAATTAGTATCCATGCACAGTTTTGCAAACATTATCCCGGGCAGCAAACAGAAAGTCGGTTGTGAAGATTAAATCCAGACAAAAATCCCGTTTTGACATCTCCATCTGGGTGGCGATAAGTGCGATTGCCGTGTTGGCCGTGATTTCCGCCGTGATGGCTTTTACCCATTTTCAGCGGCAGAAGGAACAGGCCGTTGAGTTGCTGATGGAGAAAGGGGCGACACTCATCAGATCATTCGAGGCCGGCCTGCGCAGTTCAAGCCGGGAGGGCAGCGATCTATTTTTGATCCAGAAGCTGTTGATGGAAACAGCGCAGCAGTCGGATATTGACTACATTATCGTCACCGACAACAAGGGCAACATCATCGCCGACAGCGATCCTTCCATGGTCGGGCAGTGCTATGGCCTGGATCTGGATACCGAAAAAATCGCTTTAAGCCCGGAAAAAAAATGGCGCCGGACGGCCAACCCGGAGGGCGCCGGCACATTTGAAGTGTACCGCGGCCTTTTTCCCCGGGAAAGATACGATGAAATGCAGAAGGCGCCCCTGATCCAGAGCAGCAATATGATTATTTACGTCGGTTTCAATATGGACATGATGGAGAAGGCGGACCGCGAGGATACCCGCAACACAATTATAATCGCGCTTATCCTTTTGCTCATTGGTTCATCGGCCATCGTTTCCCTGTTTCTTGTCCAGGCCTATCGTTCAACGCGCACTTCCCTTTCCCGGATAATTGTTTTTTCCCAGGCTCTCGTTAAGAATATGCCTATCGGCCTGATTGCCCTCGATGCAGTCGGTGATGTCGCCGCCTGCAACGAAAAGGCGGGGGCTATTTTAAACGCCGCCGGCGGTGATACCATCGGCAAAGAAGCGCATGCGGTGCTGCCCGCGCCTCTTTATAAAATACTGGCCGGACTTCCTGAACAGGGCGGTCTGGTGGAGGAAGATTTGCAGCTTGCTGCCGGGGAGAAGGAAGGCAAAACGTTGGAAATTGTTGCCGCCTCGCTTGCAGACGCAGGAAACCCCATCGGAAAGATACTTCTGCTGCGCGATGTGACGGCCTTGCGGCAACTGGAAAAAGAAGCGGTAAAAAACCGCCATCTGGCTTCCATTGCCAGCCTGGCCGCCGGCGTCGCCCATGAAATTCGCAATCCGCTCAGCTCCCTCAAGGGATTTGCCGTGTACTTCAAGGAACGCCTGGCCGGAGATAAAGAAGACGAGCAGATGGCGAACATTATGATTGCCGAGGTGGAGCGACTTAATCGGGTCATCAGCCAGTTGATCGAATTTGCGCGTCCTCTGCAGCTGAAGCGGGAAAAAACGTCTTTCCCCGGTTTGATTCAACACACACTAGGCTTAATTGCCGGCGACGCCAAAAAGAATCATGTTAACATCTCAACAGATCTGGCCTCCGATTTACCGCCCGTGGAAGTTGATCCCGATAAAGTCAAACAGGTGCTGCTGAATATTTTCCTGAACTCGCTGGCGGCGATGAAAGACGGCGGCAGTTTGACCATCAAGCTTGTACCGAGGGCAAACAGCATTGATGTGATCGTTTCCGATACGGGGACAGGCATCGAGAAAGAGAATTTGCCGCATATCTACGACCCTTATTTTACCTCCAAACCGGCGGGAACAGGCCTGGGATTGGCGGTCGTGCAAAAGATAATGGAGGCGCACGGCGGAACTATTAACGTGGAAAGCACAAGCGGCGAGGGAACAACCGTTGCACTCCAGTTCCCTTACCAATAAAGAGGATAAAGTGATGAAAATAAAACAATCAATACTGGTTGTAGATGACGATTTGGCGCACCGGATCATGCTCAAAAAACTGATCGGCAGCTGGGGCTATGATATCTCGGAGGCGGATGACGGTTCGGTTGCCGTAAACGAAGTTCAAAAACGCGCCTTTGACCTGATATTAATGGACATTCGCATGCTCAATGTTTCCGGGATTGAAGCCCTCGATCAAATCAAAGTCATCAATCCGGCGATACCGGTGATCATCATGACCGCCTATGCCTCCGTCGAGACGGCGGTTCAAGCCTTGAAGAAAGGGGCCTACGATTATCTCACCAAACCGCTCGATTTTGACGAATTAAAAATCGCCATTGCCCGCGCCACCGAGCATATCCGCCTCAAGAAAGAAAATGAATATTTAAAGGAAAGACTGGGCGAAGGGTTTGACCGGCGAAGCGTTATCGGTCAGAGCCCGGCCATGGTTAAGCTTTTGGATACCGTGTCTCAGGTGGCTCCTACGGAAGCAACTATCCTGATTACCGGCGAATCGGGAACGGGCAAGGAAATGATCGCCAACGCCGTTCATTACAACAGCTCCCGCGCCGGAGCGCCGTTTATAAAAATTAACTGCGCGGCGCTTACCGAGACGCTCCTGGAATCGGAGTTGTTCGGCCACGAAAAAGGAGCCTTCACGGGCGCGGACCGGAGGCGGGAAGGAAAGTTCCGCCAGGCCGACGGGGGCAGTATTTTCCTGGATGAAGTCAGCGAAATGTCGCCGTCGATGCAGGTGAAGCTGCTGCGGGTTTTGCAGGAACGGGAAATTACCCGTGTCGGCGGTTCGGAAGTTCTGAAAATCAATGTCCGCGTGATTGCCGCTTCCAATAAGGACTTGAAAAAGGAGATGGAAAAAGGCACCTTCCGCGAAGATTTGTTTTATCGTCTTAGTGTGGTGGTTCTGCAGATGCCGCCGCTGCGGGAAAGAAAAGAAGATATTCCCTTGCTGGCGCAGCATTTCCTGGGACTCTTTGCCGAAAGGAATTCCAAAAACATCAAAGGCTTTACACCGCAGGCAATGGAAAAGCTTTTAAGGTATGCCTGGCCCGGCAACGTCCGGGAATTGATGAATGCCGTGGAAAGGGCAGTCGTCCTTTCCCGCACGGAATACCTGGATGCCGACGAACTATCGCTGCTGATGGCGGATGATGCGGTTGATGAAAAAATCACCCAGAGGAGTCTGCCGGAAAACATACCGCTGGAAGAAATGGAGAGAAGGACCATTCTGGAAGCCCTGAACGCCACCGGCGGCAATAAAAGCGAAGCCGCCCGCCGCCTGGGAATCACCCGCAAAACCCTGCGCTCCAAGCTGGAAAAGTATGAAGGGGCTGGGTGATAACGGCCTGTTGCCCAAATCTCTTTGTCTCTTGCCGGAAACGTTTTTGGTGAATTCTAAGGCTTCCGAAAGGTGACTTCAAAACTCGTCTTCGACTCAGACAGTTGAAGTCACCCATCTTTCGTTTAGCCGGAATTCATGACAAAAACATTTCCAATGGCCGTTCCAAAGAAATTTGGGCAACAACCTGATGACATTTAACGATTTCTATATAGAAATGTCATAATTAATGCGATTAAGGAACCATATGGTCGATCACATGAAGCAGCATGAGCGTTATGTGCAGGAGATGTTGGCAAAGAATCTTCAACAGGAAGCATTGCAGGAACTTAGCGAATATCATGACAAACAGATTCGATGGATGCAGCATGAGAGAATTGTCCATCTCATTGTCATGCTCTTTGTTTGTCTTTTTACTTTGCTTTCTCTGGGGTTTGCCGTTTTAAGACCGGCCCTGCCGGCTATTGCCCTTTGCACACTTTTGATGATTTTGGCGGTTGCCTACATCATCCACTATTACCGGCTCGAAAACGGCGTACAGAGATGGTACGACTTGGCCGATGAAATCAAACAGCATAAGAATCAGCCCTGATTCCTGTCCGTTTTTTTCGAATTTTTTTTCAGAAGCTCCAGCAGCTTGTCCTGATAATAATAGGCGGCAATGAAGATAAGTATTCCGGCGACGACAAAACAGCCCAGAAGTACATATTGACCATTGCGAGCGGAATTTCCCGTCAGTGTGAGCATTATGGTGCCCAACAGGCGTCCGGCGGCGGAGATAATCAGAAAAGTTCCTGCCGGCATCCGGCTCACGCCCATGATGTAGCAGAGATAATCCTTGGGAAATCCGGGAATTAAAAAAAGAAAAAAAGATACGAGTATGCCCTGATGCTCCATGAAATGATCAAATTTTTCGATGACGGTCGGTTTTACAATTTTTTCCAGCAGGGGCATACCGAAAAAATGAGCGAGGACAAAAGCCAGCCAGGAACCCAGAGTCAGACCGATGGTCGAATAGATGGTTCCCAGAACGGGTCCGTAGAGATAGCCGCCGATGAATCCGGTCAACTCACCGGGAACGGGAGCGGCAACAACCTGAACTACCTGGAGGAAAATGAAAACAATCTCATCAAAAGGGGATACCCTGATGAATTCAATTATTTTTCTTTTGCTCGTAAAGAAAAGGTATAGATCATAATGAAGAAACAAGTATGTGGACAGGCTGAGAAGTGCAACAAGTACAACGGCTTTAAGGGCTAATAGTCTATTGCTTGACGTGTTCATGAATTCTCTTTTCAGCCCTTAGTTGCCGATTTTCTTCACTTCCTCTGCGGATTTTTTCTCCTCCTCATTCATAGATTCCTTAAAACCCCGGATTGCTTTACCTATCGCGCTGCCCATATCCGGCAGTTTACCCGGGCCAAAAATAATGAGCACAATGGCCAGAATAACTAATAAATGCATTGGTTGGAAAAGTCCTTCGAACATTGATCAATCTCCTTTTTTTAATTCCAATTCTAAATCAAGTGCTATCTTTGTTGGTCCTTCGGCAGGCTCAGGACAGGCTTATAATTGGGGCAGTGATGGTGAGCTTGTCGAACCACGCCTCGTCGCCTCCTCCTAGCCGCCGCGATATCATCATTGATTTAGAAATGGAATAAAGCCTAGCTTATTGTACTTAATCCGTCAAATTTAATATTGCCGTCTCACGTTTGAGCCAGCTTAAATATTCCCTGCTGCCTTTAATAATCGGAACAGCAATAATTTCCGGTGTTTCGTAAGAATGTAAACTGATAATGGCCTTTTCCAATTCCGGATAAAGGCTTTCTTGTGTTTTGATGAGGCAAAGCCATTCCGTGGCGGTTTCTACTTTACCCTGCCAACGATAGGTGCTGATAATCGGGCCCGCTATCTGCACACAAGCCGCCACCCTTTGCTCCACTAAGTGACGGGCTATTTTCTGCGCTTCTTCTTTCGTTGCGGTGGTCGTTGTTACCGAAATGCAGGAACTCATAAGATTCCTCTATATACTTTTTTTATGACCGTTTTCATTTCTTGACGCATTCATACATCAGCACCGCGGCGGCCTGCGGCAGGCTCAGGGAATCGACTTTGCCGCTGCCCGGAATACACCACAGTTCATCAACCATGCCCAGTAAATCATCCGGCAGTCCGTGGCTTTCACTGCC
>ERZ1645192.756-NODE-756-length-27057-cov-6.072698_pt1 | contig 27057 bp, 26 predicted proteins | sample MGYA00575354_ERZ1645192 | MGnify/ENA primary metagenome ERZ1645192 (study PRJEB40844, sample SAMN11349763) | freshwater sediment metagenome | isolation source: river sediment | host: Sediment | place: India: Faizupur Khadar , New Delhi | collected 2017-02-21 ... | reverse complement strand
CATGCGGCTTCGTTCTCTCAAATTTCGCTTTTCCCATTTTAAAATCTTTCCTCCTACAAAAACTATAATAATATAATTGACGCTTGCATCTTGTAGAAGGTTCTATGAAACCTGCTCATTTGCAAGCAAAAGCTCTATAGCATTTCCATTTTATATATTAACCCCCCTTTTGTCAACTTAAAATCCATGGGCGGCATCCCGCGCTTTAACGCATTATCCGTGGTAAATTCAACAAAAATCAGCTGTGTTTGGCGTGCCAGTCAAACAGTCCGATTACAAATTGGATACAAAAAGTTTATAAATCCTTTATCCTTTCCGCATATAAAAATTCAAGAGTTTCTGTTAAATTGACAGGGAAATCAAGCAAAAACAGACAAGGAAAATCAACCGAATGGATTTAAAAACACATTTGAATATTTCGACGCTCCTGATGGAGAACCTGACGCGCACCACCCGCGAGAACCTCGCCGCCTTCTGGTTTCGGCTTGGCTCGATCACTCCCGACATAAACCCCTACCATCGGGTTCAGCCGCACCATGCCAGACATTCAAAAAAACACATTGAAAAGTACTTAAACAAAATATCCGAGGGATCTGCCGGTCCCAAACGGCTTTCGTATTATCTCGGCATCACGTCCCATTTTCTGTCCGATACGTTCTGCCTGATGCATAACCACGCGTCGGGCAAAAATCCGCGCCGTCATTACCGGTATGAGCGTGATTTATCCGGCTTCTTCAAATCCTTTTCAGACATCATCTGCTTTCGCGCTGCCAACCAGAATTCTCCGTTTGACGAAGCCAAAGGCCAACAGCTGATTGATTATATTCTGAACGAAAATCGACGTTATTCCGCGTCTCAGAAAAACAAAGCCGACCTCGATTATATGACCACGGATATCACCTATACCGTGCATATGTGCCTTAATGTTTTAACCGAGATGCTGATGAGAAATCCGTTTTCGGCCATCACAGAAAAAACCGCGGCATAAGAAGCGCGGTTTAAATTCAGACTTTTATACTATTTCTCCCCTTATTCGTTCAAAAGCAGGTTGATGTTGAGCCTGCTTTTTGACATGCCGTGCAGGATGAATCGGAAGGCAAAGAAGGATATGGCGGTCGCCACCGCCGCTCCCATCATGCCGAACTTCGGAATCAGGATGAAGTTCAACGTTGCGTTGGTGCCGATGGTCAGGATGTTCAGGAGGGTTTCCTGCTTCGGGTAGCCCGTCTGGGTCATGAGATTGCCCATCACGATATAATACCCGTTAAAGCATTTACCGAACAGCACAATCGCGAAAGGCAGGAACGCGACCAGGTATTCCTGCTGGCCCAAAATGACGCACACCAGCCAATATCCCGCCGCCACAGCCGCCGCAAGCGCGGGCGAGAAAATCCGCATCCGCTTGCGCCAGGCGTTTTTCAATGCATGGAATTTGCTGATATCCTCACCCACATACTCGGTGATCAGCGGGTTGATGTTGCGCCTAAGAACGATCAGAATCTGATAGAATCCGTCCGCAAACATAATAGCGAACGAGTAAAAGCCCACGATGGCATCGCTGACGAAAAGCCCCAGCATGATGATATCCATTTTGGCGTTAAAATCCACCACCATACTGCCGAGGAAAACCTTTGATCCAAAAGCAATGTGCTCTTTAATCCATGAGCCTTCAAATGTAAGCCGCACCATGCGCCTTGCCGCCATATAGATCGTTAGGGCAATCAGCAGCAGCAATTCAGACGCCGCATAGATGAGCATCAGAATCTCAACGTTGGCTTTGAGAAAACCGAATACCAGCAGGATGGAAACGATAAATATATAGCGCAGCGCCTGAAAAAACGCGAAGGCCTTCATGGCGCGAATCGCGTTGAGGTAATTTAAAATGACCTTATTCAACGAAAAGAAAACCAGCGCCGGTAATGAATAGACCAGCATGCGAATGACCACTGACGGGCCGAGCAGAAGAACGTAGAGTTTGGTTAAGCCGAACAGCAAACCTACGCTTAAGATGGATGTGATAAGCGTGCTCACAATGGCCGTGGTGAACAGCTGGTTCAGCTTTTCCTGATCCTTTGAGAATTCGGCGGCGTATTTCAGCACCGAAAAATGGATGCCGAAAACCGCAATCTGGCTGAAGATTAAAAAATAGACCAGCGCCTGATTATACAGTCCAAAGTCGTCGGCGGTGTAAAAAACAACGAAGATGGCGTTGTAAATCAAACCGGCGACTGCGACAAAAATCATGCTGGCCATATTCCAGGCGATGTCCCTGCCCATTTTGCTTTTAAGCTTTGGGTGGTTTAAGATGTTTCTCATGGTGTTTTAAGCCTCTATAAAAATGGATGCCGATTCCGTCTTTGCTGTGTTTCTACTTTTCCAGCTTGGCATTATCCTGAATATCCATAAACATACCGAAGAACAGCGATTGGAGCGACGATATGGTTAATAGAACAAAGCCGAGATAGGTGCCCGTTGAAATGGTCACATTTTTGGCAAATGCCACAATGATTTCGACCAAAAAGTAGATATTCAGAAGCCCCAGCAGAAAAGAAAAGTTATAGAACAAAAACAGCGGGTGGAAGTCTCTTAAGAAATACTTGCCCCACAGGCGCTTGAAAAAAGACTTTAAAAGCAGCCACGAGATTTTCGGGATAACCTTGGCAATCTTCATCTTGGATTTTTCGCCCACATCGTAGACAGGTTTAATCGGAATCTCTTTGACCGTGCAGTAGGACATGTTGAGTTTCACCAGCATATCGTTGGGCATGCCATAATCGCGGTAAATGTTGTGAATTTCGATGCTTTCCAGCGCGGAAAGCGAGATGGCGGTGTAGCCGGTCTGAGTATCCGATACGCGCCAGTATCCGGACGCCACCTTGGTCAGCGCCGACAACACGGAGTTCCCGAAAAAGCGCTTTTTTGGAATCAGCACACGCGCCGATTTGTGGATGAGCCGGTTGCCCTTCACGTAATCCGCTTCGCCGTCGATCACCGGCATGCAGATGCTGGAGAGCTCGGACGGGTCCATCTGCGCATCCCCCGCCATGACGGCGGTGCAGTCGATACGGCGGTCTCTGGCCCATTTATATCCGGTGGCAATCGCGCCGCCCACCTTGGAATTTTCCTGATTGATGAGTACCACGCGGTCGGTGCTGTTGTCGTTGACTATTTCATGCTTGGGGAAGAACTTGGCTTCCTGTTCACGAATCTGCATCACGGCTTCCAGCGCGCGGTTGAATATGGTGCGTTCAAACTCCTCGCTGGGCAGTTCGATCACAACCTTGGATTTCTTCTGCTTTCTGATATATTCTTTCACGACGTCTTCGGTTCGGTCGGTTGAACCGTCGTTGACGATAATAATCCTGTCCACAAAATCAGGCATGGTGTCGATGACAATCCCGACCTGTGTTTCTTCATTATAGGCCGGTACGACCACGGCCACCAGTTTTCCGTTCAGCATGTTAAACCTCTGTCCTCTCTGCTAAAAAGAGTTTTAATCGCGTCAAAACCGCCATTAGAAATTATACAATATATAAAACGTGAACACAAATACTTAAATCAGATTCCGGCTGTTTTCCCGCGCCTTTCGGTACAGCACCAACCGCTTGCCCAAAACCGCGACCACCTCGGCGCGTAAGCTCTTCGCCATCGCTTCCGCCACTTCGCGCGCGCTATCGTCGCAGCCCTGCTGAACCTGCACCTTAATCAGCTCTCGTTTTTCTAAAACCAGTTCGGTTTCCTTCACGATAATATCGGTCAGACCTTCCTTGCCCACATATACCACCGGATCCAGCGGGTTGGCTGTTTTCCTTAAAAAAGCTCTTTGCTTGCTTGTCATCAATATCTATTTCTCCCTTTTCTAATCCACAAAATCAAATTCTACGTCGTTTAGCACCACCGTATCGCCGCTTTTGCATCCGGCTTTACGCAAAGCCTTGATGATGCCGAAATCCACCAGCAATTTTTGAAAATGCTGCATGGACGCAAAATCGTCCGGGTTGATTTTAAACAGAATTTCATCAATCAAATCGCCCGCCACCACAAAAGCGCCGTCCTGACGCGTGATGTCATAGCTCTTCTCCTCTTCCATCGCCCATTCTTCAATCACTCCGTCCGGCAGAATCGGCTCGGATTCGGGCAGTTCGGCCAGCTTTTCGCCTATGGCGTGCATCAAATCCTTCAGGCCCGCTTTGTTCAGCGCCGAGATGGAGAACACGGGAACACCTTTTTTCTTAAGTTCTTTTTTCAGCTTTTCAGCGTTTTCGGATTCTGCACCGATATCCGCCTTGTTCAGTGCCACAATCTCGGGCCGTTTGGAGAGCGCCTCCGAATAGTTTTTAAGCTCATTTCGGATGTCATGGTAATCCTGATACACGTTGCGCCCTTCGCTCTCGGCGCCGTCCAGTATGTGCACCAGAAGCCGCGTACGCTCGATATGCCGCAAAAAATCATGGCCCAGCCCCACACCCTCGGATGCGCCCTGAATGAGCCCCGGAATGTCGGCCATGACAAATGACGTATCGCCGTAGGCATAGACGCCGAGATTCGGGCTTAGGGTGGTAAAGTGATAATTCCCGATTTTGGGTGTAGCCCCGGTCACCACCGAAAGAAGTGTGGATTTCCCCACATTCGGAAAGCCGATGAGGCCCACATCCGCGATGGTTTTCAGTTCCAACTGAACAAAACGGCCTTTAGTTCGCCGCCCGGGCGTGGAAAACCGCGGTGTCTGGCGCGTAGACGACGAAAAACGGGCGTTGCCCTTGCCGCCGCTGCCGCCGGACAGCACTTTCTTCATGTCTCCGGCGCGGATATCCGCCACCACCTTGCCGGTTTCGGCGTCTTTCACCACGGTGCCTGCCGGAACATGCACCACCATGTCCTCGCCGTTCTTGCCGCGCATATTCTTCTTGGACCCGTTTTCGCCGTTGCCCGCCAGATATTTCTTGGTGTATTTAAAATCCAGCAGTGTCCGTACACGCTCATCCGCGGCAAAATAAACATCGCCGCCATGTCCGCCGTCGCCGCCGTCCGGGCCGCCCTGCGTCACGTACTTTTCGCGGTGAAGCGAAACGCATCCGTCGCCGCCGTCTCCGGGTTTAATATAAATTCTCGCTTGATCGATAAACATAGTTTCTTTTACTCTTTTTCCTGTTCTGCCCTATAAGCGTCCCTATAATATACACATAAATCATTTAAAAAGCAAGCGCCGCACAACGGCTTACGTGCCTTGCAGAATTTCCTTCCGTGCCACAGAATCCAGTGATGCGCGTCTTTCCAGTCCTGTTCCGGAACAGCCGCTCTCAGCTGCATTTCGGTATGGTAGACGTCTTTGGCGTCAGCCAGACCCAAACGGTTGGATACCCGGAAAACATGCGTATCCACGGCAATCGCCGGCACGTCATAGGCGTTGGAGATGACCACGCTGGCTGTCTTCCTGCCCACGCCTGGCAGCTTGATGAGTTCTTCAATGCTGTCCGGCACCACACCGCCGTATTCCTTGAAGAGTATCGCCGCCGCGTCCACCAGATGCCTGGCCTTGGTTTTGTAGAAGCCCACCGATTGAATCAGCCGCTCCACCTCGCCCAAATCCGCACACATCAGCTTTTCCGGCGTACCAAACCGCTTGAACAGGGCTCCAGTCACCTTGTTCACCTGTACATCCGTGCTCTGCGCTGACAGCATGGTGGCCACCAGCAGTTCAAACGCGTTGCTGAAAACCAGCGCCGGTTTAGCCCCGGCGTAGTAGGCGCTCAATCGTTTTAAAATCTCGTCTTTGTTTTTTTGGCTCATATGCGTATTATACCGAAAGCCCCTGTTTTTGGCTAGTTTTCCACTGTAAAATAGTGCCCTCACAAAAAAAGAGCGTGCACGATTGGTGCATGCTCTTTGTCCTTTATTTGTCTATTGCTGTAATGCCGCGATCTCCGTGTTCAGCAGTTCCACCGCTTTATCCATCTGCGGATCCAAATCATCCGTCAAATCCGGGTCTTCCACAAAGTAGTCGGGTGTCACGCCGGTGCCGTTAATCGAACGGCCCAGCGGCGAAAAGTACTCGGATGTGGTGAGCTTGACGCCGGTGTTTCCGTCGCCCAGGGGCAGGATGGACTGCACCACGCCCTTGCCGTAAGTGGTGATGCCGATAATCGATCCGCGGTCATAGTCCTGAATGGCGATGGAAAATAATTCGGAAGCCGATGCCGACCCATCGTTGACCAGCACGACAATCGGGATATCCCACATGCTGCTGTCCGACGAAATCGACGATTCGTTTCCGTCGCGGTCGCGCGTGATGATCAGCTTGCCTTCGGGCAGCAGTTCGTCCAGAATGTTCGTCACAATCCCAAGGTCTCCGCCGGGATTATATCTTAGGTCGATGATGACGCCTTTGGCGTTGTTCGCAATAAAGTAATCCTTGGCTTCGTTAAAACCTTCCAGCGCGTTGCCGGTGAAGCTGTATAGTTCCAGATATCCGAGACCGTCTTCCCGCATGGTGTAGTAGGTTTGGTCGGCTACGACGGTCTGGCGCACGATAGAGACGTCGAATGTTTCGTCCCCGCGCTTCACCTCAACGACCACGGTCGTGCCTTCTTCGCCGCGGATGGCATTGATAATCTCCTGATAATCATAGTCCTTAAAGGATTCTCCGTCCGCGCCGATCAATATATCGCCGATTTTGATGTCACTGCTTGCGGCAGGCGATCCTTCAAATATGCGATTGACCACTACGCCGCCGATTTCTTCATCAAACGATACCTGAACACCGATGCCCGAATATTCGCCAGCCTGATCTTTTTTAAACTCTGTCCATTCAGCTTGATCGTAATACACCGAGTACGGGTCATCCAGCGCATCCACCATCCCATGTATCGCGCCGTCCATCAGAACATCGTCGTCCACTTCTTTATAGTATGTTTGGTTAATCAGCGCCTTCACCGAATTCATCTCATCGGTGAGCGTTTCCTCTTGATCAGCGCTGGTCAAAGCTATCGTTAACGCAAACGTAAATATGCCGACCACCACCGCTGTCACAATAAAGGTGATGACGATGGCCCACCCCACCCGATGCTTTTTTTCGTTCATGATATCATTTGTCCTTTCAGATGCAGTGTCAGTAGCTTAGTAAATGGAGGCCGCGTATGCGTCCACAATTCTCTGTTGATGATCCGGGTCTTCGGCCCCGCTGCCGTGTCCGTAGGAATCCTTAAAGTGAATACAAAAGTGGCCGCCGAACCCGTTGTCTTCAATGCTTGTCTCATCCGAGGCATGCGGGTTGCCGTTCATTGACGCGGCGTAGGTGGTGCCGTTGACCGTCACCCAGATGGCGTGCCTGTCCCAGGACCATTTTCCGCCGTAAATCTGTTTCATAATCGCTGTATCTTCGGATGTTAAAGGCTCACAGTCGGCATGGTTATGTCCCGAATACCGCTGAACCTTAAAAGATTTTCCCGAATCCACATCGTAGATTGTGGCAACATCGCCTTTTGCAAACTCAAACTGTACCGTGTCCCACCATGATGCGATCATGACCGAACCATTGACGCCCTTGTCCTGCGCAAACGAATGGATGTCTTTATCTGAATAGAGAATCTCCAAAGTGGCCTGATCGGCCACACCGGTCTGTTCCAAATCCGCGTGTTTCTGGAACATCTTCAGGCTCTTGGCTGTGCTGGTGGTAAATTCGCCGCTCGCCTTGTAGCCGTAAAAACCGCGTTCATACAGCGCCCGCTGCATTTTCATCACCTCGGCGCCCTGCATACCCACTTCCAAAACCATCTCGGATTTTCCCGAGGCGGTTTGCATCACGCTTTCTTTTTCAACATATCCCGAAACACTGTTGCCGTCCGTGTCGGAAGCCACGACATAGTAGTAATCGCCTTCGATATCCTTAATGGTCAGCGGATATCCGGCCAGCAGTGTGCCTTCAACAGTTCCGTATGGACTCGGTTTGGATTTGACGGTCAGATTATCGACCAGTGAGTTCCCGTACAAGATATCCGTGGATGGAAGAAAGATGTCACTCACCTTGGCATAGCCGCGATAGTTTCCGTATATGATGCGGTACCATCCCGAACGCTCCTCACAGAAAACGCCGATTTCAACGCCGCTCGCCAGCGTGGTGACCACGCCTGAATCATCCCAGGGACGAATCATCACCTGCATATTGTCGGTGATGACCGTAGCGTCTTCAAAATACGGCATCGCGCTGGCCGCGGCCGGAGCCGCCAGAACGCCTAGGGTGATGAGTGCCCCCGTAACCATCAAAAAAACATGTTTATGTTTCAACGAAATGTCTCCTTTTCGTAAACGTCATTACAAAGCGTCAATAATATTATATACCTTAAAGTCAAGTTCTTGGCAAAGCGTGTCAGTCTTTCGACCGTTCGTAAGCATACTCCACACAAGCCTGATGCGTGGGGTCAATCTCGCCCGATGCATGCCCGATTGAGTTATAAAAATGGATACAGACCTGCCCGTCCATGTTGTCCTGACTGTTATAGTCCACGCCGTGCGGCATACCGTTGGTGGAAGCCGCATACATGACGCCGTTGATGATGACCCAGACCGGTCTTCTGTCCCAGCTCCATTCACCGCCGTAGGTTTCCAGCATAATCGCCGTATCCTTGGGTGTTGCCGGACATACGTCGGCGTGCCCCGTTCCGGCATATCGAATCACCTGATAGGATTTTCCGGTCAGAACATCCACCACCGTCACCGGCGTCAGCGTCTTAAACCGCTCATTAACCACGGTGAACCAGTCGGACATCAGCACTACGCCGCCCGAACCAGCCGCCTGTGCGCCTTCCAGATGGATATCCTCATCCGAATAGAGGATGCTTAAAGTTTCAGCGCTGGCGATTCCATCTTTTGTTAAGCCCGCCAGATCCTGAAACAGCCGGACCGCTTTTTGGGTGGCCGGGCCGTAAACGCCGGTACACGGATACCCATAGAAGTTCCGCTTTTTCAGTTCTTTCTGCATATTATAGACCGCAGAGCCGGTCATCCCCGGCGCCAGATAATATTCGGCTACCGCATCGTCGCTCATCTTGATAAAGTCCTTGGAGACATAGCCTTCTGTTTCATCCTCACCGTTGACCGAAACATAATACCAGTCGCCCTGAATGTCCTTGATGGTCAGCGGTGTTCCCACCGGCAGTTCGGTGATGACGTCGCTGTACTCGGCAGGGTCGCGGTGGACGCGCAGCGCGTCGCCGAAGACGTTGCCCTGGAAGCTGTCCTCGGACGGTAAAAAGACCAGATCGCGTTTGATATATCCGCGGTAGTTGCCGAAGATGACGCGAATCCAGCCGTCGTCATATTCACAGTATATCCCGATGCGCGAGCCGGTATCAATCTGGCACACCACCGGAGAATCCACTGACGGCCGCAGACGCATATTGACGTTCTGCCCGGTCACGGTGCCTTCCTCAAATCGCGCCGCATCCGCATATGCGGGTTTCGGCAACATCAAAAGCATCAGCACGACCAGCACCGCTGTCAGCCAGATAACCTTCTTCAGTTGTAGATGTATATGTAAGTATTCAAAATTCATCGTTAGTTTAATGATTGCCCCCGAACTTGTCTCGACGGTTTGGATAATCATAATACAAAGCATCCGCTTTTTCAACCGTATCACAGATTGTGTTTCAAAAGTTTAAAGTTTGGCAATATTTCTTTTGGGCCACAATATATGGTGTCTTACTAAAAGAAAAAGAGCGTTCGCACGCCCGCCTTCTCTTCCGCTCTGCTGTCTTAAATCTCCCGTCTGCCTTCCAGCGCCTTGGAAAGCGTCACTTCATCGGTATATTCCAAATCTCCGCCGATGGGTACGCCGTGCGCGATACGCGACACTTTCACACCGATAGGCGATATCAGCTTTTGGATATACACGGCTGTCGCTTCGCCTTTTACGTCCGGGTTGGTCGCCAGAATCACCTCTTTAACCACATCGTCCCGAAGCCGCAAAATCAGCGCTTTTAAGTTCAGTTCATCCGGCCCTGTACCCTCGATGGGCGAAAGCACGCCGCCCAGCACGTGGTACATCCCGCGGTATTCGCCTGTGCGCTCAAAAGCCAGAACGTCTTTAAAATCCTCCACTACGCACACCAGCGACGCATCGCGTCTGGCGTCCGCACAGATATGGCATACGTCTCGATCGGTCAGGTTGCCGCAGACCGAGCAGGTTTTGATGCCCGCCTTGGCTGCCAGCATATCCTCAGCAAACTGTTTTACCTCGGCTTCATCCATTTTAATCACATGAAAAGCCAGCCGCATGGCCGTTTTGGCCCCGATGCCGGGCAGCTTGGAAAAATGATGAATGAGTTTTGCCAGAGGCTCGATAATATACATGTGAAATTACCGGCGCGGCTACAGCAGACCGCCGAGGCCGCCGCCAAGGCCACCGGTCACTTTGGTCATCTCGGTCTTGGCCAGTTCGTCGGCTTTGTCCATCGCCTCGCTCACCGCCGCCGTCACCAGATCCTCCAGCATTTCCACATCATCTTTGTCCACCACGTCGGGTGAGATTTTGATGGATTTAATCTTTTTTGCACCGGTCACCGTCGCGGTCACCATGCCACCGCCCGCGGACGCGCTCACTTCGGCCGCTTCCAGCTGCTGTTGAACCGCCTGCATGTCCGACTGCATCTTCTGTGCCTGACGCATCATCTTCTGAATATCCATGTTTGTTCTCTTTTCTATATATTGATTCGTGCTGCCTAAATCTCTTTAATCTCAATGCCTTCAAACATATCCTCGGCAAAACGCGCCGCTCGTTCGGCTTCACGTGCTTCCTTCTTCTCGGGCTTGATGGTCAGGGTAATCCCCTCACCAAACTCAGCCTTCAGGTGGGCTTCCACGCGTTGATGGTTGTCGGCGTCGATCAGGAAGCTGAATGCCGCGCCCTCAGGCGCATAGAAGGTCAGTGCGCCGTCCGAGTCGCTGGCCAATCGCATCTGTTTGGCGTATGGGTACAGGTACCCGTCTTTGTCCCGAATCGCGTTCAGCGCCTTGGTCCAGCCGGCTTCACTGTTTTTGCTCGCCATGCCGCCAGCTGCTGCTTTATCCGCTGGCTTGGCCGCGGCCGGTTCTGCGGTTGCTTTGGCCGGTACGGGTTGCTTTGGTTCGGGTTTTTTCTCCTGCTTTGGCGGTGCGGACGCGATGACTCCGTCTTTCAGCCCCTGAACCACCGCTTCGAGGCGCTCCAGCCGCGTCTTGTCGTCGGCCGATGCGTCAATCTGCGGGCTCATCAGGCGAATCACTGCGGTCTCCAGAATAATATCCGGCAGGGAGTTCATCCGCATCCGAACCTCGCTGTCCACCAGCGTCTCCACGGCGCGCAGTAGTGCGCTCTGCCCAAAACGCTGACCCATCTCTTTCAGCTTTTCGGCTTCGTCATCCGAAACCCCTGCCGAAAGCGCGTCCGCGCCTTTGGAAAGGTACAGCATCGCGAGGAAAATATAAGCCAAATCCTTTAACAGCAGTTTGATATCCGCGCCCGAATCCTTGAGATCTTCGAGTTTCAAAATCGCGTTTTTCTCGTCATAGGCCGTGATGCTCTCGGTCAGCGAAAGCAATGTTTCGCGGTTGGCACCGCCCAGTACGGTCAGCACGCCTTCCACGGTCAGTGTGTCCGCTCCGCTTGTGCATTGGTCCAGAATCGACAGCGCATCGCGCATACCGCCCAGCGCCGTGCGCGCAATCAGCACCAGCGCGTCCTTTTCGGCTTCTATGTTCTGGTCGCGGGTGACATATTCCATCCGCGTCACCATATCCGCCACTGAATGCCGTTTGAAGTCGAACTTCTGGCAACGGGACAGTATGGTTGCGGGCAGTTTTTTGGGTTCGGTGGTGGCCAGAATAAACACCACATGCGAAGGCGGTTCTTCCAGTGTCTTTAAAAGCGCGTTAAACGCCCCTTGAGACAGCATGTGCACTTCATCGATGATATAGACCTTATATTTCCCGATGGCCGGCATCAGGTTGGCATTTTCGCGGATGTCACGGATGTTTTCTCCGCCGTTGTTGGAGGCCGCGTCAATCTCAACCACATCCACACTGTTGTCGAGAGCAATGCTCTCGCAGGAAGCGCAAGAAAGGCAGGGCTCTACGCCTTTTCGCGAAAGACAGTTGATGGCCTTGGCAAAAATCTTGGCTGTGCTGGTTTTGCCCGTTCCGCGGGGGCCGGTGAACAGATAGGCGTGCGCAATGCGTCCGCCCGATATCTGGTTTTTCAGCACATCAACGATATGTGCCTGCCCGACGACGTCGGCAAATGTTTCGGGGCGGTATTTGCGGTAGAGCGCACGGTATGCCATCTTCTCTCCTTAAAGGGTTTTTTACGAAGCTAAGCTGTTCGGGTCAACCGCATCTTCGCGGCTGGGGTCGGTCGGGTCATAATACTTGCCCTTATCGCGGTCGTGAATCGGGTCAATCGCCGCAGGCGCTGTAATGCCCTTGGGACTGCCGTTGACGATTTCAACCTTGGTGCCCATGGGGCAGTTCATATAGATCCAGTACGCCGCGCCGGTGTATGTGCGCATACATCCCGCGGTCGCGTTGGTGCCAATCTCTTTAAACGTGTTGCCGAACATGGTTTCAAAATCCATCTCGGCAAACACCGGGCCATGCATATAGACGCCATCGGTAAATTGGGAGACATACGGCGAGTAGGAATACTCGCGTTCGGTTCCCGCCGAGTCAAACTGTTTCCATTCGTATTTTTTAAAGATGGCGAATGCCCCTGTGGGCGTCTTTCCGGCCGTAATGCCGGTCGCCGTTAGAAACGTCTTGATGAGTTTGGTGTATTCTCCGTTTTCGTCCATCTCATAGACGTTGATGGTGTGCGAGCCTTTTTCGATGTAGATGTAGTACGGCGAAGGCAGAGGGTCCACGCCGGTGACATCCGACGCTTTCACGTAGCCGGTCTGACCATTCACCGTCACTTTGTGCCATTCCACTCCGGCCTCAACCAGTTCGGCTTTCGTTCCGGCAGTCAGCGTGGCGATGACGTTGTAGACCGATGTGGGCGTGATGATGACCGGTTCGCTGACCAGGTCGGTATCCACCGTGATATCCAGCATGGCCGCGGCGGGTGTCGGCTCGGGTGTGGCCTCGGCGACGGCTGTGGGAGTTGGTGTCGCCTGCGCCGCGGCGTCTTTACCGCCGCAGGCAGTCAGTGTGAGTATCAGGGCAAGCGCCAACGCGGCGCTGATGAATCGTTTCATCATGTTTTTATATAACCTCTTAATGTTTGTGTCATCCAATCCTTTTATTCTATTTTGCGCCAAAATAATTGTCAAGCGTTTTGGCGCGGGCCGGCCATCGTTCACAAAGCGTTTAAAATTTGTTCTGCATCCGTTTTCTTGACGAACCAAATGACATATAGTATATTTTTTTTGAGGTATTGACATGAAAAAAATCAGAGTGAAATCGAGCTATACTGCTCAACGGACCAGTCCCGTGCTGAAAAGCAGTTATCGGTCCAACAGTTTGCACCGTTATTCGCCGAAAGCCCGCTTAACGCGGCTGTTCGTCATCCTGGGCGTCATCTTTGCGGCGTTTATCACCGTTCTCGCTCTGTTTGTCTTCCCTAAGATTCATTTTGGGAAAAATTTCGGCAGTCTGGTGGAAACCCTGCCCACCCCCGACCCCACGCCCAATCCGTACGGTTCGCTCGTGATTCCCTCGGATATTGAATATACCGAGGATATCCCTTCATGGGTGAAAACCGATGTTTACGGACAGCCGGTGACGCTGAAACGGGCGGCATCGGACACCAGTGATACCCTGCTTTCGCTGGTAGACCGTGAAAACGTGACCGTAAAAGGCACGTCGGGCGATTGGTCGCTGGTTCAGTACAACCGCCAGTATGGCTTCATTAAAACCAAGTACATCTATCAGGGCGCGATACCCGCTGTTCCCGAGGTCATCAACAACGTGCAGGTCACCGACCTGATTTCGGGCGTTAAGAAGGACTCCCATCTGGTCAATGTGCAGGACGTGGTCTCCGGCATCACGGTGGATATTCAGCTGGCCAAGGATGATAATTATCTCGGCACCAAAATGTACCCCGTTCAGATTGCCCTGCTACAGGAGAAGACCGCAAGCAAGCTGAAAGTGGCGCAGGCGCTCTTCAATCAGGACGGCTACACCATCGTGCTCTGGGATGCCTATTGCCCATACTCCACGACAGTGGATATTGCCGAGATGTTCGGCGGATCCAGCACGCTGATCGATTCGGCAGCCAAGGGTTCCCGCAATAACCGCGGCACCAGCGTGGATATCACTATCATGAAGAAAGACGGCACCGCCGTGGAGATGCCGACCGACGGTATGACGCTGAACGCCGACCAGGCCGCGCGCGTCTTTAAGAATATGAACGAAACGGCGAAAGCCAACGTCAAGTATATGTCGGGCATCATGCGCAAAGCGGGCTTTATCACCAGTGATGCCGAATGGTGGCACTTCGATGATTCGGACTGGCAGTACTATCCGGTCATGGATTACGACCTGTTTGATTTTTAAACGATATGCGCAATTAAACACGGTTTGAAAAGGCCGTGTTTTTTTCTGTCTTTATCCTTCCGATTGCGCTATAATATAAGAGAAAGAAAGAAGGAATGCACTTTGACCCATCGTTCCTGTGCAACCGAATATTCCGAGTATTGCCACGCTATTGCGCCGTTTGACAACCGCATCGGCATTATGGGCGGTACTTTCGACCCCGTGCATAGCGGTCATATAAAAATGGGCATAGATGCGCATGACGAATTCGGTTTGTCCAAAGTGCTCTACATCCCAACCGGACGTCCGCCGCACAAAGACAAAAGCGACATCGCCGACAACGAGCACCGCATGGCCATGCTGGAACTGGCATTAACGCAGCCCTATATGCAGCCCTCGCGCATCGAGGTTGACCGCAAAGGCACCACCTATGCAGTGGATACCCTGAACCTCTTAAGAAAGATATATAAAGACCATGTGTTTTACTATATCATCGGCTCGGATACGCTTTTTAACCTGCATACCTGGAAAGACATCAGCGAAGTTTTGACCATGACGCATTTCATCGTTTTTTTTCGCGAAGGCGACGATCTAAACAAGGTTGAGAAGCTGATTGATTTCTTCAACGCGTCGGGGATTATGCGCTTCTTTCTGGCCCGGGAATCGGGGCTGGACATCTCTTCCACCGATATCCGTCTGCGGCTCTTAAACGGCTCGGACCTTTCGGGTCTTCTGCCGCAAAAAGTCATCGAATATATAAAGGAGAATAACCTGTACACCAAATGATGGACCGTGACAAACAACTGAAACTGCTCAAGAAATACATCAGCGGAAGCCGCCTGAAACACAGTTTAAGCGTGGAGAAAACGGCAATCAAACTGGCGAAGAAATATAACGCCGACGTCGATAAGGCCGCGGCGGCCGGACTTTTGCACGACATCGCCAAAGACCTTTCCAAGAGCGATCGAAACGCGCTGATTAAAAAATACCATCTGGAACTGACCCCGCTGGAGGAATCCGCCCCCGAACTGCTGCACGGCAAGTTGGGCGCGCTGATTCTGGCCGAAAACGGCATCACCAGCAAGAAGGTGCTGTCCGCTGTGGAGAACCACACGATGGGCACCGACAACATGAGCAAGCTGGACAAGATTGTCTATCTGGCCGATCTCATCGAACCCAAGCGGAATTTTTCCGGTGTCAAGAAACTCCGTTTCTATGCCGCACGTGATCTGGATGTGGCGCTTTTTGAATCGATGAAGGCTTCGCTTTTGCGGGTGATTAAAAGCGACAAGGCGATTCACCCCAAAACCATCGACGCATACAATCATTTATTGATTAATCATATCAACGTAAAATTATTCTAACGGTCATTTTCAGGAAGGAGACTGGATGGAAAAAAACACAAAAAACACCGCGCTGGAGATTGCGGAGATTCTCAAGAAAAAAGGGGCAACTGAAATTCAACTGATTGATGTCACCAAACAGACCATCATCACCGATTATTTCCTGATTGCCACCGGCAAAAACGTGCCCAACGTCAAGGCCTTGGCCGAAGAAGTGAAGGACAAGATGGGCAAAGCCGGCAAACTCCCCCGCCGAACCGAAGGCATTCGCGAGGCGCGCTGGGTGGTTATGGACTATGAAGATGTCCTGCTCCATATCTTCCATAAGGAAGAGCGGGCGTTTTACGGACTGGAAAACCTGTGGGCGGACGGCAACAACGTCGAGAATCTTTAAAGAAGATCAGCCAAACAAAAATAAACCCTTAAGGGCGTATGTCGCGCCTTTAAGGGTTTTGTTGTTTCCCGAAAGTTTAGCGGGATTGTCCGTATCTTCCGCCGTCGCTGCTTTCGTACCCGTCGTAATCCTCGGGCATTTCAGCGGCCGTCGTTGCCGCCGCAATCGCGTCGCGGTGAGCGGTCAACTCGGCCAGCGTTTCAGCGTCGGTGGTCACGGCGCTGCGCGCATCCAGATCAGCCAGAACCGCCGCTTTCAGGGCCGCAAAGTTGCCCTGCTGTTCGGCCAGTTCCCAGATGGTCAGGTCGCTGTCGTGCATCGCGTCAATGACGTCGCGCCATTCGGTTCCGGTCAGTTCGGCGTAGTCGGCAATGGTGCCGCCGTCGCCGTTCCGATTGCCGCTTCCGGCGTTCACGGCGTAAGACTCGTTGGTGCAGTCTTCGTCACAGTCGGCGTCCCGTGTGGTATCGGTGGCGCGGGTGGTCTGTCCGCTCGCGTGTCCGCTGTTCTGCCTTGAGGATGCCGCTCTGCCTGCACCGTTTCCGGCATATACCGATACGGCTCCAAACAGGATGACCGCCGCGATAGCGACGATGGCCAATGACTTCACTTTTCTGTTCATAGTTTTCACTCCTTTGTGTTTGCTGATTACGCTTTTCATTATGCAGGTATGGTCTCACAGCAACAGAACAGGCTTATGAACAAAATGTAAAAGAAAAAAGCCTTTTCAGGCTTATTTCAGAGAGTCATCAGGTACGGTATTCCCCATTGATTTTCACGTATTCGTAGGTCAGGTCGCATGTCCACATGGTGTCCTCGGCTTCGCCGTCCTTAAAGTCCAGCCGATAGACCACTTCGTTTTGGGACAGCACTTCCAGCGCCGCCGCTTCATCAAAGCTAAGCCCGCCGCCATCCCGGCAGACCATAACGTCGCCGATATAGATATCTACCTTTTCGGGGTCGAACATTCCGCCCGAGTACCCCGCCGCCGTCAGCAGGCGCCCCCAGTTGGCGTCCCGCCCGAAAGCCGCCGTCTTACACAGCGGCGATTTGGCAATCGCCTGCGTGATTTTCTGGGCGTCGGCTTCGCTCCGCACATGCTCAGCCCTGATGGTTAAAAGCTTGGTTGCGCCCTCGCCGTCCGCGGCCAGCATCTTGGCCAGCGTCTGACAGACCGTCTTTAGTCCCTCAAGAAACGCTGTATATTCGGTCGTTCCCGCGTCGATGGTTCCCCCGACTTTGCCCGAAGCCAGCAGAAGCACCTTATCGCACACGCTGGTGTCGCCGTCCACGCTGATGCGGTTAAAGCTGACGCTGACCGTCTGGTTCAGCGCTTCTTGCAGAGTCGCGGCGTCCATTTTGGCGTCGGTGGTGATGACGCTGATCATGGTGGCCATGTTGGGGTGTATCATACCCGAGCCCTTGGCCATGCCGCCGATATGCACGGTTTCGCTATGGATTACCACATCGGTTTCGGCAGTTTTAGGGTAGGTGTCGGTGGTCATAATCGCTTCCACGGCATCCATGCCGTCATCCGACAGCGCCGCATATGCCATCTGGATTCCCGCTTCGATTTTCTCCATATTCATGGGGATGCCGATGACGCCGGTGGAGCCGGTCAGCACTTCGGTCGTTTGCGCGCCGCAGATTCGGGCGGCGATTTCGGCCATCTTCAATGCATCCGCGCGTCCGCGTTCGGCCAGACACGCGTTGGCGTTGCCCGAATTGATGACCACGGCTTTGGCCCGTCCGCCCCTGATGTGTTCCATCGAAAGCGCCAGAGAATGGCCCTTCACGATATTCTGCGTAAAGACTCCTGCCGCCGATGCGCCGTCCTCGGCCACAATCAGCGCCAAATCCCGGTTGCCGTTTTTCTTGATGCCGCAGGCCACGCCCGCCGCTTTAAACCCACTCGCATAAGTCACGCCCTTGCTCATTTGTTTTGCCCCTTTGTCGCTTTTTGATAAAATAGATTCAAACAATAATCCAGATATTCGCCGCCCCGCGTTTCACTGCCGATGGCGATTTCGGGTTTTACCCGCCCGTGATAATCGCTCCCGCAGGTCACCAGCATCGCCTTCTTCTGTGCCAGCTTATCCAGCGTTTCAGCGACGGCGTCGGTGTGGTCGGGGTGGTAGGCCTCAAGACCGTTGAGGCCATAGCTTAAAAGGTCATCCAGCAAGTCCCCGAAGTTTTCGTCCATATGGTAAACGGGATGCGCCCAGACCGAAAGTCCGCCGCATTTGGCGATGAGTTCGATACAGTCTTTCTTGTCGATTTTCTCTTTCTCGATATACGTTTCAGCGCCCCGGCCCAGATATTCCTTAAACGCCTGCGCGAAGGTGGTCACATATCCCGCTTCCAGCATCGCCTCGGCCAGATGCGCGCGGCTCAGCATGGCGCCGTCGGCCTGCTTCCGAATGACGGCTAAATCCAGCCTGATGCCGCTTTCGGTCAATCGGTCTACATACTGGACGATTCGCTTGTCTCTGGCTTCTCTTGTTCTTTGTATATATGCTTTTAAGTCTGGATGTTCGGCATCCATGAAATAGCCTAAGATATGCAGCTCGTTCTCGTGCGCCACGCTGAACTCGACGCCCGATATGACGGGCAGTTTCACCGCCTCGCCCGCCTTCCTGGCGGCGTCCACATTGGCTGTCGCGTCATGGTCGGTGACGGCGATGAGATCCAGCCCTGCGTCTGCGGCCTGATTGACGACGCTTTCGGGCGTCTCCGAACCATCGGACGCATTGGTATGAATGTGCAAATCCGCTTTTATGCCCATATCAGCCTTTCTTGTCCAGAATCCCGCTCTGTTTGATGCGCTCGGCCGCCAGCCGGATATCGGCTGGGTCCGCGACCAGCGCCATGCGTACATGCCCTTCGCCCGTCGCACCAAAGCTGACGCCCGGCACGACCAGAACGCCGGCTTTTTCCACCAGTTCCATCGCAAACGCAAAGGAATCGGCGTGTCCTTGGGGGCATTTGGCCCAGACGAACATACTGCCTTGCGTTTTCTTGATTGGCCAGCCGATGGCCCCAAACGCGTCAATGATGCAGTCCCGGCGTGCCTGATAGGCCATGCAGGTTTCCTTCACACAGGCCTGATCCTGCGTCAGCGCAACCACCGCGCCCTTCTGCACCGGCAGAAACAGCCCAAAATTGGTGTTGGTCTTAAAGGTGTCAAACGCCGCGATATATTCAGCGTTGCCCATGCAAAACCCTACTCTGGCGCCGGCCATGCCATAGGTTTTGGAGAGCGAATTAAATTCCACCCCCACATCCTTGGCACCGTCGTAGCTTAAGTAACTGCCGCAGGTGACGCCGTCAAACGCCAGCTCGGAATAAGCGTTGTCATGGAACACGAAGATATCATATTTTTTCGCAAATGCGATGAGTTCCTGATAGAATTCCGGCCCGGCCACCGAAGCCGTCGGGTTGTTGGGGTAGGAGGCCACGATGACCTTGGCGCGTCTGGCCACCTCCTCGGGTACCTCGGACAAGTCCATAATGTACCCGTTTTCCTCCCGCTGCGGCAGGAAATAGATTTCGGCATCCGCAATCGCCGCGCCCGCGATAAACGCCGGATAGGCCGGGTCGGGCAGAATGACGAGGTCGCCGGGGTTCACGATGGGCATAAACGCCGAGGTGAGCGCCTCCTGTGTGCCAAAGGCCGCGAGAACCTCGGTTTCGGGGTTCAGTACCACCTGATAGCGGTCTTTGTACCAGTCGGCCGCGGTCTGCCTTAAGTCATCCAGATCCTTGATGGCGTAGATATAGTTTTTTGGGTCTCTTGCCGCTTCGGATATCGCGTCCAGCACCGCTTTTGTCGGCGGAATATTGGGTGTGCCGACCGAAAGGTCGATGACGCTTTTTCCCTGTTTGATGAGTTCGTTTTTCTTATCCAGCAGTACCGAGAAAACGCCTTTCTCGAGCCGCCGCATACGCTGACTGGTTTCCATTGATGATGCCCTTCTTTGAAAAATTCGGTATAAAACCAGTCTACTTGAAAGCCCCGTTTGCGTCAAGCCGGATGCAAAAAAAGAAGCCCGTTTGGTCTTGGGCTTCTTCGTAATTGTTTTTTATTGGTTTAGTTCAAATCCTGTGCGGGAATCGGTTTGCCCGACATGGTTTTCTCCTCTTCGGAATCCACCGGGTCAGCGGCCTTCATTTTGGGTTCTTCCGGTTTGGGCTCGGGCTTCACGATCACCGGCGGCAGTTCCTCCCCGGCCAGAATTTTCTGGAATTCTTCCTTATTCAGTTTTTCGCGCTCAACCAGAACACGCGTCACGCGTTCAACCATCGCTTTATTCTTGGTGATGATATCCTTGGCGCGTTTTTTGGCTTCGTTTAGAATCTTTTCAATCTCAACGTCCACCTTGGCCGCAATCGCTTCCGAATAATTCTTGGTGTGGCCGTATTCCTTGCCGAGGAAAACCTCTTCCTCACTGCCCAGGAACAGCATACCGATGCTGTCTGACATCCCAAAGTTAATCACCATCTTGCGTGCCACATCGGTGGCCCGCTGCAAATCCGATGTCGCGCCGGTCGAGACATCGCCGACCATCACTTCTTCGGCGACGCGTCCGCCCAGCATCATGGCAATCTCGTCCAGAAGCTTGGACTTGGTCATATGCATCAAATCCTCGCTCGGCAGGGTCATGGTGTAGCCCGCGGCCATTCCGCGCGAGATGATGCTGATTTCCTGAACATCGTCACAGTTAGGCAGCATATTGGCAACCATCGCGTGTCCCACTTCGTGGTAGGCGGTAATCTCCTGATCGCGCGGTGTCACCAAACGGCTCTTCTTTTCGGGGCCCATCATCACCTTCATGATGGCGTCCTGAATCTCGGCGTTGCCAATGCTCTTTTTGTTTTCTCGAGCGGTCAGAATCGCCGCTTCGTTTAGAATATTCTCAATATCCGCGCCGGTTGTTCCGGGCGTGGAACGCGCAAACGCCTTAAAGTCCACATCCGCGTCAAACGGTTTGTTCTTGGCGTGCACTTTAAAGATATCCTCTCTGCCTTTTACGTCGGGTCGGTTGACCACCACCTGGCGGTCAAATCGGCCGGGTCTGAGCAGAGCGGGATCCAGAATGTCGCGCCGGTTGGTTGCCGCGAGAACGATGATGCCTTCGTTCACTTCAAAGCCGTCCATTTCGGTTAAGAGCTGGTTCAGCGTCTGTTCGCGTTCGTCATGTCCGCCGCCGAGGCCTGCGCCTCTGTGACGGCCGACCGCGTCAATTTCGTCGATGAACAGAATGCACGGTGCGTTTTTCTTGGCGTTTCGGAACATATCGCGTACGCGGGAAGCGCCCACACCCACAAACATCTCAACAAAGTCCGAACCTGAAATAGAAAAGAACGGCACATCCGCTTCTCCGGCTACGGCCTTGGCCAGCAGGGTTTTGCCTGTACCCGGAGGGCCCACTAAAAGGACGCCCTTCGGGATTCTGGCACCAATTTTGGTGAATCGGTCGGGGTGCTTTAAGAAATCCACCAGCTCCTCGAGTTCCTGCTTCTCCTCGTCAGCGCCGGCGACATCGTCAAAGGTCTTCTTGTTTTTTGAATCAATATTCAGTTTGGCCTGGCTTTTGCCAAATGCCATCGCACTTTTGTTGCTGTTCTGGGTCTGGCGCATAAAGTAAACGAACACCAGTACCAAAATGCCCGTCACAATCAATGTGGGCAGCAACTGTACAATCAGCGGCTGCGCCGGTTCCGGATTATAGGATACATCCACGATGTCGCTGACCACGACGCCTTTGGCGTTCGCGATCTCGTTCAGACGGTTATCCAGCGCTTCCTGAGACGGTGCGATGGACGTATAATCATAGGTCTGCGGAAAACGGTCCGCCGCAATGGTCGAATCGGTTTTCAGCGCATAAAGATTATTGCCTTCGGCATATATCTGGCTGATCTGCCCGTCTTCCACCTGCTGAATCAGCTCGGTATAACTCAAATCTTTGGACTCGGTCGTGTCGCGTGGAATAAACGTATATATCAAAAACATCATCAATGCGAATGTGATTAGATAGACGATAAATCCTCTTCCTGATTTTTTCAATTTTACCCTCCTGCGTTATACTACTTTAATTAAATTATGTTAGCATATCCCCTTTCGTTTTTCAATGCGAAGGGACATTGGTTACATAAAACCTGATATTATTTTACGAAATATTCATCTTCTCACTCTTAAGCATATATCTCGGGCTTCAGGACACCGATATACTTGATATTGCGGTATTTACCCGCAAAGTCCAGCCCATAGCCCACGACAAACTCGTTGGGAACGGTAAATCCCACATACTCGCCCTCCACTTCCACTTCTCTTCGGGAGGGTTTATCCAGCAGCGCCACCACCGCGATGGATGCCGGATGACGGGCTTCTAAAATCTCTTTTAAATGCGTAATGGTTCGGCCAGAGTCGATGATGTCCTCCACAACGATGACATGGCGATCCTTGATGCTCTCCTGCATATCGTACTGGATGCGGACATCGCCCGTGGATTCGGTACCGCTGCCGTAGCTGGAGATGGCCAGAAAGTTCAGTTCCACATGGATATCCATCTCGCGAACCAGGTCTGAAAAGAACAGAACCGCCCCGCGCAGAATCGCAATCATCAGGGGGTTCTTGTCCCGATAATCGTCGGACAGCTGCTTTGCCATTTCCTTGACCCGCTTTTGAATCTCCTCTTCGGTCAGAAGTATCTTCGACATATCCTCGCTTGCAAACGCTTTACTCATCATATACCTCATAAAAATATTATAATTTTTTAAACTCAATTCGGCAGATATGCTGGGTTTCTTCCGTCACCTTAACGGTTTCGCTGATGCCGACGCCGGTGACCATCAGCACGGTATTTTCGTGTGCCAGCACAGGCAACCCCGCCCGTAAGTGCAGAGGCACCTTTCGGTCGCTCAAGTAATCGCTCAGCCGTTTTTTTCCGGTCATGCCCAGCGGCTGGATGTCGTCGTCGGGAAGCGGGTTTCGGAAAGCGGAAGCGCTTAGCTTTTCCGCATCCAGACATTCCGCGCCGGCCGTATATTCCGCCTTCTTCAGCCAAAGCAAGTTGAACCGATACCCAGAAAAGTCAAACGCCATATCCCGGCCGGTTTCGACCGCGACGGGCGAACCATCCGGCTTCGCATCTTTAAAAAACACCAGGTACCCATATGCTCTGGCCGCAGTCACGCCGCCGGGAGCTTTCGTCTTCTTGCCGTTCTGCGACAAAGATATCCCTATTATACTCTCAATATGGATAAATTCAACATCTGTCAAAGAAAAAAAAGTGCTTAAGATTTGTCGAACCACCCTGCGTCGTACCGCCGGATGCACCTGTTCCCATCCGTCCAGCGCCAGCCGTACTTCCCCGTTTTTTTGGGTCACGCACGCATCAACCGCCTGGTCGGCCGCCTGCCGGATATAGTCATCTTCGTCCGAAAGGAAGCCCGCCGTGCGCAGCATGTTCTGTCCGGCCTGTGCATTGATTTTTACAAGCTCGGGAAGCACCCGATGGCGGATGCGGTTTCTGGCATAGTCGGTATCCCGATTGGTTCGGTCACTTCGAAACGCAATTTTCGCCCGCTTAAGTTCAGTGAGGATTTCGGCTTTGGTCATCTCCAGCATGGGCCGGATATACAGTGGTGCGCGGAAAGCCTGCATCCCCAGCAAGCCCTGCATGCCGCATCCACGCGTGAGATTCAGAAGAATGGTTTCGGCCTGATCATCCAGATGATGCGCCAGCGCGATTTTATCCAGTTCTTTCGCTTCGGCGCATCGCTCAAAAAAAGCATATCGCAGTTCCCGGGCAGCCTGTTCCAGCGAAAACCCGTTTTTACGGGCGTAGGCCACAGCGTCCGCCTGTTCGACGGTCAGCGGAACCCCTAAGCCCTTGCACAGCCGCTGAACAAAGGCCATGTCCCGGCGGGATGCCCGTCCGCGGATGCCGTGCTCCAGATGCAGTGCCGATAATTCAAACTTTATTTCGTCTTTCAACTGAACCAGCGCATGCAAAAGAAACACCGAGTCCGCGCCGCCCGATACCGCGACGCCGACATGCTCCCCCGGCAGAATTAATTCATTTGCGATGATCGATTGTTTGATTTTTTCCGTTTGCATCATAGCATATTCAGTTTATCATAAACTGCGATGATTAAAAACCGCGACTTTAGATGCAAAAGGCGTGTCTTTGGCTTACAAAAACATCGGTAAAACGGATTCATACTTTATTTACAAAAAATGACGAGAAAACAATTGACCTAACCATCCGGCGGCGTTATAATCGCCAAGTCTCAATGAGGAGGAAACTATGGATTTTTTTTCATCCGACAGTCCGTGGGTATATCTCGCAATATTTGTCGGAAAGAACATAGAAGTGACTTTTGCCACCTTGCGTATCGTGCTCATCAACCGCGGCGAGCGGCTGAAAGGCTCGTTTGTCGCGTTTTTCGAAGTACTGCTGTGGCTTTTAGTCACCGGCTCGGTGCTGGTCGGTCTGGATGATTGGAAGCGCATTTTGGTATTTGCGCTGGCGTTTGCCACCGGCAATTACCTGGGTTCCTGGCTGGAGGCCAAACTGGCCTTTGGGCTGTGTTCCATCCAGGTCATCGCGCCGAAAAACGAAGCTTCCGCGGCATTGGTTGAGACCTTAAGGGATCAGGACTTTGCCGTGACCGTTGTGGACGGCGAAGGCAAGCTGAATAAACGATCTGTGATGCTGCTGCATTTAAAGCGCCGCCGGATTCAGGAAGCGGTCGGACTCATCAAAGCCTCTAACATCAACAATCTGATGATTACCATCAATGACACCAAGGTCATCCGCGGCGGATATATCAAAAAATAGTCAGCAAACGTAAAAAGCGAGTTCAGTTGGATATCGACTTCACTCGCTTTTGTTTTGGCTTTTTTATCTCGCATGATAATCAATGTTTGCTTTCTTCGCCTGTGATACCAAATCACGCGTTTTAAGCCGATATGTCCTGTCATTCTTCACGAAATTTGTTCCGCATTGGCGAAACTGAAACGACACCTGACAGTCTATGCACTGTTTTCGAATACTCAGCACCCAATCAAAATTCAGAGGTCTGGCGTTCGCATCCGATTCCCCGCCAACAATCACGCGTTCAACACCACGAAGATGATCCGAAAGATCAATCTTTTCCAGTAAAGGCTGGCAGATGATGTTTTTATGCTTAATTTTCGCGCGGTCAAAAAACTGTAACCGTATATCGGCCGTTCTTTGATTTTCGACGGTACATCCCACCAGAACGTTGTCATAGCCTTCGCCCCAGTCCGTCGGTACACACATCTCAAACCGTTCAATGCGTTTGGTTAAGAATATAAAGAACAAATCCGATCGGGTTTTCATCATTTCCCAGCACTCCGCCCGCCAAACATCCGCATCCTCAATGAGAAAATCCGAAGAAAAGCATACATAGACGATTTGTCCCGAGCGCATTTTATACTCGCCATTTCGATTCTTTTCGATTGGCGCATAAAATCGTTCTGTTTTGACAATGACGCGCGTATCCGTTCCGCGCTTTTTATCGCCTTTGTGGATATAGCAGTTTCTGCATCCTTCGCTAATCCTGCGGCATCCGCGCCATGGTTCCCACATCCCCATTTTTAAAGCTCCATACGCATTTGATTTCCCAGCTTTACCGAATTTGACGGCGCTTGAGACCTAAAAACCTTAAGGTGTTGTCATGGGATATCTTTTCGAAATCCTTCCCGAACACCGTCCGAAACTCAGTCAGGTAATCCGAAAGGCTGGCCTGGAACAGCATCAGCATATAAAAGTCCGACCCATACATCACCTTGCGTCTTGCTTTTCGCGATAACTGCAGATAGATTTTTTTGTAGACATCCGACAACCGGATGTCGCTGCCATCCGGGTAATGAAACGCCGAAAGATCGGTATAGACATTGGGATATCGATTTAAGAATTTAATCACCATGCCGGTCCAGTAGGCCTTTTTCTCCCCCAGTACGTAGCCCACCAGCTGGTCCCCGCCGCCAAAATGCGCAAAATTGATTTTCAGACGCGGATAGCGCGCCAGCACTTTCTCCCATAGCTTAGTGTGGTTATGCATCAACTGCCGTTCCCGAATCATATCGCCCGTTCCGCTTCTGTACGTGTGCGTGTAGTGAAGCATCTGGTCCTTCGCGTATTCCCGTATCGGGATAATCTCGCCCGAAACCGGGTAATAGACGTCACCCTCTACGCGGATCTCGCTTTGGACGTGTGAGAATCCGGCTTCGCTGAAATGGACGGTGATGGGAATCTGATTTCTCTGACAGTAGGCATAGACCGAGTTTGGGCCGGAAAACAGCGCCGGATGCGTAGGTGAATAGCCCAGGCCGGTATAGAGCTTGACGCCCTGAAACGGTTTTCCCTTTCCCACATATTTTTTAATCTCCGCGATGATGCCGCCCTCAATCAACTTGTCTTTTCGCGGGTCCACCGAAAAAAACGGATAGACGCGATTGCCCAGCTTTTCTTTTAATGCGACCAACTCGTCAATCTGCACCTGATAGCTGTCTTTGAAAAAATTGATGCTCCTGCTCTTTGGTTCGTCCGAGTCCGGCGCGGCCACACGGCCCAGCCAGCTCATCAGACGGCTCTGGCGGTCCTCTGCCAGTCTGCCAATCTCATTTCGCGCGCGGCGCAGCACGCTGGGGGTTTCCGGCTTCTTTTCCCCGAACGGTTTGGTCATCGTATAGCTTAAATCCATCATGAGCGGTACCGCCACAAAATCGCATCCGTAAGCCGCTTTCATGTCCTCATACCGTGCCTCCGGAGTTTCCTCGTAGGC
>ERZ1645192.754-NODE-754-length-27059-cov-12.221486_pt1 | contig 27059 bp, 23 predicted proteins | sample MGYA00575354_ERZ1645192 | MGnify/ENA primary metagenome ERZ1645192 (study PRJEB40844, sample SAMN11349763) | freshwater sediment metagenome | isolation source: river sediment | host: Sediment | place: India: Faizupur Khadar , New Delhi | collected 2017-02-21 ... | reverse complement strand
CGCTGATCGCCGAGAAGGACGCCGAGATCGCCTTCTCGCCCGGCTTCCGCTGGGGCACGACGATCTTGGCCGGCGAGGCGATCACCATGGAGAACCTGCTCGACCAGACCGCCATCACCTACCCGACCGTGACCCTGACGCCGATGACCGGCGCCCAGATCAAGGAGGTGTTGGAGGACGTCTGCGACAACCTCTTCAACGCCGATCCCTACTACCAGCAGGGCGGCGACATGGTGCGGGTCGGCGGCATGACCTGGTCGTGCGATCCGACGGCGGGCATGGGTAAGCGGATCGACGACATGCGGCTGAAGGGTACGCCGATCGACGCGGCGAAGACCTACAAGGTGGCCGGTTGGGCGCCGGTGTCGGAAGCGGCGCGCGACGCCGGCGGCGAGCCCGTCTGGGATCTCGTCGCCCGGCATCTGCGGTCGAAGAAGACCGTCGCCTCGCCGAAGCTCGATCTGCCGATGCTGAAGAACATGGACGGAAACCCCGGCGCCGCCCTCTGAGGCGGGCCGAGACGCGGAGGGAACACCATGATCGCCTTGACGAAGACGCTGTGCCTCGCGGTCGCGGCCCTGTTCCTCGCCTTCGCGGCTCCGGCCTTCGCCGGTGACAGCGTCGTCTACCACATCGACGACGCCGCGGTTCAGGCGACCAAGGCGCTGCGCAACATCCGCAACCACCTCGACGTCGCGCCGGACACCAAGATCACCGTCGTCACCCATTCCGACGGCGTCGACTTCCTCTTCGACGGCGCCAAGGACCCGAAGAGCGGTGTCGAATACGCCCCGCTGGTCTCGGCTTTGAAGAACGCCGGCGTCACCTTCGAGGTCTGCGAGATCACGCTGAAGCGCCGAAATCTGTCGAAGGACAAGTTCGTGATGGATGCCGAGTTCACCCCCTCCGGCGTCGTCCGCATCGCCCGGCTGCAGGCGCAGGACCACTTCGCCTACATCAAGCCCTGACCGGAGAGCCCGTCGCGATGCTCGATCGCCTCATCGAACTCCTCGGCGACCGCTGGACGCTGGCGATCGGCGGTGCGGTGATCGGCCTGCTGTTCGGCGCCTTCGCCCAGCGCTCGCGCTTCTGCCTGCGGGCCGCCACGCTGGAGGTGTCGCGCGGGCGGCTGGGTGAGCGGTTGGCGGTGTGGCTCTTCACCTTCTCGACGGCGCTGCTCGCCACCCAGGGGTTGATCCTCCTCGGCTTCTTCGACACCGGACAGGTGCGCCAGCTCAACAATCCGGGGTCGCTCTCCGGCGCGATCCTCGGCGGGCTGATGTTCGGCTCGGGCATGACGCTGACCCGCGCCTGCGCCAGCCGCATGTTGGTGCTGTCGGCGACCGGCAATCTGCGGGCCCTGCTCTCCGGTCTGGTCTTCGCCGTCGTCGCCCAGACGGCACTGGTCGGCGTGTTGTCGCCGTTTCGCAGCTGGATCAACGGGCTGTGGACCATCGACGGCTCGGCGCGCGATCTCCTCGGCCTTCTCCACATGGGCAATCTCGGCGGCGCGATCTTCGCCGGGGCGTGGCTCGTCGCGGGGATCGTCATCGCTCGGCGCAATCGCCTGTCGATCTGGTCCTGGGCCGGAGCCGCCGGTGTCGGTCTGATGGTGGCGGCGGCCTGGTGGTTCAACTTCGCCATGGCCGCCTCTTCCTTCGAGGTGGTGCCGGTCCATTCGCTCTCCTTCACCTCGCCGTCGGCCGACATGCTGATGTACGTCCTGTCGCCGCCGGGGGGCGGGCTGTCCTTCGATCTCGGCCTGATCCCCGGCGTGGCGCTCGGCGCCTTTCTCGCCGCAGCGCTCGGCGGCGATCTGAAGCTCGAGGGGTTCGAAGGCGGCGCCAACATGCGCCGCTACATCACCGGTGGCTTCCTGATGGGGTTCGGCGGAGTGACCGCCGGCGGGTGTGCTGTCGGGGCCGGGGTCTCCGGCGCCTCGGTCTTCGCGCTCACCGCTTGGATCGTGCTGTGGTCGATGTGGATAGGCGCGGTGGCGACCGATCGGCTGGTCGACCGCGGGACGATGGACGGCACCGCGATCGCCGATGCCTCCTGAGAGCGGCGGTGCGGCCGGGGAACGAAGGCGCGAGCAGGGAGATGACGTCCGTGATCCTCACCCGTCGAGGTTTCTTCGCCGCCGGCGCGATCGCCGGGGTCGGCATAGCCGGTGCCTCCGGTTCGCTCACCGGCCTCGCCGAGGCGGCGGCGGAGGTGGCCGATTTCGTCAAGGGACCACCGGTGAAGGATCACCCGGTCGTCGCCCTCTCGCCCCATGTCTTCTACATCGAGGCGCCGAGCGGTACGCCCACCCCCGAGAATCAGGGGATGATGGCGAACCTCACCTTCGTGATCGGCGACACCGGTGTGGTGGTGGTCGACACCGGCTCGTCGGTGCAGATCGCCGAAATGGCGATCCGCCGGTTGAAGGCGATGTCGGGGAAATCGGTCGTCGGCGTCGTCAACACCCACTATCACGGCGATCACTGGCTCGGGAACGACGGTTTCGTCCAGGTCTACGGCGCCGACCTGCCGATCTGGGCGCTCGCCGGCACCCGCCGCGAGATCGCCGGGGCGACCGGCACGCTCTGGCACGACTCCATGCTCAAATGGACGAACGGAGCGACGCTGGGCACCCGCATCGTGCCGCCGAACCGTGACGTCGATCACGGTTTCGAGCTGTCGCTCGGTGACGTCACCCTGCGCATGCACCACTACGGCCCCGCCCACACCCCCCACGACCTCTGCGTCGAGGTGGTGGAGGACGGGGTCATGTGTGTCGGCGACGTGTTGATGCATCGCCGCATCGCCAACATGGACGACGGTTCGTTCAAGGGGACGATCGAGACCATCGACCGGCTCACCGCCGCCGCGAACCCGAAGATCTGGTTGCCCGGTCACGGCCGTCCCGGTCCGGAGGTGGCGACGTGGCAGCGTGAGCTCTTCGCCGGGATCTGGGAGACCTGCCTGAGGGCGGTCGACGAGGGGACGCCGCTCGAGGGCGCGCTCGCTCTCGTCCTGAACGACCCGCGTGTCGCCACGCGCGCCGCCGGCACCGAGGGCTGGGACCGCACCATCGGGAAGTACGTCAGCCTCGCCTATCTCGAGGCCGAGCAGGCGAAGTTCTGATCGACCGCCGAGGAGCCCCGGCGCACCCGAGTGGACTCGGATGTGGCGGCGTTCTCGCTCGCGCGGCGGTGCGGCGGTGCGGCGGTGCGGAGGCGGGCTCACACCGAGTTCGCGAAGTTTCGACCTGTTCGAAACTTCGTGAACGAAGGCGAGCCCGAACGGGCGTCGGCCGGTCGGGCCGTGACGCTGATGAAATTCCGACGAGTCCGAATTTCATCAGCCCAGTATCAGATACCGCCGATGCAGACGTATTTGACGTCGAGATAGTCGTCGAGGCCGTACTTCGAGCCCTCGCGGCCGAAGCCGGAATCCTTGACGCCGCCGAAGGGTGCCACTTCCGTGGTCAACACCGACTCGTTGATGCCGATCTGGCCGAACTTCAGCTTCTCGGCGAGACGGAAGGCTCGGCCGAGGTCGCGGGTGTAGAAGTAGCCGGCGAGCCCGTAGGGCGAACCGTTGGCGATCGCCAGCGCCTCTTCCTCGGTCTCGAAGCGGAAGAGCGGCGCGACGGGTCCGAAGATCTCGTCCTGGGCGAAGGCCATGTCGGGGCGGGCGTCGCAGATGACGGTGGGCTCGAAGAAGCCGTGGCCGAGGGGGTGGCGCTTGCCACCGACGGTGATGCGACCGCCCTTGGCCAGCGCATCGGCGACGAAGCTCTCGACCTTCTGCACCGCCTTCTCCTCGATCAGCGGACCCTGGACGGTGCCCGCCTCGAGGCCGTTGCCGACCTTCAGCGCCGCCACGGCCGCCGCGAACTTGGCGGCGAATTCGTCGTAGATGCCGGCCTGGACGATGAAGCGGTTGGTGCAGACGCAGGTCTGGCCGGAGTTGCGGAACTTGGAGGCGATCGCACCGGCCACCGCCCGGTCGAGATCGGCGTCGTCGAAGACGATGAGCGGAGCGTTGCCGCCGAGCTCCATCGAGACGCGCTTCAACGCCTGGGCGCCGCGGCCGGCGAGCATGCGGCCGACGGCGGTCGAGCCGGTGAAGGTGATCTTGCGAACCGCCGGGTTCTCCAGGAACTCGTCGCCGATCGGCGCCGGCTTGCCCGTCACGATGTTCACGACGCCGGCGGGGACACCGGCCTCCTCCGCCAAGATGCCCCAGGCGATGCCGGAATAGGGGGTGAGTTCCGCCGGCTTGATCACCGCGGTGCAGCCGGCGGCGAGCGCGGCGCCGAGCTTGCGGCTGATCATCGAGGAGGGGAAGTTCCACGGAGTGATCGCGGCGACGACGCCGACGGGCTCCTTCTGGACGATGATGCGGCGGTCGGCCCAGGGCGAGGGGATGGTGTCGCCATAGACGCGGCGGGCTTCCTCGGCGAACCACTGGACGTAAGCGGCCGAGCCCATGACCTCGCCCTTGGCCTCGGCCAGCGGCTTGCCCTGCTCGATGGTGAGGAGTTCGCCGAGGGCGTCGACGTTGGCGCGGATGAGGTTCGCCAGCTTGTGTAGGATGGTGGCGCGTTCGGCCGCGGTCCTGGCCGCCCAGGCGGGGAAGGCGGCCTCGGCCGCGGCGATGGCGCGGGCGACCTCGGCGCGACCGACGTCGGGGATGGTGCCGAGCACCTCGCCGGTCGCCGGATTGGTGACGGTGATCGTTCCACCGCCGTCGGCTCCGACCCAGGCGCCGCCGATCAGGTTCGCCTCTCTGAGCCAGGGATTCTTCGCCGACATGCCGTCTCTCCATCGATCGTGATCACGAGAAGTGGCGATTGGTGCGAAAGTGGGTCTCACCGTCAAGAGCCTCGAACGCGCAGGTGCTCCGCGGCGGCGGCGGCGGACTCGGTGTTCGGAGGGTGTTTCCGCCTCCGGCGCCGCCGGATCGGGCACGCAGGACGCATTCCGAGCGGAAAATCGCCCGAACGGCCGCGGCCGGAAAAAAAGTCATCGTCCGCTCCACCATGGGTGGGCGTCGATCCGGCCGCGCGGTGCGGAGGGTCAGCTTTCCGCTGCCATCACCGCCAGTTCGGTGCCGTCGGCGACCACGTCGCCGACCACGACGTCGACGCGTTCGACCACGCCGTCATGCGGAGCGCGGATGACGTGTTCCATCTTCATCGCCTCGACGACGACCAACGGATCACCCTTGGCGACGGTGGCGCCGGCTTCGACCAGCACCTGGACGACCGAGCCGGGCATCGGCGCCACGAGCCGGTCGGCGTGGTGGTGGTGGGCATCGTCGCCGGCGCGCGGGTCGACCAGGGTGTACGCCGCCTGGGTGCGGCCGGCGAAGACGGCGACGTGGTCGCCGACGAAGGCGACACGGGCGGTGAGGCGGGTGCCGCCGAGGCGGGCGTCGAGACGGCCGTCGGCATGTAGCGTCGCGGCGACCTCGACCGGCCCCTCCGGCCCGACGAAGCGGGTCGCGCCGGCGAAGCGATCGAAGGCGATCGTCCGGGCCTCACCGCCGTCGCGCAGCAACACCTCGACACGCGCCGGCAGGTTCATGCACCACGCACCCGCCGCTCCCCAGGGAGAATGGGGGTCGGCGGGCGCGTGGGGCATGGTCGCCGCCTCGCGCTCGAGAACGGCGAGGGCGGCGAGGAGAGCGAGCCGGTCGTCGGCCGGGGCGGGCGCGAAGAGGGTGTCGGCGTTGCGGGCGATGAAGCCGGTGTCGTGCCGCGCCTCGACGAATTCGGGGTGGCGCAGGATGCGTTCGAGGAAGCCGCGGTTGGTGACGAGGCCGATCACCTCGGTGGCGGCCAGCGCGTCGGCGAGCCCGGCCAGCGCCTCGGCGCGGGTGGAGCCGTGGGCGATCAACTTGGCGATCATCGGATCGTAGTGGTGGGAGACCGCGTCGCCCGTCGCGACGCCGGCATCGACGCGGACGCCGGCGGGGAACACGAGATGATCGAGCCGGCCGGTCTGGGGCAGGAAGTCGCGGGTCGCGTCCTCGGCGTAGAGGCGGGCCTCGACGGCGTGGCCGGTGATGGTCAGTTCGTGCCGGCCGAGCGGCAGCGCCTCGCCGCGGGCCACCCGGATCTGCCACTCGACCAGATCCTGGCCGGTGATCGCCTCGGTCACCGGATGCTCGACCTGGAGGCGGGTGTTCATCTCCATGAAGAAGAAGTCCGCTCCTTCCGCGATGAACTCCACCGTTCCGGCGCCGACGTAGCCGACGGCGCGGGCCGCCTCGACCGCCGCCTCGCCCATGGCGGCGCGGCGTTCGGGGGGCATGCCGGGAGCGGGAGCCTCCTCGATCACCTTCTGATGCCGGCGCTGCACCGAGCAGTCGCGCTCGAAGAGATGCACCGTGCCGCCGTGGGTGTCGGCGAAGACCTGCACCTCGATGTGGCGCGGCTTGGTCAGATAGCGTTCGATCAGCACCCGGTCGTCGCCGAAGGACGACGCCGCCTCGCGCTTGGCCGAGGCCAGCGTCGCGGCGAAGTCCTCCGCCCGTTCGACCACCTTCATGCCCTTGCCGCCACCGCCGGCCGAGGCCTTGATCAGCACGGGGAAGCCGATGCGGACGGCTTCTCGGGCGAGGAGGTCGGGATCCTGATCGTCGCCGTGATAGCCCGGGACGAGGGGGACGTTCGCCTTCTCCATCAGCGACTTGGCGGCGCTCTTCGAGCCCATGGCGCGGATCGCCGAGGCCGGCGGGCCGACGAAGATCAGCCCCGCTGCGGCGATCGCCTCGGCGAAGTCGGCGTTCTCGGAGAGGAAGCCGTAGCCCGGATGAATGGCGTCCGCCCCGCTCGCCCTCGCCGCCTCGAGGATGCGGTCGATGCGGAGATAGCTCTCACGCGCCGGCGCCGGGCCGATCAGGTGTGCCTCGTCGGCGGCGCGGACATGGGCGGCGTCGGCATCGGCCTCCGAGTGGACGGCGACGGTGCGGATCCCCATCCGGCGGGCGGTCGAGAAGATGCGGCACGCGATCTCACCGCGGTTGGCGACGAGCAGAGTGCGGATCGGGCGGAGCGGGCGGCTGGTCATCGGTGACCCTCGGACGTCGAAGACGAAAACGGGCGGCGGATCGCGGGAGGCACGATCACATGCGGAAGACGCCGAAGCGGGTCTCGCGCGGCGGTGCGTTGAAGGCGGCCGAGAGCGACAGGGCGATGACCAGACGGGTGTCCGCGGGATCGATGACGCCGTCGTCCCACAGCCGGGCCGAGGAGTACCAGGCGGAGCCCTGTTCCTCGTATTGCGCCCGGATCGGCGCCTTGAACGCCTCCTCCTCCTCGGCCGACCAGGTGCCGCCCTTGGCCTCGAGCCCATCGCGCCGCACCTGGGCCAGCACATTCGCCGCCTGCTCGCCGCCCATCACCGAGATGCGGGCGTTCGGCCACATGAAGAGGAAGTTCGGGTCGTAGGCGCGGCCGCACATGCCGTAGTTGCCGGCACCGAAGGAGTTGCCGACCACCACGGTGATCTTCGGCACCGCGGCGCAGGCCACCGCATTGACCATCTTGGCACCGTCCTTGGCGATGCCGCCGGCTTCGTATTTCCGGCCGACCATGAAACCGGTGATGTTCTGCAGGAAGATCAGCGGAATGCCGCGCTGGGCGCAGAGCTCGACGAAATGGGCGCCCTTGAGTGCGCTCTCGGAGAACAGGATGCCGTTGTTGGCGACGATGCCGACCGGATAGCCCCAGATGTGGGCGAAACCGCAGACCAGGGTGGTGCCGTAGAGCGGCTTGAACTCCTCGAAGTCGGAGCCGTCGACGATGCGGCCGATGATCTGGCGGATGTCGAAGGGCTTCTTCGGATCTGCCGAGACGATGGCGTAGAGATCGGCCGGATCGAGTACCGGCTCGCGCGGCGGCAGCAGGATCGGCCCCGACGGCTTCGGCTTGGCGAGCGTCCTCACCGCCTGTCGGGCGAGACCGAGGGCGTGGGCGTCGTCCTCGGCCATCAGGTCCGAGACGCCCGAGGTGCGGGTGTGGACATCGGCGCCGCCGAGGTCTTCCGCCGAGACGATCTCGCCGGTCGCCGCCTTCACCAGCGGCGGGCCGCCGAGGAAGATGGTCGCCTGCTCGCGCACCATGATCGACTGGTCCGACATCGCCGGCACATAGGCGCCGCCGGCGGTGCAGGAGCCCATCACGACGGCGATCTGCGGGATGCCGCGCGCCGACATGTTGGCCTGATTGTAGAAGATGCGGCCGAAGTGATCACGGTCGGGGAAGACCTCGTCCTGGTTGGGCAGGTTGGCGCCGCCCGAATCGACCAGATAGACGCAGGGCAGCTCGTTCTTGGCGGCGATCTCCTGGGCGCGCAGGTGCTTCTTCACCGTCATGGGGAAGTAGGTGCCACCCTTGACGGTGGCGTCGTTGACGACGATCAGACACTCGCGGCCCTCGATGCGGCCGATGCCGGTGATGATCCCGGCGGCGGGCACCTCGTCGCGGTACATGCCCTGGGCGGCGAGCTGGGAGAGCTCCAGGAAGGGCGAACCGCGATCGAGCAACAGGCGGATACGGTCGCGCGGCAGCAGCTTGCCACGGGCGACGTGGCGGGCGCGGGCGGTCTCGCCGCCGCCGGCAGCGACGCGGGCGGCGCGGTCGCGCAGCTCCGCCACCTTGTCGGCCAGCGCCTCGCGGTTCTGGGCATAGGCCGGCGAGCGGCGGTCGACTTCGTCTTCGATCCTGGCCATGGAGGCGTCCCCGTCCCGGACACGGCGCCCCTCGACGCCGGTTCTCGATCATATTGCCGTAGGCCGAAGGTGCTGAGGCACCCGGCCCACGAAGGCACGCGAATTTCTCGTTCGCATCGGAGGCATGAGAAATTCGCGTCAGGAACACCATCGGTCATTTTCAATGCTCGATGGTATAAGAACGAACGTTCGTTTTTATTGTCTGCGAAGTCAAGCGCTCGACACCGTCGTCGCGGCGAGGTTCGAGGGGCGAACCGCCACCCGGTTCGCGGCGATCTCGACTGCGAGGATGGCGGAGCGCGGCGGTGCCGGCAAGCGGTGCATGGTGTGGACGAGGGGATCGCACGAAGTGCCGAGCGGTGCCGGCGAGGGCGAGCCCGGACGCGGGGTCCGGTCGCCCGCAGGCGGGGAGCGTCAGCCGAAGAGGGCGGCTTCGAGGGCGGTGATGTCGTCGAGGACGAGATCGGCGGCCTCGGCGAGGACGGCGCGGCTGCCGGTGCCGGTGAGGACGCCGATGCGGAGGCCGCAGCCGGCGGCACGGCCCATGTCGAGATCGTGCAGGGTGTCGCCGACCATGGCGACGTCGGCCGGCGGCAGATCGACGGCGCGGCAGAAGGCGTGGACCATGCCCGGCTCGGGCTTGGGGCCGTGACCGCTGTCGTAACCGGCGACGAAGTCGATCAGCTCGCCGAGGCCGAAGCGTTCCACGGTCAGGCGGATCGCCGCCTCGCCGTCGGAGGAGGCGATGCCGAGCGACAGGCCGCGGGCTTTCAGGGCGCCGAGGACGGCGGCGAGATCACCGACCGGCACCATGTCGGCGACCGAGGCGCGGAACAGGTCGTCGAGGGCGCGGGTCAGCGCCGGCACGGTGAAGCGCGCCCCGGCGACGACCCAGATGCGGGCGATGTCGTAGGCGGAGCCGGCGGCGAGCAGCGAATGGGCGTCGGCGGCGCGGCCGGTCTCGTCGATGCCGCCGACCTGGAAGAGGCGCCGTGCGAGCACGTCGTCGCCGGCGGCGGCGAGTTTCACCGCGGCTCGGTTCACCGGCCCCCAACTCGCCCAGTAGTCGAGCAGAGTGCCGTCCTTGTCGAAGAGGATGGCCTTGGGCGTGACCATCGCGTCAGCGGTCCTCTTCGAGCACCAGCAGGTCTTCGCGGGTGAAGGTCAGGGTCACGGCGTCGCCCTTCTTCGGTAGTGAGACGCTCGGCTGATTGAAGGCGTCGAGCGAGACGGTCTGGGCGTCGAGGCGGACGCGGATGCGTACCACGGCGCCGAGGAAAGCGACATCCTCGACCGTACCGGGGATGGCGTTGCGATCGCCGGCGGCGGCGCCGAGGCTCAGAGCCTCGGGCCGCATCGCCACCGTCACGGTCTCGCCCGTTCCGCGTACAGCGAGCGACGACGCGGTCGAAACGGTGCGACCGTCGAGGGCGAGGCGGCCGGCGGCCGGTTCGACCACCTCCGCGGCGAGCAGGTTGAGAGTGCCGACGAAGGAGGCGACGAAGCGGGTGCGCGGATAGTTGTAGACCTCGAAGGGGGTGCCGATCTGCTCGGCACGACCCTCGGAGAGGACGACGATGCGATCGGACATCGACAGCGCCTCCTCCTGGTCGTGGGTGACGAAGATTGTGGTGATGCCGAGTTCCTTCTGCAGCGCCCGGATCTCCTCGCGCAGGGAGACGCGGATCTTGGCGTCGAGCGCGGAGAGCGGCTCGTCGAGGAGGAGGACCTGCGGTTTGACGGCGATGGCACGGGCGAGCGCGACGCGCTGCTGCTGACCGCCGGAGAGCTGGTAGGGGTAGCGCTCGCCGAGATGCGGCAGCTTGATCAGGTCGAGCATCTGGCGGACGCGGGTGCGGATCTCGTCGGCGCTCCTCTTGGCGACGCGCAGGCCGAAGGCGATGTTGTCGGCGACCGTCATGTTGGGGAAGAGGGCGTAGGACTGGAACACCATGCCGACGTCGCGCTTGGCCGGTGGCAGATGTGCGACCTCCTTGCCGGCGATGGCGATCGAGCCGGCGGTGGCACTCTCGAAGCCGGCGATCATCCTGAGGATCGTCGTCTTGCCGCAGCCCGAGGGGCCGAGGAAGGAGATGAATTCGCCACGCTCGACCGAGAGATCGAAATCGTGGACCACCGTGGTCGGCCCGAAGGACTTCTTCAGCCCGCGAATGTCGATGAAGGTCATGGGCGTTCCCGCACTCACTTCTGGGCGGTGCCGCGGGCGGCACCGAAGACCTGGATCAGGCCCATACAGGCCCAGGTGACGACGAAGGCGATGATGGCGAGCGCCGCGGGCTCGTAGGCGCGGTTGGCGCCGACCAGCTGCAGGTATGGCCCGAAGGCCGGCCGATCGAGCAGCGCGGCGAAGGTGAACTCGCCGATGACGATGGCGAAGGTCAGGAACGAGCCCGACAGGATCGCCGAGCGGATGTTGGGGAAGATCACCTTGAAGAGGATCGTCGCCCAACCGGCGCCGAGGCTCTCGGCCGCTTCGGTGAGAGTGCGCACGTCGATCGCCCTGAGGCCGGTGTCGACCGAGCGGTACATGTAGGGCAGCGCCAACGTCACGTAGCCGAAGGCGAGCAGCAGGTCGGTGCCGCGGGCGCTGTCGGTCAGTGGCAGCCAGCTCTCGGAATTGTAGATCCGCAGATAGCCGAAGACGATGACGATGGCGGGGATGACCAGCGGCAGCAGGGTGATGAACTCGACCACCGGCCTCAGTTTCGGCAGGCGCAGCTGAACCCAGTAGGCGGTCGGCACCACCAGGAGGACGCCGATGACGATGGTCGCCAGCGCCAGCGCCACCGAATAGGAGAACGACGCCTGGAAGCGCGGATCGCCGAGGACGACGCGATAGGCCTCGAAGGAATACTCGCCACGCTTCATGCGCATCGAGAATTCGACGGTGGCGATCAGCGGGATCAGGAAATAGGCGGCGCCGAGGACGACGGCGAGCCAGGGGCCGAAGGTCGACTTCTTCATCGCGACCACCTCTCGGCCCGGCCGCGCAGCCAGATGTAGGCGATGTTGGAGACGCCGGTGATCAGGATCATGCCGAGCGCCAGGGCATAGCCGAGATTCTGGTTGTGCAGCACGTCACCGCGGATCTGGGCATAGAGCAGGATGGTGACGATGTTGAGCGACGAGCCGGTCAGCGCGTAGGCGGTGGCGACGGCGCCGAAGGAATTGGCGAAGAGCAAGAGCGTCGAGCCCATCAGGCTCGGCCACAGGACGGGTAAGCCGATGCGGCGCCAGTACTGGAAGGTCGAGGCGCCGAGGATCGAGGCGGCCTCGCGCCATTCCTTCTTCAATCCGTCCAGCGCCGGGGTGAGGATCAGCACCATCAGCGGGATCTGGAAGTAGAGGTAGGTCAGCGTCAGACCGAGGAAACTCAGCAGGTTGAAGCCGGTCGAATAGAGATTGAAGCCGAACCAGGTGGCGAGCGCCCAGGTGACGAGACCGGTGCGGCCGAGGGTGGCCAGGAAGGCGAAGGCGAGCGGCACGCCGGCGAAGTTCGACGCGACGCCGGAAAAGGTCATCAGGGTCGGGCGGATCCAGGCGGGAAGTCCGCCGCCGACCGCGGCATAGGCGAGAAAGGCGCCGATCACCGCGCCGCCGAGCGCCGACGCCGCCGAGATCTGGATCGAGATCCAGTAGGCGGCGACGATCGAGGGATGGCCGAGATCGCGCAGGTTCTGCAGCGTGAAGGCCCCGTCGGCGGTTTGGAAGGCGCCGACGACGAGGAAGGCGGTCGGCAGGATCAGGAACAGCAGGGCGAAGAGGAAGAAGGGCGCGACCCCGATCCACGCCCAGGGCAGACCGGTGGGGCCCGCCGGGTGGAGGCGGGCGGTGGTTGGCTCGGACACGCGTCGGTTCCCCCGCTGTGACGCCGACCGGTCGACGCCGTGGGTTCCCGCCCGCGGCAACGACCGACGAAACGGTTCCGGCCGCCGGTCGTCGAGGACCGGCGGCCGGGAGCACGGCTCACTTGGCGACGTTGGCGCCGACCACGGCATCCCATTGCTTGGTGATCACTTCCTTGGCCGCGCCCTGTTCGGCGAGCGTCGGGAAGACCGCCTTGGCGTAGGCGTCGGCCGGCGGCAGCTTGGCGAGCAGGTCGGCCGGGATCTTGTTCTTGGCGACGAGGTCGCCGAAGCGGATCGGATGGCAGTAGCCCTTGAGGAAGCCGATCTGGCCGGCGTCCGAATAGAGATGCTCCATCCACAGCTTGGCGGCGTTGGGGTGCGGCGCGTAGGCGGAGATCGCCTGGACGTAGACGCCGGCGACGACGCCGGTCTTCGGCACGATCACGTCGACCGGCGGGTTGCCCTTGAGCGTGTCGCGGTCGGCGAGGGCGAGGTAGTCCCAGCGGATGACGACCGGGGTCGCGCCCTGTGCCAGCGACGCCGCCTTGGCGATGACGGGCACGAAATTGCCGGACTTGTTGAGCTTGGCGAAGAAGTCGAGGCCGGCGGCACCGGCCTTGGCGGCATCACCACCGGCGGCGGCGAGACCGGCGGCGTAGACGCCCTGGATCGCCTGGGACGAGGCGCGCGGGTCACCGGCGAGCGCCACCGCGTTCTTGAACTCGGGCTTCAGCAGGTCGGCCCAGTCGGTCGGCGAGTTCTTGACGATGTCCTTGTTCACCTCGAAGCCGAGGACGCCGTAGTAGTCGCCGTACCAGGAGCCGTCGGCGTCCTTGGCGGACTCGGGGATCGATGCCCAGGTCGCGACCTTGTAGGGCATCAGCAGGCTCTCGCCCTTGGCCGAGGGGCCGAACGACAGGCCGACGTCGATGACGTCGGGGGCCTGCGGGCCCTTGTTGCCCTTGTTGGCCTTGATCGCCTCGATCTCGTCGCCGGAGCCGGCGTCGGGGTTCAGTTCGTTGACCGCGATGCCGTACTTGGCCTTGAAGTCGTCGATGATGGCGCCATAGCCGCACCAGTCGCGCGCCAGCGCGATGACGGTGAGCTGGCCTTCCTTCTTGGCGGCGGCGACCAGTTCGTCCATCGACTGGGCGGAGGCGGTCCCGGCGGAGCCGGCGAGCGCGGCGATCGCCGCGGAAATCATCAGAGCACGATCGATCTTCATTTCTTGCGACACCCCTTACCTACGACCTCGCGCGACCGACCCGGTCGGCGTCCGGTGGCCCGCTCGACGAGCGGTCCGGCGAGGTCGGTTATCAAGACGAGACGACACTGTCGTGTCGGGTGAAACGCTGCGATTCCCGCGGCCGACCGGGCGCCCCCGACCGGCGGTGACATCGTCACACGATCGTCACGCGAGTTTCAGTAGGCACGATCGCGCGACGCATGGTCAAGGGGGGGTGCGACTTCCGTCGCACGTGTTTTCGGCAGGGGGATCCGCGGCGGTGGCGGGTCCGATCGCGCGCATCGGTCGCGTCGTCCGAGATCTCAACCGCGTTCGATCAGGCCGTCGGCGCGGGCCTGGACGTCGCGCATGAAGCGTTCGAAGAGGGTGCGTTCGGCGGGGTCGAGGGCGCCGAGAAGCCAGTCCTCGCGGGCGCGAACCAAGGGGACGATCCTGCGGTGGAGGGCGCGGCCGGCCGGAGTGAGCGACAGGATCTTGGCGCGCCGGTCGCTCACATCCTCGTCGCGGCGGACGAGGCCGCGCTCCTCGAGCCGGGTGACGGCGCGTGACACCTGCATCTTGTCGAGGGTCGAATAGGGGCCGATGTCCTTCGCCGCCATGGTGCGATTGGCACCCAGTGCGGCGATGACGCGCCATTCGGCGCGGGTGAGATCGAAACGGTCGGCGTAGAGCTGGGAGACGGCGAGCGAGACGCGTTCGGCGAAGACGGCGAGGCGGTAGGGGAAGAAGCGGGTCAGATCGAAGCCGTCGAGGCCGCGCTCGCCGGCTGCGGCGGCATCTCCGTCCGGACCGCCGAGATCGATCGCCGTGTGGTCGCCGTCGCCCGTCATGCTTCGTCCGATGTCGTATCCATTGTTACCATCTTCGTACTCGCGAAAGGGAGCTACGGGGCGAAAACCACGGCGGGGTCGATCGAAACGCTTCGCCGACCTCTACACTATCGGCGGAAAACTTCTTTCCTGGCAAGCCGAGAGAAAGCGCACGGGCGAAGAACACCCGCATCTTTCGTTCGCGATCCGAACGAAAGATGCGGGTGCGACCAACGCGCCTTGCGACGAATGGTAACAGTTGTTACCGAGTGGGCGGACGGACGCGAGATCCGAGGGGAACGCCGATGATCGTCGAGAAGATCCACCACGTCGCCTATCGCTGCCGGGACGCCAAGGAGACGGTCGCCTTCTACCGTCGCATCCTCGACATGGATCTGATCGGGGCGATCGCCGAGGACAAGGTGCCCTCGACCAAGGCGCCCGATCCCTACATGCACATCTTCCTCGACGCCGGCATGGGCAACATCCTCGCCTTCTTCGAGCTGCCCAATTCGCCGCCGATGGGGCGCGATCCCAACACGCCGGAGTGGACCCAGCACATCGCCTTCCAGGTCGCCGGCCTCGACGTGCTGGCCCGGGTCAAGGCGCGTTGCGAGGCGGAGGGCATCGACGTGGTCGGACCGACCGATCATGCGATCTTCAAGTCGATCTACTTCTTCGATCCGTCCGGTCACCGGCTCGAGCTCGCCGCCTGGACGACGACGCCGGAGGAGATGGCGCGGATGAAGGCGGTGGCCGACGAGATGGTGGAGGAGTGGGCGGTGACCAAGAAGCCGCCGCGCCACACCGCCTGGCTGCACGAGAAGGAATTCGGGACCGACTGATCCCGAGCCGACCATCCCGAACACACGAACGAGCCCGTCGCGACCGCATCCCCGAGGAGCGGCGACGGTGGGCCACCCCCGGGGGAGGGCATCCATGCTCCAGACCTACAGCTACCCGAAGTTCGCCTACCGGCAGTCGGCCGAGCAGAAGGAGGGTCGTGTCGCCCGCCATCCGGTGGTGGTGATCGGCGCCGGGCCGATCGGGCTCACTGCGGCCCTCGATTTCGGCCGGCGCGGTATCGCCACCGTGGTGCTCGACGACAACGACACGGTGTCGATCGGCAGCCGCGCCGTCTGCTACGCCAAGCGGCCGCTGGAGATCTGGGACCGCCTCGGCTGCGCCGCGCCGATGGTGGCCAAGGGGGTGTCGTGGAAGGTCGGCAAGGTCTTCTTCGAGAACGACCTGCGCTACACCTTCGACCTCCTGCCCGAGGCCGACCACCGGATGCCGGCGATGATCAACCTCCAGCAATATTACCTGGAGGAGTACATGATCGCCGCGTGCGCCGAGCTCGCGACCGTCGATCTGCGCTGGAAGCACAAGGTGATCTCGCTGCGCCAGGAGCCCGACCACGTGGTGCTGACGGTGGAGACGCCGGACGGGGTCTTCACCATGGAGGCCGACTGGGTGGTGGCCTGCGACGGCGCCAATTCCGACACGCGCAAGATGGTGGGCGCCGAGTTCACCGGCCGCTTCTTCCAGGATCGCTTCCTCATCGCCGACGTGGTGATGAAGGCGGATTTCCCGACCGAGCGCTGGTTCTGGTTCGATCCGCCGTTCCATCGCAACCAGTCGACGCTACTGCACAAGCAGTCGGACGACGTCTGGCGCATCGATTTCCAGCTCGGCTGGGACGCCGACCCGGAGGAGGAGAAGAAGCCGGAGAAGGTGATCCCGCGGCTGAAGGCGATGCTCGGCGAGACGACCGAATTCGAACTCGAGTGGGTGTCGATCTACCAGTTCGCCTGCCGGCGCATCGACGACTTCCGCCACGGCCGGGTGCTGTTCGCCGGCGATGCGGCGCATCAGGTGTCGCCGTTCGGAGCGCGCGGCGCCAACACCGGCGTCCAGGACATCGACAACCTCGGCTGGAAGCTGAAGCTCGTCATGGACGGCGCGGCGCCGGAGGCGCTGATCGATACCTACAACGAAGAACGCGCCTTCGCGGCGGACGACAATCTCCTCCAATCGACCCGATCGACCGACTTCATCACGCCGAAGAGCGAGATGAGCCGGCGCTTCCGCAACGCCGTGTTGGAACTCGCCGCCGACCACGCCTTCGCCCGGCCACTGGTCAATTCCGGCCGGCTGTCGACGCCGACGCCCTACGTCCGGTCGTCGCTCAACACGCCGGACGAGGACATCTTCGCGGGCGGAATGGTGCCGGGCACCAACTGCGCCGACGCACCGATCGCCGTGGCGGGCGAATCCGGCTGGCTGCTGCATCACCTCGGCGACGGTTTCACCGTGATGACCTTCGGGTCCGTGCCGGCGAAGACGGTCGCGGCCGGGGCGATCTCGGCGAAGGTGCTGTCGGTCGGCGACGATCTGGTCGATACGAAGGGCCGCGTCGCCGAGCGTTACGACGGCCGTCCCGGCACCACCTATCTCATCCGCCCGGATCAGCACGTCGCCGCCCGCTGGCGGTCGTTCGACGCCGCGAAGATCGCCCGCGCCGTGGCGCGCGCCTGCGTCGCCTGAAGGGGAGCCGCTTCATGAGCCTCAATCTCCAGCCCAACATCCCCGATCCCGACGGCTTCTATCAGGAGCTGATCGACAGCCAGCGCGACATGACCGACGCGCAGGCGCAGATGATGAACTGCAAGCTCGTCCTGGTGCTCGCCAATCACATCGGCGATCGCGAGGTTCTGCGGGCGGCGCTCGAAGTCGCCGGCGGACGGATCGGGCCCGCCTGAGAAGTGGTTGCACCGGCCCGCAGGTGGCCCGATCATGGGTCGGTCCGCCGCAGTGGGACGGCGGTCGTGGAAAACGAACCCGAGAATAGTTGACCGACCGGTTGGTCAATGTATCATGAGTCCAGAAGCAGAGGGTCGGGCGTGAACCGGCCCCGTTCTCACCGGGAGGAAGTCCGATGCAGAAAGTCGTGAAGACGGCGCTCGCCGCCCTTTCGTTCGCCGCGGTGACGGCGAGCCCCTCGCTGGCCGCCGATCCGATCAAGATCGGGTCGGTGTTGTCGGCCACCGGCCCGGCCGCCTTCCTCGGCGAACCGGAAGCCAAGACGCTTCAGCTCTACGTCGAGAAGGTGAACGCCGCCGGCGGTCTCCTCGGGCGCAAGCTCGAGCTCGTCACCTACGACGACGGCTCCGACGCGGCCAAGGCCAACGGCTTCGCCAAGCGCCTGATCGAGGACGACAAGGTCGACGTCATCCTCGGCGGCACCACCACCGGTGCCACCATGGGCATGGTGCCGCTGGTCGAGAAGGGCGAGATCCCGTTCATCAGCCTCGCCGGCGCGGTGGTGATCGTCGAGCCCACCAAGAAGTGGGTGTTCAAGACGCCGCACACCGACCGCATGGCGGCCGAGAAGATCTTCGCCGACATGAAGAAGCGCGGGCTCACCAAGCTGGCGCTCGTCTCCGAGACCTCGGGTTTCGGCCAGTCGGGCCGCAAGGAGACGATCGCCTCCGCCGCCAAGGCCGGCATCGAGATCGTCGCCGACGAGACCTACGGACCGAAGGACACCGACGTCACCGCCCAGCTCACCAAGATCAAGGGGCTGGCCGGCACGCAGGCGATCCTGGTGTTCGGCCTCGGCCAGGGTCCGGCGATCGTCACCAAGAACATCGCCCAGCTCGGCATCACCCTGCCGCACTACGAGTCACACGGGGTCGCCTCGGAGGAGTACATCAAGCTCTCCGGTGCCGCGGCCGAGGGCGTGCGCCTGCCCGCCGCCGCGCTGATCGTCGCCGACGCGCTGCCGGCGAGCGATCCGCAGAAGCCGGTCGTCACCGGCTACGCCAAGGCCTATGCGGACGCCTTCAAGTCGGAGGTCTCGACCTTCGGCGGACACGCCTACGACGCGCTGATGATCTATGCCGACGCGGTCAAGCGGGCCGGCACCACCGACAAGGCCAAGGTGCGCGACGCCATCGAAGCCACCAAGGGCTTCGTCGGTACCGGCGGTGTCGTCAACATGAAGGCCGACGACCACATGGGCCTCGATCTTTCCGCCTTTCGGATGCTGGAGATCAAGGGCGGCAAGTGGACCCTCGTCGACTGACGATCGTCATGATCGGCCCGGGGACGCTTGAGCGCCCCCGGGCAAGGCCTTCCCGTCGCCTCGTCATCGCCTGCGACGGCCCATCGGAGCCGGAGAGAGGTCCATGTCGCAATTCCTGCAGCTGCTCTTCAGCGGGCTGACCGTGGGAGCGACCTACGCCTTGTCGGCGCTCGGTTTCTCGATGATCTACAACGCCTCGGGGGTGATCAATTTCGCCCAGGGCGAGTTCATCATGCTCGGCGGCATGGTGGCGGCGGTGCTGACCGCTTCGGGGTTGCCGCTGCCGCTCGCGGTGCTGGCGGCGATCGTCGTCGTCGCGCTGGTCGGCCTCATCGTCGAGAAGCTCGCGATCGAACCGGCGCGCGATGCCGACATCACCTCGATCATCATCATCACCATCGGCGTGTCGATGATCGTGCGCGGCGTCGTCGAGGTGACGATGGGCAAGGGCAGCCGGGCGCTGCCGCACTTCTCCGGCGAGACGCCGATCGCGCTCGGCGGGGCGACGCTGTTGCCGCAGAGCCTGTGGGTGATGGCGGTGACGGCGGTGGTGGTGGCGGGGCTCGCCGTGTTCTTCGGCCGCACCCGGTTGGGCAAGGGCATTCTCGCCACGGCGCACAACCGGCTCGCGGCGCAACTGGTCGGCGTCGACGTCAAGAAGGTGCTGTTGACGAGTTTCGGCCTCGCCGCGGCGCTGGGGGCGGTCGGCGGGGTGTTGATCGCACCGATCGCCACCACCTCCTACGACGCCGGGCTGATGTTGGGCCTCAAGGGCTTCGTCGCCGCCACCTTCGGCGGGCTCGGCTCGGGGGTGGGGGCGATCGCCGGCGGGGTGCTGCTCGGCCTGATCGAGACGATGACCGCCGGCTACGTCTCCTCGTCCTACAAGGACGCGGTGCCTTTCGTGCTGGTGCTGGTGATCCTGGTGGTCCGGCCGCGTGGCCTCTTCGGCCTCGGCCCATCGGAACGGGTGTGAGGCGGCGATGAGCGAGGCTTCGACCCCCCCGACCATCGGCCGCTCGTCGCCCGAGATCACCGCCGCGGCGCTGGCGACGGCGCCGGGCTTCCGCAGCCGCCATCTGCCGGTGATCGTGCTCGCCGTGGTTCTGGCGGCGCTGCCGACGGTGCTGCCCAACGCCTACTACTACGACGTGGCGATCCGCATCCTCGCCAACGCGGTGCTCGCCATCGCGCTCAACCTGCTGATCGGCTACTGCGGCCAGATCAGCCTGGGTCACGCCGGCTTCTTCGGCCTCGGCGCCTACGGCTCGGCGATCCTGACGACCCACCGCGACTGGACGGCGCCGATGGCGCTCCTCGCCTCGGCGGCGATCGTGGGCGTGGTGGCCTGGGTGGTCGCTCGCGTCATCCTGCGGCTCAAGGGCCACTATCTCGCCATGGCCACCCTCGGCCTCGGCATCATCGTCACCATCGTGCTGACCAACGAGGCGAGCCTCACCGGCGGGCCGGACGGCATGTCGGTCGGCGACATGAAGCTCTTCGGCCTGCGTCTCACCGGCGAGAAGGTCTGGTACCCGGTCTTCGCCATCCTGCTCGTCTTCGCCGTGGTACTCGCCGCCAATCTGGTGGAGAGCCCGGCGGGGCGGGCGCTCCGGGCACTGCACGGCTCGGAGGTGGCGGCGCGGGTGGTCGGCATCGACACCGCCTCGTTCAAGACCCGCGTCTTCGTGCTGTCGGCGGTGGTCGCAGCGGTGATGGGGTCGCTCACCGCCCACTACCTCGGCTTCATCACGCCGCAGGTCGCTTCGTTCCACAAGTCGGTGGAGCTCGTCACCATGGTGGTGGTCGGCGGCATGGCGTCGATCTGGGGCTCGGTGTTCGGCGCGGCGCTCCTGTCGCTGCTGCCGGATCTGCTCGCCCGTTTCGAGGGCTTCGAGACGGTGATCTTCGGCGTCATCCTGGTCGCCACCATGATCTTCCTGCCGCGCGGCATGGTGCCGTCGCTCGCCCGCCTCGTGCGTCGGGAGGGCCGGTGATGCTCCGGGTCGAGAACCTCACCAAGTCCTTCGGCGGCGTCACCGCGGTCTCGGGCGTCGGCTTCGAGGTGGCCAAGGGGACGATCCATGCGGTGATCGGACCCAACGGCGCCGGCAAGACGACGCTCTTCAACCTGATCACCGGTATCTACACGCCGTCCTCCGGCTCGATCCGCTTCGAGGGTGTCGAGATCGGCGGCCGGGCGCCGGAGCGGCTGGCGGCGCTCGGCATGAGCCGGACCTTCCAGAACCTGCAGATCTCGATGAACCTCACGGCGATCGACAACGTCATGACCGGGGCGCATCTCGGGCTCAATTCGAGCCTGCTCGCCGGCATGTTCGGGATCCCCGATCTCGGTGGTCGCGAGCGCGCAGCGCGGGTCCGGGCGGCGGAGCTGATGGAGTTCGTCGGCTGTGGTGCCTATGTCGGGGCGGAGGCCGGGTCGATGCCCTACGGCGCGTTGAAGCGGCTGGAGATCGCCCGGGCGCTGATGGCGAAGCCGCGCATCCTCTTCCTCGACGAGCCGGCCGCCGGTCTCAACCACACCGAGACGCACGAGATCGAGGAGCTGATCGCGGCGCTGGGGAAGTCCGGCGTCACGGTGGTGCTGGTCGAACACGACATGAAGCTGGTCATGAACGTCTCGGATCGCATCGTCGTGCTCGACTACGGCAAGAAGCTCGCGGAGGGCACGCCGGCCGAGATCCGGGTCAACCCCGACGTCGTCGCCGCCTATCTCGGCGCCGAGAGCGAGGGAGTGTGAGGCCCATGCGCGCGCTTGGCGTCATCGAAGCCGAACACCGCAACATGTGGCGCGTCACCAACGCGCTCGGCGTCCTCGCCGACCGTCTCGCCGACGCGTCCGCCACGGTCGATCGGCCGACCGACCTCGCCACCGTGGCGCTGATCGCCGACTATCTCGAGAGCTTCACCGAACGTTTCCATCACCCCAAGGAGAGCGACCTGCTCTTCGCCCACATCCGTCGGCGCTCCAACGAGGGCGCGGCGATCATCGATCGGCTCGAGCGCGACCACGAGATGAGCCCGCACCAGGTCGAGCGCATCCGCGATCTGGCGCGGCCGGCGGTGGTGGCGACCGAGGCGACCGCGATGGCGACGCTGGTCGAGGAGATCGGCTCGTTCCGCGCCCGTCTCGGCGAGCACATGCGGCTGGAGGAGGACGTCACCTTCCCGCTGGCCCGGCAGGTGTTGACGGCCGAGGACTGGGCCGAGATCGACGCCGGCTTCGATGCCCATGTCGATCCGCTCGGCGATCCGAACGCGCCGGCCGAGATCGCGCTGCTGCGCGCCCGCATCACTCGACTCCTACCGGCGCCGGAAGGTCTCGGCGGTCATTCCGACGTGGTGGTGGGGAAGTTGGCGCCACGCCGCGCGGCGGCCCAGGGGACGCTGCTCGCCGTCTCGGGGCTGACCTGCCGCTATGGCCGGATCGAGGCGCTGCACGGCGTCGATCTCGAGATCGGCACCGGCGAGTTGGTGGCGCTGGTCGGCGCCAACGGTGCCGGCAAGACGACGCTCCTGCGCTGCATCTCAGGCGTCCAGCCGGCGGCGGCGGGGACGATCCGCTACGGCGGGCGGGAGATCACGGCGACGCGCGCCGATGCGCGGGTGCGCGCCGGCATCGCCCAGGTGCCGGAAGGGCGACAGGTGTTCGGGCCGATGTCGATCGAGGACAATCTGGTCATGGGTGCCTACACCCGGCCGACGAGCGAGATCGGCGCCGGCCTCGACGAGGTCTACGACCTCTTCCCGATCCTGCGCGAGCGCCGGAAACTGCCGGCCGGGACGCTTTCCGGCGGCCAGCAACAGATGCTGGCGGTCGGTCGCGCCATGATGAGCCGGCCGAAGCTGCTGCTCCTCGACGAGCCGTCGATGGGGCTGGCACCGCTGATCGTCGAGGAGATCTTCCGCATCGTGAAGATGTTGAAGGAGGCCGGCATTACCATCCTGCTGGTCGAGCAGAACGCCCGCGCCGCGCTCGCCATCTCCGACCACGCCTATGTGCTGGAGACCGGCTCGGTCACGCTCGAGGGACCCGGACCCGAACTCCTGAAGAACGACGATGTCCGCCGCGCCTATCTCGGCATGTGAGCGGACCCCAGCCCGAAAGGACACGCGCCCCATGTCGACCACCAAGGCCTTCGCCTCGCAGGCGGATCTCGAGGAGAAGACGGTCACCTTCGCGCAGATCTCCGAACACGCCTGGGCCTATACCGCCGAGGGCGATCCCAACACCGGCATCGTCATCGGCGACGACTCGGTGATGGTGCTCGACACCCAGGCGACGCCGGTGATGGCGCAGGACGTCATCCGCCGCATCCGCGAGGTGACGGACAAGCCGATCGAATGGGTGGTGCTGTCGCACTATCACGCGGTGCGCGTCCTCGGTGCCGAGGGCTATCGCTCGGCGGGGCTCAGGAACATCGTCGCGAGCCGGGCGACGTACGAGATGATCGTCGAGCGCGGCGAGGCCGACAAGGCGAGCGAGATCGGCCGCTTCCCGCGCCTGTTCCGGGCGGTGGAGAGCGTTCCCGGCCTGACCTGGCCGACGATCGTGTTCGAGAAGAAGCTCACCGTCCGCCTCGGTACCGTCGAGGTGGTGCTCGACCAGATCGGGCGCGGCCACACCCGCGGCGACACCATCGCGTGGTTGCCGCAGGAAGGCGTGGTGTTCTCCGGCGATCTCGTCGAGTACGGCGCCACGCCTTATGCCGGCGACGCCCATTTCGGCGATTGGCCGGCCACTCTCGACCGCATCGCGGCGCTCGATCCGGTGGCGCTGGTACCGGGCCGCGGCGCGGCGCTCATCGGGCGCGACAAGGTCAAGGAGGGCATCGACGGGACGCGGGCGTTCCTCACCGATCTCTATGCGTCGGTCATGACCGGCGTGGCCGCCGGTCATGACCTCAACCGCATCTACAAGGACACCTATGCGGCGCTGAAGCCGAGCTACGGCCACTGGGTGATCTTCGACCACTGCCTGCCCTTCGACGTCACCCGCGCCTGCGACGAGGCGCAGGGGCTCGACCACCCGCGCATCTGGACGGCGGAGCGCGACCGCGAGATGTGGACGGCACTCGAGGGGTGAGATCATGAACCCGACCAACGATCCTTCCCTGACTTCGTGGGTGACGAGTGCGCAGGGATCCGACTTTCCGATCCAGAACCTGCCGTGGGGGATCTTCTCCACCGAGGGCGACGAACGGCGGCGGGCCGGGGTGCGCATCGGCGACCGGGTGCTCGACGTCGACGCGCTCCAGGAGGCGGGCCTCCTCGATCCGGTGCTGCCGAAGGGCGTCTTCGCCACCGGGACGCTCGATGCCTTCATCGGGCTCGGTCGTGAGACCTGGTCGGCGGTCCGGGCGCGGTTGTCGGAACTGCTGCGCGCCGACGTCACGAGGCTGGCCGAGGACGCCGTGGCGAGGACGCGGGCGCTCGTGCCGATCGAGGCGGCGGTGATGCATCTCGCCGTTTCGGTCGGCGGCTACACCGACTTCTATTCGTCGCGCGAACATGCCACCAACGTCGGCAGGATGTTCCGTCCGAACGACGAACCGTTGCTGCCCAACTGGCTGGCGATTCCGATCGGCTACAACGGTCGCGCTTCGACGGTGGTGGTGTCGGGCACGCCGGTCCGCCGGCCACTCGGGCAGATGAAGGCGCCGACCGCGCCGGCGCCCACCTTCGGGCCGTGCCGCAAACTCGACTTCGAACTCGAAATGGCGGCGGTCGTCGGGGTGGCGAACCCGATGGGCGCGGTGATGACCGTTGCGGAGGCGGATCGGGCGATCTTCGGCTGGGCGCTGCTCGACGACTGGTCGGCGCGCGACATCCAGGCCTGGGAATACGTGCCGCTCGGCCCCTTCCAGGCCAAGGTCTTCGCCTCGTCGATCGGCGCGTGGATCGTCACGGCGGAGGCGCTGGAGCCGTTCCGCGTCGCCGGGCCGGTGCAGGAGCCCGAGCCGCTGCCCTATCTGCGGCATCCGGCAGCCATGAACCTCGACGTCGAGCTCGAAGTGGCGATCCGGCCGAAGGGGGCGGCCGAGGCGACGGTGATCGCGCGGACGAACTTCGCCCACATGTACTGGTCGACGGCGCAGCAGCTCGCTCATCACGCGATCGGCGGTTGCGCCATGAACATCGGCGACATCATCGGCTCGGGGACGATCTCGGGGCCGACACCGGACAGCCTCGGTTCGCTGCTCGAACTCTCCTGGAACGGCACGCGACCGATCTCGCTCGCCGACGGCTCGAGCCGCACCTTCCTCGAGGACGGCGACACGGTGATCTTCACCGGACGGGCGACGCGCGGCGGCCTCTCGATCGGTTTCGGCGTGTGCGAGGGCGAGATCCTGCCGGCGCACGTCCGCGAAGGGTGGTGACGGAGTTCTCCCGCTCCCTCGCGGGGGGAGGCGATCGACGTCGTGTCTCGTCGAAATCAGGTTGGGCGACGGTCGTTCGTGCCCTGGCATCCCTGCCGGCGGCGAGCTCGGCGTGGACCGGGGCGGAAGCGTGGTCGGACATCGGCGCCGAGGGGGAGCACCGTCGGTCGGTCGCCCCGGTCATGCCGCCCTCTCGCCGCGGATCAGGTCGGCCGCCTTCTCGGCGATCATGATCGTCGGCGCGTTGGTGTTGCCGCCGGTCAGCGTCGGCATCACCGAGGCATCGACCACTCTGAGACCGTCGAGACCGCGCACCCTGAGCTCCGGGTCGACCACCGCCGTCTCGTCCACCCCCATCCGGCAGGTGCCGACCGGGTGGTAGATGGTGTCGGCGCGCGAGCGGATGTGATCCTCCCACTGCGCGTCGCTCATGCCGTCGCGGACGCCGAAGAGCTCCCTATGGCGGTACTTCGCCATCGGCTCGGTCATCAGGATGTCGCGGGTGATCCTGGCGCCGGCGATCAGGGTCCGGAGGTCGCGTTCGTCGGAGAGGAAGCGCGGATCGATCCCCGGCGCCGCCGCCGGATCGGCCGACTGCAGGAAGACCTCGCCGCGCGAATGGGGATGCAGGGCGCAGACGTGGCAGGAGAAGCCGTGGCCGAGATGCAGCTTGCGGGCATGATCGTCGACCACAGAGATGACGAAGTGCAGTTGCACGTCGGGGGCCGCCAGCGATCGATCGGTCCTGAGGAAGCCGGCGCCCTCGGCGTAGGGGGTGGCGAACATCCCGGTGCCGTCCTTGCGCCATTGCAGGATGTGGCGCATCAGGTCGACCGTGGCTCTCGCGCCGATGCCGAAGTTGTCGGTGTCCTTCGAGCTCCAGGCGAGGATGAAGTCGAGATGGTCCTGCAGGTTCTGCCCGACGCCGGGCAGGTCGTGCACCACCTCGATGCCGTGGCGGCGGAGGTCGTCGCCGCGGCCGACGCCGGAGAGCTGGAGGAGTTGCGGCGAGGCGAAGGTGCCGCCGCAGAGGATCACCTCGCGCCGCGCCGTCGCCGTCTCGTCCACGCCGCTCCGGCGGAAGACGACGCCGGTTGCGCGCTTGCCGTCGAAGCGGATCCGCCGCGCCTGTGCCTTGGTCAGCACGGTCAGGTTCGGCCGCCGGTCCATGACCGGGTGGAGGTAGGCGGCAGCAGCCGAACAGCGCTCGCCGTTGCGCGCCGGATCGTGGAACTGGGTCACCTGATAGAGGCCGAACCCCTCGGTCTCGCCGGTGTTGAAGTCGGCGCGCCGGCGATACTGCAACTGCTCGGCCGCCTCGACGAAGGCGTGTGAGATCGGCCGCGGGCTCTTCTGGTCGGAGACCTGCAACGGCCCGCGATCGCCGTGGACGTCGTCGCCGCCGCGCTGATTGTTCTCGGCCCGTCGGAAATAGGGCAGCACCGACGCCCAGTCCCACCCGTCGTTACCGAGATCGGCCCAGTGGTCGTAGTCGCTGCGATGGCCGCGGATGTAGAGCATGGCGTTGATCGCCGAGGACCCGCCCAGGACCCGGCCGCGCGGCTGATAGCCCCGCCGGCCCTTCAATCCCGGTTGCGGGACCGTCTCGAAGGCCCAGTTGTTGATCCTGCCGTGGCCGGGCAGCATGGCGACGACCGCCGCCGGTGCCCGGATCAGGATGCCGTCGCCGCGGCCGCCGGCTTCCAGCAGACAGACGGTGGCGTTCGGATCCTCGCTGAGGCGAGCGGCCAGCGTCGACCCGGCGGAACCGCCGCCGACGATCACGTAGTCGAAATCCATCGGTCTTCCCCCTGTCGGCGCCGGATCGAGCCGGCGCATCGTGCGTCGGTCGAATGCCGGCGCCGTTCCGTCGGATGTGGGCGTCGCAGCGTCGCCGGCGACGCCGGAGGTCGCCGG
>ERZ1645192.752-NODE-752-length-27097-cov-13.061830_pt1 | contig 27097 bp, 32 predicted proteins | sample MGYA00575354_ERZ1645192 | MGnify/ENA primary metagenome ERZ1645192 (study PRJEB40844, sample SAMN11349763) | freshwater sediment metagenome | isolation source: river sediment | host: Sediment | place: India: Faizupur Khadar , New Delhi | collected 2017-02-21 ... | reverse complement strand
CTCTGTGGTGAAAGCGTCGTCGTCGTTAGCGCCTGGCTACACTCAATGAGTCTCACGAAAAGCCACCACAGAGACACTAGAAGCGCAGAGAGGACCCACAAAGAAGGCATTTTCGTACAATAAATAGCAGAGAGCCAAAGAAGATAAACGCCCTGCAATTTTCTCAATCCCGGAGCAGTGCCCGCGCCGCCTCCCGGATGGCCCTCTCCGACCCGCCCGATGGCCTCCAGCCCAGCCTCCTGATCTTCTCGATGGACAGCAGCATGACCCGCACGTCTCCCCTCCAGCCCCGACCTTCAAAGCCCCCTGTGTATCGATATTTGACGCCTGATAGCCCCATCTGCTCGGAGACGATATCCGCAATCCCCGTCACATCCACTGAGTCCTCAGAGCCGATGTTGAAGACGTTGACAGCCTCTTTCGCCTGCTCCGCGCAATGCAGCATGGCCGCCACGCAGTCCTTTACCTCCAGGTAGGACTTCCTCTGCTTTCCTGAGCCCAGTATCTCCAGCTCATGGGGATTGTCCCGCAGCTTTCTGATGAAGTCGACGATGACGCCATGCGTGCCCCTCTCGCCCACGATATTGGCGAAGCGGAAGAGCCAGGACTGCATATCGAAGGTGTGGCAGTAGGAGGAGATGAGTGCCTCGCAGGCCAGCTTCGATGCTCCATAAAGGGATATGGGCAGGAGCGGCCCGTAATCCTCCGGCGTGGGCACGACAGCTGCTTCACCATAAACTGTGGAGGTGGAGGTGAAGGCTATCCTCCTCACCCGGCTGATTCGCATGGACTCCAGCAGGCTGTATGTGGCCAGGACATTCTGCTCCAGGTGAACGCGAGTGTTCTGCTCCCCCAGTTTGACATCGGGATTGGCAGCCAGGTGATAGACCATGTCCTTTCCGGCCAGGGCAGCCTGCAGATCCTCTGGATTCAAAAGGTCCCCCTCTACCAGATGAAAATTGGGATTGTCCTCATGATAGGCGATGTGCTCCCTCTTTCCGGAGCTGAAGTTGTCCAGGACGGTGACATCTCTTACATCACTCTCCTCCAGCAGCCTGTCCACCAGATGGCTGCCGATAAATCCGGCCCCGCCGGTAACCAGTATCGATCTCATTTTGCCCATCTTTTTTTAAAAGTGATTGATAAGACAAAAAGATTTCCCTTTCCATCCTCAGGAATCAACCTCTTTTAATGCTGAATAGCTGACATAACCTATTTATGGTCATCAATCCTGCTAAACATCGGGATTGCCATGCAAAAGAGACTTTTAAAGCTATCCATGCTCCTGGCGGTGCTGGCCCTGGCCGGCATAGCCCTGGGAGCCGCAGAGGAGGAACGGCTGAAGATCGCCACCACCAGCAGCCTTTACGATACCGGCCTGCTGGAGCTGATCGTCGACAAATTCTCAGAGAAGGAGAACGCCACCGTCCAGATACCATCTCACGGCGGAACCGGCATTGCCATTGCTGCTGGCCAGAAGGGTGACGTGGACGTCCTCATCATCCACGACAAAGCGCGTGAGGTCAAGTTCGTGGAGGACGGCGATGGTCTGGAGAGAAGGTGCTTTGCCTACAACTACTTCTACATCGTGGGCCCGGACAGCGACCCAGCAGCCATAAAAGGCCTTAACGCCTCACAGGCATTCAAGGCCATAATGCAGGCTGGCCTTAACGACTCCGATGCTGTCAAGTTCATCACCAGGGGTGACCTGTCCGGGACACACTCCAAGGAGCAGTACCTCTGGAAGAAGGCAGGCTACAACTACTCGGATGTCAACACCTCAGGCGACTGGTACATCGATGCCGGAAGCCCCATGGGTGCCACGCTGATCATGGCCAGTGAAAAGTCCGCCTACACCCTGACTGACATGTCCACGTTCATGGCCTTCCAGTCCAATCTCACTCTGGTGCCCCTCATCGAGGGCGGAGATGAGCTTCTCAATGTCTACACTGCCATAGCCCTCAATCCTGAGAAGCATCCGGGAGTAAACTGCGATCTGGCCAACAGGTTCATCGATTACCTGGTATCTGACGAAGGCCAGGAGATCATAGCCACATACGGTGAGGACAGGTACGCAAAGCCCCTCTTCTTCCAGGGCAAGGGGAACTGCGATATAATGGGCTGCTCTGCCGAGGAGTGCGTGACGCCCACCAGCGCCGGTCTGTGCAGTGACAGCTTCGTCGAAAATGATGGCGCTGCTCAGGCGGCCTGAGCCTCTGGAATTGGTCCCCGGAAGAAGCTGAAGCCTGCGAGAAGCTGAAGCTGACGGGAAGAGATTGGACAGGAGGACTGCTTGGAGGAGATCTGGAATGGATTGGTGAGGGCTGTCGAGCTCATCGTCACCCTCAATCCAGAGGTCATGAGCATCACCGCCAGATCTCTTCTCATTTCTTTTGTCTCAGTACTCCTGGCTGCATCCATCAGCATTCCTCTGGGCGGCCTGATCGAGTTCCGGAATTTTCGGGGAAAAGGGGCAGTGGTCAATCTGATTCAGACCCTCTACGGCCTTCCCACGGTGACAGTGGGCCTCTTTGTCTTTCTGCTCCTCTCCCGCTCCGGGCCCCTGGGGAGCCTGCAACTCCTCTACACCCCCACGGGAATGGTCATCGGCCAGATGATACTGATCTCGCCGATCCTCATGGGTCTGACCATCTCCGCATTGAAGGGCGTCAGCCCCAGCATCAGGGATACGGCTGTCTCCCTGGGAGCAGGAGAATGGCAGGTCCTTCTGACGGTGATAAAGGAGGCGAGGCATGCCGTGATCGCTGCCGTGCTCATAGCCTTCGGCAGAGCGATCTCCGAGGTCGGAGTGGCCATGATGATCGGCGGGAACATTCGGGGCTACACCCGGGTTCTGACCACGGCCATTGCCCTGCAGACCTCAATGGGAAATCTGGAGATGTCCATGGCCCTGGGGATACTGCTGATATGCATATCGATGCTCTTGAACCTGGTATTGGGCAGGTTCCAGGGGAGGTAGGATGGCGCTGTTAAGGGTTCTGGGCCTGAAAAAGAGCTACGGCGGGGCGGAGATCCTCAGAGGCATCGACCTTGCTGTTGAGCGGGGAGAAGTCCTGGGGCTGATCGGTCCCACCGGCTCAGGAAAGACCACATTGCTGCGGCTCATCAACCTCCTCGAAGACCCCTCGTGCGGCAGCATAGAATTCGAGGGCAGGACAGTCTCCGGCCGCCCGGAAGGCGAGAAGCTGGCCGCCAGGAGGAGGATGGCCATGGTCTTTCAAAAGCCGGTCATGTTCAGGGCCAGTGTGGAGGACAATGTCTCCTATGGCTTGAGGATGAGAGGGTCCTGGCAGGCACCCGGCCAGGGTAAGGCTGATGGCAGCAAGGAGGAATTCAAGGAGCTGGTGAGGGGACTGCTGGAAGCGGTGGGTCTGTGCGGATACGAAAAGCGAGATGCCAATACCCTCTCCGGCGGGGAGATGCAGAGGATCGCCCTGGCCAGAGCCCTGATTTTGCAGCCGGATCTGCTTCTGCTGGACGAGCCTACGGCCAATCTGGACCCAAAAAGCGCCGACTCCATCGACCGGCTGCTGGAGAGGGTGGCCGGGAGCGAACTGCTGCCCGGAGATGGCAAAGAAAGGACAGCATCCAGGCCGGCGGTGATTCTGGCCACTCACAACATGCGGCAGTGCCGGAGACTGACCGGAAGGGTGGCGGTGATGCAGGCCGGCCGGCTGGAGGCAGTCGATTATACTGAGGAGATATTTAAGGGAAGAGATGGCTTTATCTTCCATGACTTCCTCTGAACAGGGGAGCAAGATGTCTGCCCAAGATACTTACCAGGATGACGGCGAGGCTATGCAGGAGTCTCTCGATTCTTTTCTCACGCCAAGGCAGATCAGGGTGCTGCAGATGCGCCTTGCCGGCCACTCCCAGCAGGAGGTGGCGGACAGCCTGGGCACCACCCGCTCCAATATCAGCATCCTGGAAAAGCGCGCTCATCAGAACATATCCCGGGCCAGGCGCACCCTGGAGCAGTGGATGATGCTTCAGGCGCCGATCTCCCTGGAGGCAAAAGCAGGGACAGATGTCTTTGAGCTGCCGGCCATGATCTTTGCCGCCGCCGACCAAAAGAACATTCGCCTTCCGGTTACCTCCCTGGACATAGTGGTGCAACTGCGCAGGAGAGCCCCCCGGCTCTTTCACAAAAGGGTGCTGCTTCAGGACGCTCGCATCTTTGCAACAGAGGAGGGCGAGCTGCTGGTGGAAGGATTGGGTGAAGGGCAGGGAGAAAGCCGGCGGACGAGAGAGGATCCTGAGGCATAGAATGAATTAACAGGGGCCTTTTCTATTTTGAATTCAACAGAGAAAATAACCACAGGCCATTGACAATCCTTTTATCTTCCCAGGCGGATCTTGCCCATATGCCATCCCTTTCTATCAGCGCCGGCGGCCTGGACCTGAAAAATCCTCTCCTCCTGGCGGCAGGCATCCTGGGCACCACCGGGGCCTCACTGCGCCGGGCGGCACAGGCGGGAGCCGGCGGTGTGGTCACCAAGTCGCTCGGCTCCGCCCCCCGGGAGGGACACCCAGGACCGTCCATTGTGCACGTCGAGTGCGGCCTGCTCAATGCTATGGGGCTGCCCAATCCCTCTTATCGCGACTTTCAGGAGGAGATCGATTCTGCCAGGGCCGGCGGCGTCCCTGTCATCGCCAGCATCTTCGGCTCCTCAGCCGCCGAGTTCGCCCAGATCGCCCGCGGCCTGAAGGCAGATGCCTTCGAGCTGAACCTCTCCTGCCCTCACGCTGAAAATTTTGGATCTGAACTGGGCCGCTACCCGGACCTGGTGGAATCGGTCACTGGTGCCGTGAAGGCTGCTTCAGATGTCCCGATCTGGGTCAAGCTGACTCCCAATACTGCAGACATTCTGGAGCTGGGCCAGGCCGCCCAGAGGGGTGGAGCCGATGCCGTGGTGGCCATCAACACCCTCAAAGCCATGGCCATAGACATCGAGTCCGGCTATCCCATACTCGGCAACCGCGTGGGGGGCCTGTCCGGCCCGGCGGTCAAGCCGGTGGCTGTGCGCTGCGTCTATGAGCTTGCCGGCCGGCTGGAGATCCCGGTGATAGGTGTGGGCGGAATCACCACCTGGGAGGATGCCGTGGAGATGATGATGGCCGGGGCCTCGGCTCTGCAGTTGGGAACGGCTCTCCTGAGAGGCTACGGCGTATTTGAGGAGATCGGCACGGGCCTGGCCCGCTATCTGGAGAGAAAGTCAATGACAATTGAGGATCTTGTGGGCCTGTCCCTGCGGAGGCGCTCATGAAGCCCATCGACTGCACCATCACCGAGGTGCGCTCTGAGGCGCCCCTCATCAGAACCTTCCGGCTGGACAAAAACCTGGATCCCGCGCCCGGCCAGTACCTCATGCTCTGGATCCGGGGTGTGGATGAGATTCCCATGAGCTTCTCAGGGCCGGATACCATAACTGTGCAATCTGTGGGAGAGGCTACAGCCGCCCTCTTCAAGATGGGGGCAGGGCGGAGCGTGGGAGTGAGAGGGCCCTTTGGAAACGGATTCGTTCTGCGGGGCAGCAGGATTCTGCTCATCGGAGGAGGTGTGGGCACAGCGCCTCTGGCCTTCCTGGGCGAGCAGGCGCAGCGGGCGGAGATCAGCGTCGCATCCCTGATCGGCTTCCGCTCCAAAGGGGATATCATCTTTCAGGAGAGGTTTGAGGCTCTGGGCTTGGGCGGGGCAGAGGGATTGAAGAGAGAGGGAAAAATCAATACGATCATCACCACTGACGACGGCTCGGCGGGCATACCCGGCCGGGTTTCGGCGGGGCTCGCCCATCTTGACCTGGAGTCATTTGACCAGATCTACCTCTGCGGCCCGGAGATGATGATGTGGGACATAATCTCCCGGACGAAGGATCATGCGGAAAAGATGCAGGCATGCATCAACCGCCACTTTAAATGCGCGGCAGGAGTCTGCGGCTCCTGTTGCCTGGACCCTGATGGGCTGAGGGTCTGTGTGGAGGGGCCGGTCATCAGGGCGGACCGGCTGCTCGATGGCGAATTTGGCAGATACAAAAGGGACGGCTCAGGCAGCAAAGGACCCTGCAAGGGATAAGGAAATGGATAAGGAAAAAGGATGTAATAAGAAATGATAGCTCGATTCATAAAGGACGGAGAGGTTCGGGGAGGATCGTACAGCGAAGAGCATGGCATGGTGTCCGGCGGCCAGGTGCTGGCCTTGCAGGATGTACAGCTCCTGGCTCCCTGCCGGCCCAGCAAGATCGTCTGCGTGGGCCTCAATTATGTCAAGCACGCCCAGGAACTGAAGATGGCCCTGCCCGATGAGCCAATCCTCTTCCTCAAGCCGCCCACCTCTGTCCTGGCTCCGGGCGGAAAGATCGTCTATCCATCCTCCTGCCGGCAGCTCGACTACGAGGGAGAGCTGGCTATCGTCATCGGAAAGCGCTGCAAGGATGTGCCGGCGGATGAGGCGGAAAAGCACATCCTAGGCTACACCTGCATCAACGATGTGACCGCCCGCGACCTGCAGAGGAAGGACGGCCAGTGGACGCGGGCCAAAAGCTTCGACACCTTCGCTCCCTTGGGTCCCTGGATAGGAAAGATCGATCCCCTTGACGTCGATATTCAGACCCGTCTCAACGGAAAGGTGGTGCAGAGCTCCAATACATCCGACCTGATATTCGATGTGCCCCACCTGGTGCAGTTCATCAGCTCGGTTATGACCCTGGAGCCGGGAGATGTCATAGCTACGGGCACGCCGCCGGGAGTGGGACCGATGCAGAGGGGAGACACAGTTGAGGTGGAGATTGAGGGGATCGGGGTGCTCAAGAACTGCGTTGTATGAATAAATAAAAAATATTCCCTATGTTTGATTTTGAACTTGAATTTAAAATACCTTCAGGCCATCATTGTCCACCGCGGTGGCAATGGCAATCTCAAGCCCCAGGGGCTTTACGATCTCCTCCATCTGCTCGCGGCTTTTTTTGCTGACAATGGCGATGGAGGGGCCCACAGAGCTCATGCCCACAAATTCAAGGCCGCTCTCCCGCAGAAGGCTCATCTGCCGGTAGATCTCAAAGCCGTGGTGCTCGACCTCCGCTCTCTTCGAGCCCCGGAACTCTATCTCCCAGATGATATCTCCGACACGCTTCGTGTCGCCCCTCTCCAGGGCCGGGATGAGGTCCATGAGGATGAGGTAGGCTTTGAGCTCGCGATCCTGATAATCCAGATTTCTGGCCCGGTTCATGAGCAGGTCGAACTCCGCCCTTCCTGCCGAAGAGACCACCGTGGGCGGTATGGTGATGAAGACATTCATTCCCTCGGCAAAGCTGTGGCGGTAAACCAGAGAAAGCTCGTCTCCGGTCACGACCATGCCTCCGTAAGTGGCAGCAGCCGGCCCGACGGCGGTTTCAAAGCCGTTTACCACCCTGCCGTCTTCGGTCTCCTCAACGTAGTTGTGGCCGATGAGCAGCCGGATCTGCTCAGGTGTCAGAGGCGATCCCAGGGAGGTGTTCATGGCATGGCCCAAAGCCAGCAGCACCGAGCCGGTGGAGCCCAGGCCGACGTGCTTCTTCTCGTGGTCGCGCACAGCGATGCGAAAGCCTCCGCTGTAGCCCACTGTCCTCCTGAAGACCTCGGCGAAGTGGCGGATGATGGGCTCGCGGGAGTAATCGATCTGCAGGCCGGATGGAAGGCACTGCACCTCTGCCCAGCAGTAGATCTGCAGGGCGAAGCCCACACCTCCGCCGCCGGGGCGGTTGGGGGCAAAACGGTTCATATCCAGGACGGTCAGGTGAATTCTGCCCGGCACTCTGACGGTTACTTTCCCGGGGGCAGGCGTCAGATGGTAGTCCTTTTCCAATCCGAGGGTGTGAATACATTCACCAGGATAAAAGGGCTGAAATTCGTACTCGACCAGGTCCAGGTCTCCGCCTCTGATCTTCATTTTAGCCATATCACTCACCTATCACCGTATAATCGTCGACGTCAATGACCTGATCGGAAGGCCTGCCGCCGGCGCTGCCCTGGCCCTCATGTTTGCCCCTCATGGCCGACCAGAGCAAAGCTGCCAGGGCGGATAGGGCCAGGGCCCCCGAAGAGGAAAATCCGATTCTTCTGGCATATTTAAGCAGCAGCAATTCCAGAGCACCCAGGAAGACGTTTTTAAGCAATCCGGAGCTTTTGACAGCGCTGCCTGTGACGCCTGCGCCGCCTGCCTTCCCGGATCTCAATAGTCTGCTGAAAAATGCGCTAAATTTAGCCTGGCTTGAGGGGCTGGCGATCCATCTTGACAGACCGGCAATGCCCGCCAGGAGGGCGCTTCTGCCTGAGCGGCTGACCAGGATGGCTTTGACTGCGTTCTTGATCAGGCTGGAAAGGACTGCCATTCTATTCCTCCATGGAGAATCTCTCCGGCCAGAGCATCTTCTCCCGGCTTCTCTCCCGGATCATCTCCCCGGCCTCGGTGATGCTGATGCAGAAGACCTCAGCCAGGATCTCCTGAGCGGCGGACAGTTGCCTGTCTATCAGATCCTTGCCGCCCGTTCGCGAGATATCTCCGGCTAAAGCGGCCTTTTCTCTGATCGTTGGCATATGCAAAATAACCGGCATGCAAATTTAAGTACTTTGCTGCCAAGGATATTTTAAAAAACGGCTGGAAATGGACTTGACGGGATTCGAACCCGTGGCCTCCGCCTTGCGAAGGCGGCGATCTACCACTGATCTACAAGCCCATCAAAACAAAAGAGTGGTTTAGAGGAGGCCTACCTCTTCCACCTCAACAGACTCCACCCCGGCAACTCCGCTTATGGCGGTCTCAATTTCGTCCGGGCTCCTGCCTCCCTTATCGTCCATGATAGTGACCACGATCAGGGCTTTGAGGCCGAAGGCTATGGGCATCTCCTGGATAGTGTACAGCCGGGCGAAGGATGGAATGACCTTCTTGATGTCCTCAGCCAGCTTCTTCAGATCCAGTTCGGCGCTCTCCGGCATTACCTTCATTCTAACTGCTGCGTCTCCCATCTCTCTCACCTAAGGTCCTGAGAAGCCGCAGGCTTTGCAGGTATAAACGTTGCTCTGTTTTTTACATCGGTTGCATCTGGCGATCACGGTTCCGCAGCTTGGACAGGGGAACCTGGCCCCGCCCACGCCGGTCAGCATGACGCCACATGATATGCATTTCTCTGGCATTTCTTCCTTCATATTATCTCCTCCCTGGTTGATGTATCTCCAATTATAAACCTTCCCATAGATCTGCCCATATAGCCAGCACCTATATCAACCTTTGACGACCGTTCCGCCCTCGCCCCGCTTCAGGGAACATATGAAGCCGTCCGGGTCTGAGCCGTTTAAAATCCAGATGCTACTGCCTTTGAGCCTTCCGCAGAGAAGCCTGACTGTGCCCTGGTCCAGGCAGCTCTCCACCCCCATCAGGCGTGCGGCAGAGATCTCCGGCAGCGTCCTCCGCCCTCCCCGTGCGCCGTACGGTCCGGGTTTGGCTGCATCTTCCTTGCCATATCTTTCAAAATTTTCGTCTTCCAGAAATATGCCGTCGACATCTGTGGCCTTGATGAGCGGAGCAGAGAGCCTGGCCGCAACCAGCGCGGCCACGGCGTCGGAGGTGAAGTCCCAGTTGTGCTCGATGGAGAAGTCATCTCTGAGGAGGGCCTGGTAGGGCAGAAGTATGCGCAAATGCTCCTCTTCGACACTGCCTTCGCCTCTGCCGGGGCGGACGATCTCTGTTGTCAGAGCCGCGCCGGTTCCATCTGCCAGGAAGCGGGCATACTGCTCCATGGCCAGCACTGCCATCCAGTGCGCTGCCTCCTGGGAGAGGCCTTCGCGCGAATAGATCTCACGCACCAGGTCGGCCATCGGCCCGCCTCCGGGCACCACCAGGAAGCTGTAGCCATCGCCATCCGGGCCTTTTTCATTCCCTGCTCCTAGGGACAAAAGGGCGCGAACGAGCTCTCTAGATGTGGCCATCAGGCTTCCGCCCAGCTTCAGCACATAAAAGGGCATGGATGGGGATGATAGGGCTTAGATTAAGTATTTTGATGTTTGAGAAAATGCGCCAAAGGCCGATTGGATGTAGGGTAGGGAGGGAATTACACTAATCGACCTTTGACGAAATACAATCCGTCTTCAGACGTAGATAAGGCTTTTGGTGGCACAAGCGAATATGGACTTATGATATCGACACCACTTCTGGCAGCAGATGCGGCAATTCTCTATCGGGGAGGGATAGTTCTCATCCGACGGGACAATCCACCCTTCCAGGGCTGCTATGCACTGCCGGGGGGCTTTGTGGAGGTGGGGGAGACGGTGGAGGCGGCTGCCATACGTGAGGCGCGCGAGGAGACGGGCCTTGAGATTGAGCTTTTGGGGCTGATTGGAGTCTACTCCGATCCGGCTCGCGATCCGCGGGGGCACGTCGTCTCCGCCGCCTTCCTGGCCCGGCCTGCTGCGGGCAGCGGCGAGCTTATGGCTGGATCGGATGCGACAAGCGCCGGAGCCTTCGCCATTGAAAGCCTGCCGCCCCTGGCATTCGACCATGAGAGGATCATCGCTGATGCGCTGTCTCTCTACGCCCGGCTGCAGAAGCATGGATCTCCGATTTAAGTTCTTTGTGTGTGCTTTGTGCTCCTTGTGTTCTTTGTGGTTGTGGCTAGTCTGCTGTCAGTTAATAATAGCCTGAATACTTAACCACAAAGAACACAAAGCTCACAAAGGACGCACAAAGCGATGATTTCGGGCTTGTCGTCATCTGAGGACGAAGGTGCCGCCATTTCCTGCCGATACATCAAATTAAAGTATATTGATTGGAATTAGCTGTCTTTACCAGAAAGGAATATGACCGGGCAATGCTTTTCCCGGTGCTTTCCGCTTGAGGCCTTGCGGGCTATTGGAGAATGTTTCATGGAAGAGATCAGAGAGCTCATTGAAAAGTATGCGCTGCAAAATGCCGTGAAGTACAACGCCGCGCCCAATGCCGGTGCGGTCATGGGAAAGCTCATGGGAGAGCACCCAGAGCTTCGAGCCCGGGCCAAGGAGGTGTCGCCCCTGGTTAAGGAGGTGCTCTTGCAGGTTGAAAAGAGCAGCCCGGAGGAGTGGAAGAGGAGGCTAGAGGCCATTGCTCCCGAACTTTTGACTGAGCTGTCCGAAAAGAAAGAGCCTGACAAGGGCCTGCCCGCCCTGGAGGGAGCAGAGGGAGGCGTGGTCATGCGCTTTGCCCCCAATCCCAATGGCCCGCCCACCCTGGGCAGCGCGCGGGGCATCATCGTCAACTCCGAGTATGTTAAGAAGTACGGCGGCAAGTTCATCATTCGCTTTGACGACACCGACCCGGTCAAGAAGCGGCCCATGCCTGAGGCCTACGGCTGGTATCTGGAGGACTGCGAGTGGCTGGGAGCGCATCCCGATCTGGTGATAACCGCCAGCGAGAGGGTCGATCAGTACTATCCCATAGCTGAAGAGCTGATCAGGCGGGGCGGGGCCTACGTCTGCGGCTGCCCCCAGGCGGTCTTCAAGGAGCACAAGGACAGGGGGATCGAGTGCGAGCACCGGGGCCGGAGCGTGGAGGACAACCTCTCCCTCTGGAAGCAGATGCTCGACGGCACCCTGGCCGAGGGCCAGGCGGTGCTGCGGGTTAAAACCGACATGCACCACAAGGACCCGGCGATCAGGGACTGGCCGGCATTCAGGATCGTGACCACGCCCCACCCGCTGGTGGGGAGCAAGTACCGGGTCTGGCCGCTGCTCGACTTCGAGTCTGCCGTGGAGGACCACCTGCTGGGGACGACGCACATCATCCGGGGCAAGGACCTGGCGGACAGCGGCAGCAGGCAGAGATATCTCTACTCCCACCTGGGCTGGCAGTATCCTAGAGTGATCCACTGGGGCAGGATCAAGATTCACCAGTTTGGATCCTTTTCGACCAGCAAGCTGCGAAAGGCCATCGAGGCTGGGGAGTACAGCGGCTGGGACGACCCCCGCGTGCCCACGGTGCGGGCCGTGCGGGGCCGCGGCATCCGGGCCGAAGCTCTGAGGAAGTTTATGATCGACCTGGGCGTGGGCGAGACGGACATCTCCATCAGCATGGACTCCATCTATGCCGAGAACAGAAAGATCATCGACCCGGAGGCCAACCGCAGGTTCTTCGTCTGGGACCCGGTGGCCCTAGAGATCGAAGGGGACGTGCCTGCCGTTGCTCACGCCCCGATGCACCCGGCCATCGACCGGGGCTTGCGGGAGATTCCGGCGGGAAATAAGCTGTTCATCTGCAGAAGCGATCTCGCGGCTCTCAAGGTCGGGGACAACATCCGGCTCAAGGACCTGTGCAATGTGGAGATCACCAGCCTGGAGCCGGCCAGGGCGCGCTTCCTGGCAAAGGACATGGGCCAGAGGACCAGAATCATCCACTGGGCTCCAGCGGACGGGCCGGGAGTTGTGGTCAAAAAGCCGGACGGGGTGGACGAAGGTGTGGGCGAGGCCGGGATCGCTGAGGAGCTGGGACGGGTGGTGCAGTTCGAGAGGTACGGATTCGTGCGGGTCAGCTCGGTGGGCGAGAGGATAGTGGCGAACTTTGCGCACAGGTGATCAATTATCCATGCCCGCCCTCATGCTACGAGCGGATCTATCCTCCCGTTCACGGCAAACGCCTCCTCCCTCTCGATACAGGTGGGGCAGCTCCGGCATGGCCTCTCTTTGCCCCGGTAGCAGGACCAGGTCATCTCGTAGGGCACGCCAAGCTCCAGGCCGAGCCTCACTATCTCCGCCTTGCTCATGGCCGCAAACGGCGCCTGCAACTGCACAGGATGCCAGGCCGTGGCCAGACGAATGGCCGGGCGCAGTGCCTCTATGAACTCGGCCCGGCAGTCGGGATAGATAGTGCTGTCGTTTCTGTGGGCGGCGTAGTAGACCTCCGGGATCTCATGGGCTTCGGCATAGCCGGCTGCCACAGAGAGCATTATCATATTGCGATTGGGGACAACTGTAATCCTGGCCGCCTCCTCAGTGTAATGGCAGTTCGGAACCTCCTTTTTCCCCAGCAGGGCGCTGTCGCCCAGAAGGCCTGCCAGGCCGGAGAGGTCCACGATGCGGTGCGGGACGGCGAGACGGGCGGCAATGGCAGAAGCGCAGTCGATCTCTTTCCTATGCCTCTGAGCGTAGTTGAAGGTTAGGGCGTCGACCTGCCAGCCATCGTGCAGCAGCTTGTAGAGGAGCGTGGTAGAATCCACGCCGCCGGAGAGGATTAAAACCGCCTTCAATCTCATCACTTTCCCATTTTTTCTTTCTTTGCTGGCAGGTGTGTCACCAGAATCTTGTCGACCTTTCTCTCATCCATGTCCACAACCTCAAATCGATATCCTTCCCACTCAAAATAGTCCCCTGCGGCAGGAATCTTCTCCAGGTGAGCCATTATGAATCCGCCCACAGTCTTGTACTGCCCTTCCTTCTCTGAAGGCAGCATTTGCATCTCCAGGGTGTCTCTGAATTCATCGGCCGTCATGGAGCCGTCCACCAGATACGAGCCGTCCTCTCTCTTGACGATCTGGGGCTGCTCCAGCTCATCTATATGGGGAATGTCGCCCACCAGCCCCTCCAAGAGGTCCACCAGGGCCACAATTCCCTGCACCGATCCGTATTCATCCAAAACTATAGCCAGGTGAATTCCCGTCTGCTTAAACCTCTCCAAGACCTTCAGAGCCCTCATGCTCTCCGGAACGAAGAGCGGCGGCAGAAGCGATGCCTTCAGATCCATTTTGTGATCGGCCAGGTTGCACTTTAATAGATCCCCGGACTCGACTATTCCCAGTACGTCATCCAGCCTTCCCCGGCAGACAGGGAACATGGAAAAAGATGTAGGCGATATCTTGCGCTGGATCTCTTCCGGTGAGTCTTCGATGTCCAGCCAGACAATGTCCCCCCTGGGTGTCATTATGGAGTCCACTCTCCGATCCCCCAGTGAGAAGACCCTCTCCATTATATCCTGCTCCTCCTCTTCGATCACACCAGCGGATGTCCCCTGGTCTATCAATATTCGGATCTCCTCTTCTGTGACCGAAGGCCCGGGGGAGGGCCTCACACCCAGTGCCTTGAGGACCAGGTTGGTGCAGAAGCCCAGCAGCTTTACGGCGGGAGAGACCAGCCGGGAGAAAGCAGAGAGAAATGGGGCGGAGAGAGAGGCGATGCGCTCCGGACTGCTCAGGGCGATCCTCTTGGGAGCCAATTCGCCGATAATCAGGGATAAGAAGGCGAGGGGCAGCACCACCATGGCTAAAGCCAGAGCATCGCTGTAGGCCGAGAGGCCGGGATTGCCCTCAAAGTAGAGGGCCAGCTCATCGGCAACCGTGGTTCCTCCAAAAGCCCCGGTGAGGGTGGCGATCAGAGTTATGCCGATCTGAACTGCGGAGAGGAAGTGGTTGGGGTCCTCTGCCATCTCCAGCGCTTCTCTTGCCCCTGATTGGCCCTCATCGCTCATGGCCTTCAGCCTGGCCTTGCTGGAAGCGGCCACAGCCATCTCAGACATGGCAAAGGCGGCATTAGCCAGCAGAAGCAAAAGGATGATCAGAATTTCGGCAAGCATGGTTCGAAGACCTTCTCCATCTATGCTCCGCGCTCTGCTTTCTCATCCTTATTATTCTCATCCTTAATAGAGGCAACCCTTTTAAAGTCAATGAACCCCTGCTCCACATCCACAGATAATAGCTCTACCCGGATCTGATCTCCTACGTCCAGGCCCTTGGTCCCTTTCTTGAGCATGCCTTCCACAGGCAGATCCAGGAGTCGAACCCATGTCCCCTTCTCGCCTGCCCCTGTGACCACAGACTCAAACTGCTCTGCTATCCTCTCTCTAAGGAGCAGTGCCGCTGCGCTCTTGCCCACCTGCCGCTCTACTTTGACCACCATGTCCTCCTTCCTGGTACAGTTGTAGGCCAGGGCCTCCAGCTCCTCCAGGCTGTAGGGCACAGGCCGCCCTTCCATAGCGGCTTTGAGCAGCCTGCCGGTTATGAGGTCGGCGTAGCGGCGGTTGGGGGCTGTGGAGTGGGTGTAGTCCATGACCGCCAGCCCGAAGTGGCCGGTGGCCTCATCACCCGGCCTCTCCGCCACATACTCTCCGTTTCCGAGAAGCTTGATTATAACCAGGGAAAGATCGGGAAAGCGCAGGGTGTCGGCCTTTTTCATCATGGTCAGAAACATCTCCAGCTTTCTGGAGTCGGGATTATTGGGCAGCTTGAAGGCGTGCTCGGCAGCGATCTGCACAATTCTGTCCCAGCGTTTGGGAATCCGTACCACCCGGCGAATGGATGGCAGGCCCCTCTCCGCCAGGTAGCGCACAGTCACTCCGTTGGCTGCGATCATGAAGTCCTCGATGATCTCCTTGGCCCGGTTCTTCTCCTCCACCTCCAGATTCTGGATCCTGCCGTCCTCGAATACTGGCCTGGCCTCAATGGTCTCCAGAGAGAGAGCGCCCTGGGCATGCCGCAGATCCTTCAGCTTCTGAGCCACTCTGTCCTGGAGGAGAAGGTTGTCCAGAAGGCCTGGAACTGCTGCTGCGGCGGCGGGAGGATTTCCGATTTCTGTTTCCTCTGCCATTGCCTCCAGCCAGACGGCCAGGCTGTTATAGGCCAGCTTGGCGTGATTGTGCACCGCTGCCCGGTAGACATCCGATTCCAGTATAGCGCCGTCCGGGCCGACGACCATATCCACGACTATTGCCAGGCGGTCCTGATTGTAGTTCAGGGACGTGAAATTGGTGGAGAGCTTGAGGGGGAGCATAGGAAAGATCTGCCCGGCGGTGTAGACCGATGTGGTGTTATGCTGGGCATCCCTGTCGATGGCAGAGTCCTTCTTTACCAGAGCATCAACATCGGCCACTGCCACCCTGATCCTGACCCTTCCATCCGGCAGCTCTTCAGCCACAGTCAGTTGATCCAGGTCCTCGGAGTCGTCGTTATCTATCGAGCACCAGAGGAGACCTCTGCAGTCACGGGCCTGCGGAGAGCTCTCTATTGGGGCGGGCTCTCCAATCATCTCAAGCTCTGCCTCTGCCTGCCGGGAAAATTCGGCCAAAAGCCCCCTCTGCAGCATGGCCCGCCTGGCGATGTCCTGGAGAATGGAGCGATTCTCAATTTCCTGTTTAATGCCGGAGTTCATAAAGGATCAACAATTTGATAAACGGCATTTTTAATAGCCTTTTCCCTTCTCTTTAAATTATTTACTGAATTATAATATATTTAACTTAAAATAAAAAAATATAACTACTATGAAAATGTTAGATATACTCAAGCTGTTTTTTTAGCCCAGATGGAAGAGGTGATTGTTATGCCGGAGAAAATTTTCGCTCCCCGCAAGCTTATAGAACCGCTTGCAGCGGAAAAATTGAATAAATCTATACCAAACTTCGTCAATATGGACGGATGCATAAGGGATGCAATAGAAGCCAGGCTTGACAGTGAGACAGGACCAGAGGATCCGGATGTGTATCAGGATCTGATGAACAGGCTGCAGGCTTGCCAGGAGAGACTTCCTGCCATATACCAGGAGGATGTATGCATTCCATATATAAATAAACTGAAGAGAATCGGACAGAATGGATTCAATAAAATATTGCGAAGGGATCCATTTAAAATTGGGGAAGCAAGCTTGATGCTGGACATTGCCCAGGCGATTCTGCAAAATGGAGAGGGATACCTGCAAAAGGCAACCGATGCCTATCAAGAGGTGCTCAGTGATCTGTACGATGGATTTCTCTCCGAGGAGGACCGGATAGGCGTCAAGAAGCCGGACCTGAGCGTCCTGCCCCCACTGGCGAAATGGGGCTGCCCTGATGACGGCCCTTACACCTGGACGGCAGCCTCGACCCAGTACTTTGGATTCGGCAAGCGTACTGCCATTGTCAACCTTCCCCCGGCTCATGCCCGGCTTGGCATCCTTGCCTGGGCGGCCCTTGGCCATGAGACATGCGGCCACGATATTCTGGACGCTGACGACGGTCTGGTTCCGGAACTGGCCAATGCTCTGCAAGTGGAGCTGGAGGACGGCGACGTAGGCAGCATTCTCCCCAGCTACTGGTCATACCGGATCGACGAGACAGCCTCGGATGTGTTGGGCATGTTGAATATGGGACCGGCGGCGGGCATTGCTCTGGTGGGCTACTTCAGGGCTTTGAATGCGGCTGCCGGAAAAGAGCCCATCCTGGGAAATATAGGACCCAGAGACAGCAACGCTGTCCACCCCGTAGACATTCTGAGAGGCTATCTCGCCGCAGCCATTACCCGCCAACTGGAGTTTTCCGACAGGGACGAATGGGCCAAGGCCATTGAGATGGAGGTGGACAAGGACCTGCGGGCAATCAGGCTGGGCTCGGCAAGGACCGGTTTTATAGATATCAGTCCAGACTATGCCAGGAGGTCGGCAGAGATTGTGGCCGAGACGCTGGTCCACGGCAAGGTTGACGCGCTCGAATATCATTCCCTGGGGGAGATTCAGAATTGGCGGGATGAGGACGAGTGGACTATGATGGAGCTGCGCTCTCTTCTCACCAGAACCGGGCCCCTTCCCAATCTCTATGCCGAAGGAGTCTATGCAGCCCACGCTGTCTCCGCCGCAGTGATAGCAGCACTGGCAGGAGATGGGCCGATCTCCATTATATTCGATCGAATGCAAGGGATACTGAAAGCTATGCACGATGCCAATCCCTCCTGGGGCCCATTGTATATCGCTCATCCGGGAGATCTGGTATTCATAAGAGTACACGAAACTTATGAGTGATGAAGAAGATTAGCGTGCAGACTGCGCTGGCAAAGACTGGAGAGCGAGATCGCCGCCGCGCCAAGGCCGATGCTGCTACCGGCCGGAGCAGCAGAAGGGCAGCAGTTCTACAGCGGCCTTCTCCCTTCAGCACACGATCTTCTCAAAGCAGTCTTTGCAGAGCACTTTGCCCTCTGCCGTGCGGCCCTTGATCTCCATGAACCTCTCCCCGCACTGCTGGCACCTGAGGGACGGATAGATCTTTGCTTTATCGGGGGCGGGGATGTCCACCTCTTTTACAGCCAGCAGATCCTCGTCTCTGCCGCTCAGGATGGTGTCGATGACCTGGGAGCGCAGAGCATCCATCTCCTTCCTCTCCCCAGGAGAAAGCTCGCCCGCCGCCGCCTTCAGCCGCAGGGCATCCATGCGCCCGAGGACATCTCCCTGGAAGTAGATCCTCATGGCCCGGCTCTTATCGCGAGAGTAGAAGGTGAATGCCTGCTTGCCGTTGTCGACCACAATCAGATTGCCCTTGCCTGCAGTGCAGCCCAACAGGAACTGGACAGCATCCACGCTGCAGGATTTGTTCTCGGCGATGCAGACCAGCTCCTCATCCTCGGAGCGGGGATAATGCTCCCGCACATACTTTGCTACCCGGTAGCCCATGGCCAGGCCGGGGCAGACATGGCCGTGAAACTCGGCCGCCATCTTAAAGTCCTCATCCATATCAATCACCAATCAGGATTACGTTGAGCATAAATTTCGCTCGGCCAATTTTGATTGCAGATGGGCGACATGAGATAAATAGATTTGCCGGAAAAATTTATAAGATGTCAGTGAGATCACTGACTGAATGAATAGATATCTGAAGATCGGACTCTTTGGATTCATCCTCTGGATGATACCTTTTGCAGTATCGGTTCTGATCTTTCCCCTGCGGTCCGGCCAGCGGCCCCTATTCGAGTCCGTCATGCCCGTGGTCATAACCATCTGGACGGTCTTCTTCTCCATCATCTACTTCTCTAAGGGCTACGGCAGATATCTCAGGGACGGAGTTCTCATTGGCATCCTGTGGCTGTCGATGAGCATATTGCTGGATCTGATTGTATTTTCAGCCGGGCAGTTCATGATGCCCTTGCAGGACTATGTAGCCGACATCGCAATAACCTATCTCATGATTCCGGCGATCACTTCCGGATTTGGCTATCTGATGGAGCATAATTGTGAATGATTTTATTCAGCAAAAGACTGTACCTGGAATCGTCGATGACCATGTAGCCTTCGGCCATATCCATTTCGCCGGCATCATATATGGTCACAAAGGCATACCCAACTGTTGACGCCCCATCTCCTGATCCTGAACGGAATCCTGGCCTGGCTATGTTCGCTTCAATAATAGATCTGTTGTTTGTGGATGTAAATGTGATATTTATTAATCGATAGCTATCATTGTTTAGCTTTATGCTACCCCTTAGTATCGTGTCCCTATCGCTCTCTCTCACTTGGGATCTAACCTCTTCAAGGCTTTTATTTGATGAGAGCAGTCTCCTCGCTTCATCCGGACTTATGGTCTTTATAGTCTGCACGTTTAGCCTTACCGAATAGGATTTTTCGCCTTCCGTCGCAAGTCCTCTCCAGTTCTGGATCAGGACATCTGCAGATCCCTCGTCTCCACTTTTGGCTGCAGTACTATTATCTTTGGGATTTGTGCTGCCAGAATCGCTGCTGCTTCGACTCTTATCTGTATGCCCTGACGGCATACCATTCATCTGCTGCAAATACCCTTCGCCCATATGTGATGAAGATCCTCCAGCCATTTGCGGTGAATACCCTACCCCTATCTGTGATGAGTCTCCTCCGCCTGTCTGATCAGAAAACCCTGCTCCCATTTGTGATGAAGCTCCTCCTCCCATCTGCGGCGAAGATGAGCCAATACCTGCAAGTAACATCAATGCCAAAGATAGGGAAATCGCTTCCAAGCAGGATATCCGATTCATTTCATTCATAACATGCTTTGCAGGATAATATAGATAACCATCAGATTCGATAAGGAGATAGCTATTCCAGGCTTATTTAAACGCATTAAAGCTGTTAGGATTAAGGGGGCTATGATCGCCCCCGTTGATGTCTATGGTATTGATGCTGCTATGTGATTCTATTTAGCTCTGACAGCTACCGTTCCTGAGAGGTCCGGTTCCGTCCTGGGGTCCGTCTTGGTTGCCATTCTGGCCGTTTCCATTCTGATTGCCCTGTCCGTCATGGTCTCCATAAGGACAGTCATTAATGCATTCTCTGATGCAGTCTCCATTGCAGTTTCCATTTTGAGCTGCCAGGGCAGGAGCCGCCAGAAGGCAAGCAATTACCAGAGCTGACAATATTGCTGCGTATTTCATGTGTACTAACCTCCATTTTTGGGATGACTTCAGAGCCATCCTCAAATATCCCAAAGCATGGAACGATAGAAGAAATCCATGCCGAACCGGGTTCGTACTTTGGCCGTCGCCAAAAGGCCTATGAATGTTCCGTCTTGTTTAAAAATCTCTCTGATAGTTCTATAACATTCGTTCTGCCTTTTTCTTTTTTGGTTATTATTTTACGCTTCTCCATTGAGGTCAAAATGCCTGAAAGAGAAGATTTAGAGATATCTACTTCATACCTGATCTCAGTCTGTGTCATGGTCCCTCCGCGCCGCAGCAACGCTTTGAAGACGGACTGCTCTCTATCTGTCAGCGTATCCATCACGGCGGAAATCTCGCTGTTTATCTCGATGCCAGATCCATGTTTATGATCCGGCACGGGAGCCTTTTTGGGGGCTTGCGGTATTTCCGCATCATATTTTGCGGCAGGCTCATCCGGCGGTTTCCGGTATGATGCTGGAGATTCTGTGCGCGCACTATGTTCGGGTCTTCCCTTCCGTCCAGAAGATAGCAGCATGGACCTCCATCGGAGGATCAAGATGATCGAACCTATAATAAAAGCCAGGCCGATTATTGTATAAGGATATCCGGTATTGGAGCCGTTGGCAATATCAAGTTTTTTTTTTGGCATTTCGGCAAAGGAGAGGAGATATTCGATATTTACAGCAGGATCTATTATGTCAGATCCGCGAATTTCTGCGATGACGGATTCGTTGGCTGTGGAGACCAGATGATCAATTCCCGCAGAGCCATCTATCCCTTTAAGTTTCGCATTGGCGGGAAGATAGAATAAGGCCTGGTACAGGTCATATCTCCCCTTCGATTCGAAGCTCACCGTCCAATTGTCCCCAGACTTTGAAGTGAGCGCTCCTGTTATGGCATATATTTGTCTGCTGTCGTCCTCATAGGTGTACTCGGTCGAGTTTAAAAATGCCAGGGACTTAGGATCGTCTATATATCCATTTATCAGGGCTCTGCCTGCTTCATCGATGTATATGTTGAGGATGAGCTGATTTGAAGTACCGCTATCATCAGGGCCATCTTGGCTTGATGCTGTGCCGATTGCTATTAAGATTATGAGGATAGGCAGAAAGACCGAATCGACGGAAATATCGAGCCTACGCATATATTCATATTATTTCAGCTATCTCTTAAACCTGATGGAAGTATCCGTTTATCGAAGAATAGATGTATGGCGGGGACTATGAAGATACTACCAATGGAATTGGGGGAATCAAGATAATTAAAGCAACTATATGCATAATGGCAATCCTGGCAGCAGTGGCATTATCTGGGTGTACCGAAAAGCAGGATGCAGATTTGGGCCAGCCGATCAAGCCTGAGGCAGAGGAAGCAAACCATGAAAGGGAATCTGGATTGACAGCAGCCAATGCCAGTCCCTTTTTGCAGGACTTCAATCCTCTAAATGATCTATACAAAAAGACCCTCTTCTCTACGGGTCAGGGGCAGAGAAATGATTCAATCAGGTATTACTCAAATCTGACTGATGCCTTAATGGCTTTTCAGGAGAAGTATAGGAACTATCGCCCCCAGGAAATCAAATCGGACATGCAGTTTTCAGGAGATATGAAGAATGTCTCTGCCATAATCTCCAGCGTAAAAGATGATATTTATACCGGCAATCTCACCATAGCTCATCAGACGCTTGAAGGTGTCAGGCCGATATTCCAGGGGATACTGACGCGAAACAATTTGCTGCCCCTGAGTGTGGCGTTGGTCGATTTTCATGACAGCATGGAGCTGGTGCTGGATGCTGCCAACAAAAAGGATGCAGCAAATGTCATGGCAATCTATCCGAAGGCGGATGAGAAGCTACAGGCAGTAGAATCCATCAGCAATGACGCCGGAATAAAGGCTATAAGGGCGAGCCTGGATGCAATTGCGAATTTGGCTAAAGAGAATGAAACGGAGGAGCTTCCTGCCAGGGCGGCAGAATTAAAAGCTAACTATGTTAAGGTCTATTTAGCATCAAGTTAGAAGCATATGAGGATAGCGGATCTCTGCTTATCTTTTTTGGCTCCAATCTCCCCACTCCACCAGCAGAGCCCTGGCCTCCCCCCACCCGTGCAGCGAGAGCTCCAAAAGATCCCCTGGGCAGTCGATGTCGCATCCCGCCCGGAATGACTCGAAGACTGATGCTCTCAGGCCCGCTCGCTCTGCACAGGCCAGATGCTTGGGAAAGCTGATCCCGCTGTAGCAGGTGCTAAAACCTGGGCTTCTCATCAATATCATATTGGTGCCTCCTCCCCGGCCAGGGCAGAGCACCACATCTCCCTCTGTGGCAAGGATGCCCAATACGTCCGCCTCTCTGAGGAGCGCGAGGTCTGCCATCACTATCAGAATATCACAGGGCCAGCCCAGGGCTGCCTGGCAGGCGATGAAGGCATTGAGGGCGTCGTTCAGATCAAGATCTGACTCCATGATCTCCGGCTCGCCGGAGCCGGCTGGGCCCTCCGGCCAGATATCCTCTCCCTTAAGTCCGGGCCGGGAGAGCACAGTCACATTGCCATAGGAGCAGACTGTCCTCAAAACGTCCCTGAGCATGGCAAAGGCCAGGCGTTGGCGCTGCTCCGGCGAGAGTGCCGGGGCCAGCCGGCTCTTGGCGCCATTGAGCTTGAAGGGCACAACGATGTGGACGGGCCTGTTTTCGCTTGATATCTGCACGCCCGCTGCTATCGCGGCAGGGGATAAAATCCTATCTGCTCTTCTGACTGACAAGCCTGGGCCTGATGACGTCCCTGTCCTCAGGCATAAAGACGCTGCCTTCTCCGCAGCGAGAATATTTCAGACCCCGCAGGACCACTGCAGGCGTGCCGGCCCCTGCCTCGCCCATGAGCAGGTTCGCGGCTGACGCCATCTCGTCCACAACCGCCTCCAGTGTGATCTCCAGGTTTTTGCCGTGCATGTCGCTCTCTCCCCGCCAGTCGCGCAGGGGAGCAATTCCCGCCCAGCCGATAGCTACAGCCGCCACTCCGCAGCGGAAAGGCCGGCCACAGGTGTCGGTGATGATCACAGCGCAGTCGGCTCCCCGCCCCGGTCCGCCCTCCGCCAGCCGCTCGCGCAGGCGCTGCGCACTCTTGCAGGGGTCCTCAGGCAGAAGCAGAATCCTGCCGCCGCCCACATTGGACTGGTCGATACCCGCATTAACGCCAATGTGACCGCCGCGGGTTGCCACCAGCAGAAAGGGCCTCTCCAGCAGCACTTCAGTTGATTCATCGAGCACCGCCTGCACGAACCTGGGATCCTTGCCTATCTGCCCGGCGATCAACTCTGCCCTCTCTGTAGGATTATAGCTGGATAGCTCCCGGAAACGCCCCTCCGCCTTGGCCAAAATGGTGCTGGCCAGGCACAGGACATCCCCGTCCTGAAACTGGAAAAGAGATTTGACGAGGGAGGCGATGTCGTCGCCTTCCTTGATGACGGGCAGGCCGTGGATGACATAGGCCTGCATAGATGGACTGGAATTAAGTCTACTGGGACTGCTCATCGTGGCGCATCCGGCTGAGGCGGTAGAGCCTGGCCTGCACCAGGAGATCCAGCAGATAGGAGTAGTTCTCGGCCACTATCGCCGTCCTCTCATTGCTGATCTCAATCCAGGGAAGGCCTCTGTAGCCTCTGGCATACTCCATCCAGAAGGCCGGCGGAGAGAACTCCAGCAGATACTTTTGCTCTTCAGTATAGGTGAGGGTGATTCTCTCCTCGCTTTCCATCTAAGACACCTTGCCCTTTCGCTCCACGACCTCGGCGAAGGCCAGGGTGCCGCTTATCTTCTTGATCTTGGCCTTGACGATCTCGCCCTTGACGGCGCTGGGCACGAATATGAGGTACTTGTCCACCTTGGCTATGCCGTCGCCCTTGTTGCCCACAGACTCGATGCGCAGCTCATATGTCTCTCCCTCTTCGATGACATCCTTCTGCACAGCAGAGGTTGCCTTCCGCTTTCTGACCGGCCGGTGAGCGCCGCAGGCGTCGCACTTGAGAGTTAGAACACGATCGCTTTTGATAAGGTGGGTATCAGGCAGTCTGCACTCGGTGCAGACCACGTACTCCTCAAAATAGGACTCTATCTGGCGGGCAATGGCCGTGTCTCCGAATTTTCCCTGAAAGATGCCACGCGGCCCCTCGATCTTGCCCGCAGTGCCCATCTCCTGTAGCAGGTACTTCATGAGGTGCTCAGGCTCGCGATTCAGAGTATCGGCAATGGCTGCGAAGTTCTCCAGAACGGTGGTCTTGCCCTCATAAAAGACCTTGACGGCAGGTATGACGAACCGGTCCTTGGACTCGCGTGTAGCCGGCATACTCTTCATGGCCCGATCCAGGCCCGCTAAATAGTCGTCCATCGAAATACCTTATTTTATCAGTTCCTGGCCCGACTCTACAACGATCTGAATCGGTGTTGGCAGCTTATGCCCTGCCCTGGTCAGCGCCACCTTGGCGTCGTTGAGGTACGCCAGGGGTATGCCCAGTGTGAAGAGCTTCTGGCCGGCCTCGACCCTGGCAGCCGTTCCGACGGCTTTGCCGAAGGCCATTCTCATGCCGCTGGAGACACGGTCTGCACCTGCGCCCGTTGCCTGCTTGTTTTCGCGAATGACATGATGGGGATAGGCCCTGAGCTTGAGGTGGAAGTTTGTCCTGCCCACCACTTTGAGAAGGAAACGATTGGCTGCGACCCTGGCCGCCTCAAGAGCCGTGTGCCTGATCTGGCAGGGCTCTTTGACCACCAGTGTGAGCTCGATGGGGAAATCCTCGGTGAGATTGCCCATGTCATAATGTACTACTTTGCTTCCCGGGACGCCGCCCATGTACCGCCTGCGCGTGTAGGGCCGCTCCCTTCTTCTATACATGCTTCCTGGCTTCCTTGTCAAAACGAATTCCTCCGATAATACTGAGATTGGTGCTCTCTATACAACTTGCTTATAAGGTTTGGCCTTGGCCCGGCCAATAGTCACACTGTAATGGGCGTGGAGAGGCATATCTCCCCGGCCAGGGATTTGCTCATCAGCGACCGGACGGCTTTCATGCGGTCTGAGCCATCAGCTTTTTTGCCGCCGACGCAGGCGCTTTCCGCACCGTCTGTGCTATCCTCATTGGCCAGCGCCCACATGAGCTTGACAAGAGCCACCTCTGGCAGCATGTCCTGGCCTTCTATGGCTCCGGCGTCCATCATATCGCGGCCCGTGTCATAGACCCGGTCGCAGATCCTGCCCCGCAGGCATTGAGATGTTACCACCACCGGAATGCCCTCTTCTGTGGCCCTTCTTATGCAGTCTATCCAGTCGGAGGCCACGTGGCCGAGGCCCGTCCCCTCCAGCACTATGCCGCGATAGCCCTGGTCTATGTAGTAGCTCAGGACATCCGGTGAAGAGCCCGGCGTATATTTGGCCAGGGCGCATTTGGGCTCCAGTCTATCCCGCAGCACGAGCTGCTCTTCGCCTCTTCTTCGGTATGGTAGGAAAGTCTCCACCCTGCGGCTGCTGTAGTCCACCCGGCCCAGGGGCGGCTGGTTGATGCTCTGGAAGGCATCCCGGCGGGAGGTGTGCATCTTTCGCACTCTTGTGCCGCGGTGGATGGAGCAGTAGTCGTCACTGGTACTGCCGTGCATGACCACGCAGACCTCAGCGATATCGCTGATGGCTGCGGTTGCAGCGCAGATGGCGTTCATGGATGAGTCGCTGCTGGGCCGGTCCGAGCTTCTCTGCGAGCCGACGATGATCACAGGCACAGGCGTGGTGAGCATGAAGGAGAGGGCGGCTGCGGTATACATCATGGTGTCTGTGCCGTGGGTGATGATCACGCCCTCCGCGCCTCCCGATATCTCCTCGGCTACGGCGCGGGCGAGAGCTATCCAGTATTCGGCGCGCATATTCTCGCTCAGGATCTGATAGATGACCCGGGCCCGGTAATTTGCGATCTCCTCCAGCTCCGGAATGGCGGAGATGATCTCTCCTGCGGAGAACTGGCTGGTGACGGCTCCCGTGCGGTAGTCGACTTTGCTGGCGATGGTCCCGCCTGTGGACAGGATGGACACCATCGGCAGCCCCTCTCTGCTCTCCAGGGGCCTGTCCCTGGGCACTGTCCTGCTCTCGCCTGCCTTCTCCAGGAGTCTTATCTCAGACTTTTCGGCATTGACACCGACATTGTAGCCATTGTTCAGCTTGACCACAATGTGCCCTTCCCGGCGGGAAGGCATGAGCACTCCCTCGTAAGTTGTGCCGTTCCTCTTTACAGAGATTCTATCCCCCAGATCCATTTCAGCCTCTCCAGATGTACCGTTGACCTCCCTAGCCTTTATTCTGAGGCTGTAAAAACGTTGCCCTTGAATCATGCAAATACTTTAATTGCTCTGTGCCTCTGTGGTTTGGTTCGGAGGCTATTTTAATGGAGATCCATTTTGTGACCGGCAACAGGGGAAAGTACGCTGAGGCGCGGGCCATATTCGGCGACATGATTCAAAGAGACATCGGCTACACTGAGATTCAGGCCGACACACTGGAGGAGGTGGCAGCCTTCGGGATGAAGGAGGTCGCCTCGCGGCTGGCCGGGCAGGGGATGCTTGAAGGCCCGGTGATGCTGGAGGATGCGGGGCTGTTCGTCGAGGCCCTGAAGGGCTTTCCGGGAGTCTATTCGGCCTATGTGCAGAAGACCCTCGGCAATAGCGGCATCCTGAAGCTCATGGAGGGTGAAGCCGACCGGAGGGCGTACTTCAAATCGGTCGTGGCCTATATCGAGCCGGGGATAGAGCCGCTCATGTTCGCGGGAGAGGTGCACGGCCAGATCGGATTTGAGGCGCGGGGAAGCCTGGGCTTTGGGTATGATCCCATCTTCTATATCGGCAAGGAGAGCCTGGGGGAGATGGAGATGGAGAGAAAGAACCGGATATCCCACAGGGCCGCGTCGATGAGGGCTTT
>ERZ1645192.751-NODE-751-length-27100-cov-7.737401_pt1 | contig 27100 bp, 25 predicted proteins | sample MGYA00575354_ERZ1645192 | MGnify/ENA primary metagenome ERZ1645192 (study PRJEB40844, sample SAMN11349763) | freshwater sediment metagenome | isolation source: river sediment | host: Sediment | place: India: Faizupur Khadar , New Delhi | collected 2017-02-21 ... | reverse complement strand
CCGCGTAGCCGTAGTTGAGCCAGCCATGTTCAGCCTCCCGTCGAACCTTGAGGGTGGATCCAATCCTCATCTTCGGAAGCGCCGTTTGCAACGCCGCGGGCTCGAGGATAATCCGGATCGCAAAGAGTTCCCCGGCTTCGGCGATCGAAAGCGGGGCGACGGACGGATCCCCGGACGGGGAGACGGAGACCAGCCCCCGTGATGCAAGCAGACGGATCGCGTCACGGACCGGCGCATGGCTGACGCCGAGCTGGGACGCGATGTCCCTGTGTTTCAGGGGGGTTCCGGGGGGGAGGACGGACCTCAGAATCGCAGCTCGCAAAACGGCGTACGCAAAGCCCTGGGCGGGAGAGGAACGATCGAGTTCTTCAGCGGCCAGATCCGCGAGCGTCATCGTTTCACCCCCCTGATCAGATTGTATGGGTCCGCGTTACGCCGTCAAGCCCCGTGATGGTTTCCGACGCCATCTTCGGGGTGCAGCAGCTTCGAAAGCGTCGCAACGAAGCCCTCGAGTCCCCGCGCGTCGGCCTCGTCGAACCGGCCCGCGACGGGGCTGTCGATATCGAGGACGCCGGTGAGCCGGTCACCCGAAAAGAACGGGATGACGATCTCCGAAGCGGACGCTCCGTCGCAGGCGATGTGTCCCGGGTAGGCGTGGACGTCGGGGACGAGTTCCGTCTTTCGCTTCGCCGCCGCGTTTCCGCAGACGCCCTTGCCGAGCGCAATCCGCGTACAGGCCGGTTTGCCCTGAAAGGGCCCCAGCACGAGTTCATTCTCCCGCAGAAGGTAGAACCCCGCCCAGTTGATGTCCTTCATCTGATGCCCGAGGAGCGCCGCGGCGTTGCAGAGGTTGGCGGTTCGATCCGTCTCGTATTCGAGCAGTTGTTCGAGCAAATGTGTCAGCGTTCGGTAAAAGAGCGGTTTGTCGTCGGTTTCGATTCTGTTGGCCCGGTACATTCGATCCCCTCCCGATCCGTGTGGTGTTTCAGAGCGCAGTTCCGCGCCGGATGCGCCCCCTGGCGAGCGAGAACCAGATCCCGGTCACGCAGAGGGCGCCCGCGACGGTGTAGGAAACCCGCAGAGCGGAGATGAACGGCGCGGCAGTCTCCGCGGAGACCGCCGCCGTTCCCAGAAAAACGGTGAACGACAGCGCCGTGACGGCCATGCTGAGCATTTGTCCCATGAGCCGCATGCTGGAGATGCATGCGGACGCCATGCCGTACCTGTCGGACTCCACGGCCCCCATGATCGCGCTCATGTTGGGCGACGAGAAGAGGCCGAAACCCGTTCCGAGCAGAAAGAGCGCGCAGGCGACGAGGTGCGCCGACGACGCGCTCCCGAGCAGCGAGAGCACGAAAAGCCCCGCCGCCGTGAGTCCCATGCCGAGCGTCGCGAGGACGCGCGGTTCGATGCGATCTGAGAGCCGTCCCGAAAGCGGCGAGATGATCGCCTGCAATGCGGGCTGTATGACCAGCAACAGGCCGGCTTGGTGCGGCGTCATGCCGCGGATGGTCTGAAGGTAGAGGCTCAGCAGGAAGGCGACGGAAAACGTCGCACTGTAGTTGATGAGCGCCGCGATGCTCGAAAACGCGAAAATCCTGTTTTCGGCGAACAGGCGGACGTCGAAAACGGGCTGCGCGATGCGGAGCTGTCGTCGTGCGAACAGGACGAGCAACACAGCCCCGACGGCGCAGAGGACCGCCCCGCGGACTTCCGTGAGGATCGGCGCGCCGGTCATGCAACACAGCAGCGCCGCCGCGTAGATTAGGCTTCCCGAAATGTCCAGACGGTCGCCGGGGGATCCCTTCCATTCCCCTTCCAGCCGGCGGACGAGGAAATACGAGATCACGCCGACGAGTGCGTTCAGGATGAAGATGCTGCGCCACCCGGCCAGCGAGGAGAGGAAGCCGCCGATGAACGGGCCGGCCGAGGAGCCGACGTAGACGGCGGCCGTGTTGATTCCGAGCGCCTTTCCGCGTTCCGACGGCGGGAAGACCGACGTCAGGATGGCCGTGCCGTTGGTCACCATGAAGGCGCCGGCCGCGCCCTGGAGGGCGCGCATGAGAAGCAGCACAGGCATCGAGAAGGAAAGGGCCGCGCCGATGGTGGCGAGCGTGAACCCCAGAATGCCGAGCGAGAAGCATCGTTTGCGTCCGTAGATGTCCGCGAGCTTTCCCGCGGGAATAAGGAAGACCGCAGTCGAGAGCAGGTAGACGGCTGAAACCTGGCTCAGAAGCACGGCGCCGGACGGGAACGCATTCTGGATCGCCGGAAGAATGATGTTGACCCCGGAGATCATGAACGGTGAGAGAAACGCAGTTATCGTCGATGCGATCAGCACCGCGCGCTGTGAGGCGACAGAGGATCCCGACATGAAAGACACTCCCGTATTCCAAAGATGTTCGAATCGGATGGCGTATTTCCTAAAATGCCGGCGTTTGTTTCGTTCTGACCCCGTATTGTGCGGGATGATGCGGATCGGGTCAAGGCGGAAGTTCGACGTCGCGTTCCGTTTCCTCCGCGGTTCCGGCGTCGAATGATCCCCCCGTAAGAAACGCCGGATGAAAATTGTGCGGAAGGGGGCGCTTTCCGGCCGATTGTGGCGTATTATTGTTGAAAGATTTTTTTGGGAGGGATGACGGTGAATTTGATCTGCCACGACGCTACGACAGGAAAGACGCCGGCTCCGGCGATGCGGATCCTGGAGAGTCCGCTCGGGCCGCTGCGCGCGGCTGCGGTGCGCGAGGGAATCTGCTTTCTGGACTTCGACGCTCCGGAATACGAAAAACGCATGGAGCGGGATATCGCCGCGACATTCGGAATCCCGTCCGTCAAGGCGCGAAACACGCACCTGACGAAACTCGCGAAGGAACTCGACGAGTACTTCGCCGGCAAGCGTCGTGAATTCTCGGTTCCGCTCGTCGTCTCCGGAACGCCCTTTCAGGTCCGGGTCTGGGAAGCGCTGAGCCGGATTCCGTTCGGGGCGACCCGGACGTATGCCGATGTGGCGGCGGATATCGGTTCCCCATCCGCTTTCCGCGCGGTGGGCAACGCCAACGGGAAGAACAGGATCGTCATTCTGATTCCCTGCCACCGCGTCATCGCCTCGGGAGGAGATCTGGGCGGCTATGGCGGCGGACTGCCCCGGAAGCAATTCCTGCTCGGTCTCGAGAAAAAATCGATCTGACGAAAGGACGCTGTGATATGTCGAAAGTCATTGCGGAGCTGGTGGTGGTTCCGCTCGGGACGGCCACGCCGAGCTTGAGCTCCTATGTTGCGGGCGTCGAGAAAGTGCTGGCGACGTTCCACCTGAAGACGATGCTCACGCCGATGGGGACCGTGCTCGAAGGGGAACTTGACGAGGTGCTCCGCGCGGTTCGGGCCGTCCATGAAGTTCCGTTTCAGGCAGGGGCGCTGCGCGTCTCGACGACCGTCAAGATCGACGAGCGCCGGGACAAGGAGCTTTCGATGGAAGGCAAGGTTCAGGCCGTTCGGGAGAAGCTCGGGCAGTAGCCGTCCGTCCGGTTCCGCTTTTGTCCGCGACAGTCGGGGCGCTTTCCTTCGGGGCGGCGCCTCTTTTTTGTGCGGAGCGTTCTCTTGCCCGGGATGCGTGCAACGATGCACGACTCCGGCGACATATGCTGTAGATTCTTTTTGACATTTTTCGATTTTTTAAGTACAATTCACACGGTGTGACGCCGGCGTCCTGGAGGACGCCGCAGCTCCCGATTCGAACGTTCGTTTCGTGAGACGGGGGGCCTGGAATCGCCCTATGTTTCGATCCTGAGAGAACGGGAGCCCTCGTCGTTCACGCGGCGGACGATGTTGCATTTTTGCGGCGCTTTTATCTGAAATGGGCGTAATAGTGGCGGGTTTTGTGAGCTTTTTGCAGAAATTCCATCCTTCCTTTATGGCGCTTCTTCGCTTCTAGTGATATGATTATCATGAAAGTTTTCCCCGAATGTCGGGGGTTTATGCGCGGCATGAGCAAAAATTCAGGAGGTGTATGTTTCATGTCAGTGGTTAAGCGTACTTCGTCGAACGTTCTCCTTGACACCGCACTCAAGAACTTTTATGCAGCAGCGGAAGAAATGGGTCTCGAAGATGGACTGATCGAAATTCTCAGCCATTCCGAGCGCAGGACGGCCGTCTCCATTCCCGTGGAAATGGATGATGGTACGGTCAAGGTCTTCGACGGATATCGCGTCATGCACAACACGTCCATCGGGCCCGCCAAGGGCGGCGTCCGCTTCCATCCCGAAGTGTGCCTTGACGAGTGCGAAGCTCTCGGCATGATGATGACCTGGAAGTGCTCCCTCGCCGGCATCCCCTACGGCGGCGGCAAGGGCGGCGTGTGCTGCGAGCCCCTCGAGCTTTCCCGGAAGGAAAAAGAACGCATCTGCCGGACCTGGGCCGCGCGCATGGAGCCCGTCGTCGGCGCGATGACCGACGTTCCTGCGCCGGACGTCAACACCGGCGGACCGGAAATGGTGTGGTTCATGGACACCATCAGCAAGATGCGCAACCGCCTCGAACCCGCCATCTTCACCGGCAAGCCGATCCCGCTCTGGGGCTCCAAGGGCCGTACGGCCGCGACCGGTTACGGCGTCGCGACCTGCGCCATCGAGCTGCTCAAGAACCTCAACTTCGACCTTGCCAAGGCGACCGTCGCCATCCAGGGGTTCGGCAACGTGGGAACCTACGCCGCGCTGAACATGATTCAGGCCGGTTCGAAGGTCGTCGCGATCAGCGACATCACAGGAACCTATTATGCGAAGGACGGCCTTGACGTCAAGAAGGCGTTCGACCACGTCACCAATCATCCGAAGCACCTCCTCGAAGGCTTCACCTGCCCGGGCTGCCAGAAACTCGATCTTCCCGAGGTTCTGTACGTCGACTGCACCGTCCTCATTCCCGCGGCGCTCGAAGGCGTCATCAACGGCAAGAACGCCGACAAGGTCAAGGCCAAGTACATCGTCGAAGCGGCGAATGGCCCCGTGACCCCCGAAGGCGACGCGATCCTCGACGCGAAGGGCATCCTCGTCGTTCCGGATTTCCTCGCCAACTCCGGCGGCGTCATCGGTTCCTACTTCGAGTGGTGCCAGGACCTCGGCGGATTCTTCTGGACCGAGGAAGAGTACAACGAGCGTCTTGTCCGCATCATGCGCGACAACTTCCAGCGTGTGTGGGCGTACTCCAAGGACAAGAACATCAAGATGCGCCGCGCCGCGTTCATGGCCGCCATCCAGCGCGTGGCCGACGCCGCCCGCATGCGGGGCATCTTCCTCTAGACCCGGACTGATTGCGCACGACGACAACGCATACGAAAAGGACCGCTTCCTCCGGAAGCGGTCCTTTTTTTCGCCCTGCCGCCGCGAATCGCCAGAACGCATCGCTCCGGGGGTCAGATTTCGAGCGTATATGTCGGCGATTCCGCGAGAACGACGCCGATCTCCTTGTCTCCGTCGAGGTGCACCGAAAAATCGCCGACGTAATGCCGGACCGCCGGGTGTTGCTTGACCTGGTAGGGCGTGCCTTCGAACCACTCGCGGTTGAAGATGTTCCCGTCGATTCCGTCGAAGACGGGAAGATACAGGATTCCGTCAACGTCGAGATCGAGGAAGAAGTGCGTGCCGTAGGAGAGTTCGGGCATGTAGTCGCTTGCGGTGATGCCCACCTCGATGAGGCAGCCGCAGTGGCAGATTTCGTTGTAGCGGACGGGGACCCCGAGCTTGGGGTTCGTGCTGCCCCAGCGTCCGGGGCCGACCAGGATGTAGTTCGTCCCCTCGAGACGCTCGTTGATCCGTCCGATTTCGCGCGCGACCTCGTAGAAGGTCGTATCCTTGCCGTACACGAACGGGTCCACGTAGACCAGGTGCTCCACGTGTTCCATGCGCCCGTTGCTGACCATCCGGTTGCCGCGCAGGAGCGTGCGGTCCGCCCAGTCGGCGGGAATGCGAACCTTCGCCATTTCCTCGTAGGCCGCGAGCGGGCGGAGCTGGAGGACCGTAAGCTTTCCGTCCTTCGTGTCGTAGGTGAACTCCATGTCTGCGGGACGCCCCATTTGCTCTTCGAGGAACGCCGCCAGCTCCTTGAGCAGCGAGAAGAAACGGGGGTGCCGGCCCGGAAAGGCGGAGAACGAGAAGATCGGGACGCCGTTCCGGAGCTGATCCGATCCGGCCCAGTAGAGGTTGTTGTCGGCGAAGATCTCGATGAACGCCGAAGCCAGGGGGTGCTCCTTCATGATGTAGGGGAGAAAGTCGGAGAGAAGGCCGGACATGAAGGAACCGGTCTTGCGGTCGAGGTAGTCGAACTCGCTCTGGCTCGTCTGCGCGATGTCATAGGGGAGGTTCCCCTGCGGCCGGAGCGAGGGGTGCGACAGATAGGCCACGGTCGCCTTCAGACGGTCGACGGTCCGCGTGCCGAGGCCGAAACAGAAGCGGACGACGCCGTCCTCCTTCCGGATCCGCGTGCTGGGACGGCGATAGACTTTGGAAAATGCGGTTCCGGCAATCTCGGGGTAGTACAGATGCCCGTGCGACGTTCCCATAACCGGCTGAACGACCACGGCCATCGACTCGTCGTCGTCCGTCAGGCCGTGCTTTTTGCGGTACGCGCGCGCGGCCGGATTGTAGAGGGACGCCCAGACGTTCCGGATCGCCGTCGTCAGGCCGAGGATCCGTTCTTCGCGGGAGCCGACGTTTGCGGAGAAAAAGGTGCCGTATTTTCCCGCGAACGAGAGTTTTGTCGAGTCCTCGAGGATGGAACTCGACCGGATCGCGAGGGGGATGTCGCCGATGTTGTCGAGAATGGCTCCGAGTTCCGAGAGGAGCGGCGCACGCACCGTTCCCGTTTCGAAGGCGGTCCGCATCCGATCGTACACGATTTCGCAGGTTTCCTCTTCCGATTCCGGGGCGTCGGCCAGCGTGCGCTCGAGGAGTTCGTGAACGGCGTTGTCCTTCACGAACTCGGAAAAGACCTCCGTCGTAATGACGTAATTGATGTCCGGAAGCACCACGGACGGCTCCATGGCGCTTCCGGTGATGACCGAGTAGGCGAAGGCGAGTCCGCGCGCCTTTCCTCCGACTTCCCCCTCTCCGACGAGTCGCCGGAAGCTCCGAAAGACCGGCTTGGGGTCGAAATCCTTGAAGCTCACGTCCGTCGCCTCCCCGTATGGAAGGTCAGGGAACGAGGCGATAGATCGTGCGCGGCCACGGGCTGGCCTCGCGAATGTGCTGCAATCCGCAGACCCAGGCCACGACCCGTTCGATCCCCATGCCGAACCCGCTGTGGACGAAGGTTCCGTAGCGGCGGAGATCGAGGTACCAGTCGTAGGACGCCTCCGGAAGGCCCTGTTCGCGGATTCTTGCGAGCAGACGGTCGTAATCGTCCTCGCGCTGCGAACCGCCGATGATCTCGCCGTACCCTTCGGGGGCGAGCAGGTCATCGCAGAGGATCAGGTCGGGGTTGTCCGGGTGCTGCTTCATGTAGAACGCCTTGACCTTCTTCGGATAGCATTCGACGAAGATCGGCTTGTCGAACTGCTGCGTGAGAATGGTTTCGTCCTCGTTGCCGAGGTCGTCGCCGTACGGCGTCTTGCTTCCGAGTTTGTGGAGCATGTCGATGGCCTCGTCGTACTGCAGGTGATAGAACGGGGCGACGACCTTTTCGAGTTTCGGGATGTCCCGCTCGAGGATTTCGAGTTCCGCCCGGCAATGGGCGAGGACTTCCTTCACGATGTGCGACACGAGGCGCTCCTGGAGATCCATGTTCCGGACATGGTCGTAGAAGGCCACTTCCGGCTCGATCATCCAGAATTCGGTCAGGTGGCGCCGCGTCTTGGATTTCTCGGCGCGGAAGGTCGGGCCGAAGCAGTAGACCTTTCCGAGCGCGGCCGCCGCGGCTTCCGCGTAGAGCTGTCCCGTCTGGGCGAGGTAGGCCTTCGTCGTCTCGAAGTAGTCGAGTTCGAAGAGGCCGGACGCGCCCTCGCCGATGGAGCCGGTCAGGATGGGGCTGTCCACGAGCGTGTAACCGTCGTTGTGGAGGTATTCCCTCGCCGACCAGATCACCCGGTCGCGGATGCGGAGAATCGCGACCTGCCTGCTGCTGCGGAGCCAGATATGCCGGTGATCCAGCAGGAAGTCGATGCCGTGCTCCTTCTTGCCGATGGGGTATTCCTGCGTCGGGTTCTGGATGACGTCGATTCCCGTGACGGTCAGTTCGATGCCGGACGGGGCGCGGGCATCCACGCGCGGGATTCCCCGGACGCGGACGGAGGCCTCGATCCAGAGACCCTTCGCAGTCTCGAAATCCGCCTCGGGTACTTCGCTTTTGACCATGACGCCCTGAACCGTGCCGGTTCCGTCACGGAGCTGCAGGAAGTGGATCTTGCCGGAGCTGCGCATGTTGTAGAGCCATCCCTGGACCAGAACCTCAGAGCCCGTATGGGATGACAGATCGGATATTGAAACCCAGGGTGCGGACATGATATATCGACCTCCGAACATGGAGAGTACAAACGACAATATGATACACTAAACGGGATCATATTCCAGCCAAAGGAGCGGACATGGTCGCCTACCCGAGATTAATTATCGCCGATGAACGTCGCGCCGGAATCGTTGCGCCCTCCGTTATGCTTGTCGCCGCCCTGAAACATATGGGATGGCCCATTCGTCTGTTTCATGTCGGGGTGGACGAGTCCGACATGCGTCTTCTGAAACTGGTGACCGGCTGCGAGGTCACGTTGCTCGACCCCTCCCTTCACGTCTCGACGCGTCTTCTCAAGACGCTGTTCGAGACTGCCGCCTCTCCTGGCTGCATCAATATCCTGATCGCTCCGCTGGGTTCCCGTCAGGGCGACGATCCTCCGATCGTTTCGCCCGGCGCCGCGGAGATGGCCCGGACGCTGGAGTGCCCGATGGTCCCGATCCTTTTCGCGGATTCCTCGGCGATCATAGCGGCCCGCGCGCTTGAGAACGTCCTGCAGCAGATTCAGGCCGCGGGCGCGAATCCGTGCGTCGGCGTGCTGTTCGCCTCCGTCCTGAATCCCAGGGAGTACCAGCTTCTGGAGACCGAAGCCGGCCGCAGGGCGCCGCTTCTGTGTCTGGGGTACCTGCCGCAGTTCCTCGAGCGGAAGGCGCCGTCGCTGCTGCAGATGTGCCTCCCCGGCGCTCCGGGATCGGTGCTACAGATCCGTATGGCCGTCGCGCAGCTTGCGGGAATGATGGACCAGGTCATGTGGGGGGCCTTCGAAGGCTTCGCGAAGCTCGCCGGCGAATGGACCGTCCAGCCCGATATCGGCGCGCGCAAGGCCGCGGGGACGGAAGTCGTCATTCTTTCGGACGACGCGCTGGGGTGCGAGGGCGACAACGCCCGGCTTCTCTTCGAATATTTCGGCTGCCGCGTGACGGAAGTTCCCGTGCGTTCCGGATCCTTCCCGGGCGGCTCGTCGCTCGTGTACATTCCGCACGGACCGGCTTTCCCGTGCGCGGACATGCTTCTGGGAAACGAGAATATCCGGCGCGGACTGACATCCATGATCCGGGGCAGACGCCCCCTCTTCGTGAACGGAGGGGCCGCCGCGCTGTTCGGAGAGACGATCTCCGTGCTGGGAAAGGACCCGCTGCCCGGAATGGGGGCCGGCTCGTACGCCGGCTTCCTGAATGCGCCCGACGAGCGGATCGTCAAGATTGACGTTCTGTCGAAACGGGACGGGATCTTCCTCGAGAGCGGCGCGAAAGCGAAGGGGTACCTGCCGGACTATCTTCGCGTCGCAGCGCGGGGAACCATCGGCGGAGGGCAGTGGTCGCTCCGGAATCCCGCGAAGGATATCGATGTCGGAGAATCCGGCTGGGAAACGGGCTACACGGTGCTGAATCCGGCGTATCTCGAGTTGTGGAGCTGCCCGGACGCGGTTCTCAGGTGGCTGACGCTTCGAAAATAACGGTTCGCACATCTTCGGGGAAGGAAAGGGAGGGGAAACGGAAATGGCCGGCAGACTTGAAGACATCGTTGCAGCGCTGGCGACCGCGGATCCGGAGCGGGAATCTCTCTGGTGGAAGGGCTCCTGGATTCGCAGGCGCGAATTTATGGCCATCGCCGAAAAGGCGGCCGGATCGCTTGCGAAGGCGGGATTTCGCGAAGGGGACCGGCTGATAACGCTCCTGCCGAACTCTCCCGCCGTGATTGCGCTGTCCTGGGCGTGCTGGAAGCTGCGGGGCGCGATCGTCCCGCTGAATCTTCAGGCCGGAGCGCCGGCGGTCATCCGGAGCATCAGCCGCGTCGATCCCTTCGCCGTGGCCGTTCCGGACATGCCCGGCGTTCCCGTGTCGCAGTTCGACGCATTGCCGGTTCCCGTCGTTCGCGTGTCGCCTGAAGGAGACGTTCCCTCATTTACCGGCAAACGGCCCGAGACTCCGGATGATCCGGCGGATCCCGACATCGCGGTCATATTCGCGACGTCCGGAACGACCGGATTGCCGAAAGCGGTTCCCCTGAGCCACGAAAACCTCCTCTCGAACGTCCGTGCGGCGGAGGAGCATTTCCTTCCCTTCGATCGAAGCACCGAGGTGATTCTGAACGTTCTTCCGAACTTCCACGCGCTCGGCTATTCGACCAGCGGACTGCTCGCGTTGCTGACCGGATCGAAGCAGGCGCTTGTCCCCAATTTCATGCCTGCGGAGAAAACCCTCGAGATTATGCGCGCCACCGGCGTGACCTTCCTTGTCGGCGTGCCCGCCATGCTCGTCCTGCTCCTGTCCGCCGTCGACCGCGGGGCCGAGGCGCCGGGAACCCTGCGTTCCGTCATCAGCGGCGGCGACCGTTTCCCGACGAACCTCGACGAACGGGCGCAGCGCATCTTCGGGATCGGAGTGACCGAAGGGTACGGACTCACGGAGTGCTCACCGGTCGTCGCCGTGAACCGAAGCGTCGAAGTGCGGAAGCTCGGGACTGTGGGAACGCCGCTCCCCGGGTTCGAATGCCGGATTTGCGACGCGTCCGGGACGAACCTTCCGGCCGGGAGCGAAGGCGTCCTGTGGCTTCGGGGGCCGTCGGTCACGAAAGGGTACTTCCGGGATCCCGAACTGACGGCGAAGAGGTTCGTGGACGGATGGTTCGAGACCGGGGACGTCGCCCGTCTCGACCGTGAAGGCTACGTGTCGATCATCGACCGGGCGACGGATGTCATCATCGTCGGCGGGTTCAACGTCTACCCGCAGGAGGTGGAGGATGTCCTCTGCTCCTGTCCGGGGGTGAAGGAAGCCGCCGTCGTGGGTGAGCCGCACAGCGTGAGCGGGCAGATCGTGAAGGCGTTCGTGGTCCCCTCGGGCCCGGACGTCACGCAGAAGGATCTTCACGCGTACTGCAAGGAACAGCTCGCGCATTACAAGGTTCCCCGGAGCTTCGAGTTTGTCGACCGGCTTCCCCGGTCGGCCATGGGGAAGGTATTGCGCCGGACGCTGCGCGACCGGCAGGGGGACTGAGGGTAGGTCAGGCGAAGAGCGCGGCGAGCCCCTCTTCGACGGTGTCGAAACGGAGCGCGGCGTCCGTGAGGATGTCTCCGATGGCGACGAACATTCCCCGTCCGTAGGCCGCGAGCGCGGCCCGGTCGCTTTCGGCGTCTCCGAAGTACAGCGGCGCAGCGCCGCCAAGAACGCGCCCAAGAAGACGGAACCCGTCCGGCGACGGTTTGAGAACGCCGGAATCCGCCGTGACGGCGCGTTCTTCCGGAAGATCCTCCCATTGGAGCGTGCGAAGCGCGAGAGCGAGTTCCGGCGCCGGTCTTCCGGTGTAGATTCCGGCAGGGAGCGGAAGCTCACTCCAGTGGGAAGACAGCATGGGACGTTCTGCTCTCCAGAAACCCGAAGCATCCGGACGATATTTCGGGGCGACGCCGCGAATACGCCGGAGTTCGGCGTCTCCGAAGTACAGCTCCTCGCACAGGTCGCGTACGGCCTGCCGGTCGACCCGATCCCCGAAGCTGCGTCCCACCCATTCGATCACGTCCGTTCCGGCGAACCCGGAGAGCATGTCAGCCCATCGATCCGGCGAGGGGAGTCTTCGGCCGGCGGCCGCGGCGCTCAGGAGGGCCCAGGCGATGTCGTAATCGTCGTTGAAGGCCGGGTGATGCTTCGAGGCGTGGAAGTGCTCCATCGTGAAGCCGGTCCCCTCGGCGATTCCTCCGAGGAAACGCCCGAATCCCCACCGGATGGCCTCGCGGATGACGCAGGGGTACGAACGGCTCGTATCCAGAAGCACTCCGTCGACGTCGAAAACGATCATATCCCAGCTCTTTCGGGGCACGTCCGTCCCTCCATTCCCTTGTATTCCCTGCGTGTCGATTATACAGTAATGACGGGATCGATCGCCCATCTGCACGAAAGAGGGGATTGGAATGCTGGAAATACCGCTGGATCCTTCGTCCCGGGTTCCGCTGTACCAACAGATTGCGGAACATATCGAGCGCATGGTCCGAAGCGGGGCGCTTCATCCGGGAACGAGGCTTCCGAGCAGCAGAGAATTGGCGTCAATGCTCGGAGTGAGCCGGATGACCGTTTCGCTTGCCTACGACACGCTCGAAGACCGCGGCGCGATCCTGGAACGCGGGCGCAGCGGAGCGTTTGTCCTCGGCGACGAACGATCCGTCCCTCTCTCCGCGAGCGATGAAAGCGCCCTCTTCGATATGAATTCCGCAACGCCGTCCGCGGACCTGATCCCGGTCCGGGCGCTCGCGTCCCTTGCGCGAAAGACGATTCTTGAGTTCGGCGCGGACGCGATGCAGCTGACGCCTCCCCAGGGGACGGAGGAACTTCGTTTCCTTCTGGTCAAGCATGCGGTGTCGCGCGGCATTCCCGCAAAATGGAACAATATCCTGGTGACATCGGGAGGGCGCCAGGGGCTCTCGATCGCCGCGACGACGCTTGAGGCCGTTGGAGTTCGAAGAATGTGGATGGAAGAGTTGACGTATCCTGACGCCTGGACGATCGCGCACGGAGCCGGGATGAGCGTCCACGCGATCCCGTTGCGCGGCGACCGAATGGACGCCGCGCTGGCGTCGCTGGGAGCCGGCGATGCGGTGTATCTCGTTCCGAGTTTTCAGAACCCGACGGGACGAACGATTCCGATGGATGTCCGGAGCGGTATTCTCGACGCGAGCCGGAAACGGGGCTTTTTCATCATCGAAGACGACGCGTACGGGGAGCTTCGGTTCGGAGAGACGAGCGTTCCTGCGCTTGCGGCCATGGAGGGAGCGGAACGCGTGATGTATCTGGGGTCGTTCAGCCAGGTGCTGTTTCCGGGGCTGCGGATCGGATACTCTCTTGCGCCGGACTGCCTTGTCCCGCATGCGCTGACGGCTCTGGCGGCGCTTGCCGGTCCCGTGTCGACGCCCGTCCAGCTCATGACCGCGGCGTTTATCGCCTCGGGAGGTCTCGAACGGGCCCTCTCCGAGGTGCGCGAAACCATGCACGCCCGAATGGCGGCGCTTGCGGACGCGCTCTCCGCACACATTCCCGGAAGCGGTTTCGATATGCCGGGCGGAGGAATTTACGCATGGCTTCCGACGGGCGGGCTGTCGGGCGACGATGCGACGCGCTCGGCCCGGGAGGAAGGGGTATCGGTTTCTTCCGGGAGGATGTTTCACATCTCCGGAAAGGATCCGTTCGCGGTGCGGCTTTCGATCAGTTCGGTCGCGGCCCTGCGGATGAACGAGATCGTCCGCAGGCTTCATGCGGCGTGGAGGTAAGCGCGCTACCGCTCCGCTCTTTTCTCCGAATCTTCGTCGATGGAACAGAGAAATCTCCGCCAGAGATACAGGGCGGCCGCGGCGCACGCGACGCCCCCCGCGAGACCGAGCGCGACCAGGGCCGGCCGCCCCCGTCCGAACAGGTACCCTCCGACGCCGGCCAGGGCGTATCCGAAAAACACGAGTGTCGCAATGGAAAGGATCAAAACCGTGAAGCGCATGAGACCACCCTTTCGAGAAAAGCATCGTGAAATGCTATCTTGCGTATCGGAACCAAGTATGTTACATTATGCCTAAAAAGACAATACTGACTCTTATACAATATTGCGTTGCTGTTCTCGCGTCGTGCACACAAAGGGGGAGGAACTCGCATGAAAGAACAAAAAATCTACACCACATCCTCGGACTATGCCTACCAGGAGCTTCGTCATCAGATCATCACGAAGCAGCTGAAGCCGGGGCAACGGCTTCCCGAGGTGAGCATAGCCGTCCGGATGGGGGTGAGCCGGACTCCCGTCAGGGAAGCGCTTCGGCGTCTCGGGACGGAGGGGCTGGTGAATATCATCCCGAACAGCGGAGCGCGGCTGGCGGCTCCGACGCAGCGGGAGATCGAGGATACCTTCCTTGTCCGCGAGCAGCTTGAAGGCCTTGCCATCCGCCTCGCCGCGGAACGCATCGACGACCGGCATCTGCGGCGTCTCGAGGAAGCCATGATCGAAGAAGCCCGCGCGATCGACGACAAGGAACTCGAGGCGTATCTCGAGGTGAACGAGTCGTTTCACACGACGATAGCGGATGCCAGCGGGAACAAGGTCCTCGCGAAGCTCGTGAAGGATATCATCGCCCGTACGAACGCCTATGTGGTCTTTTACGATCCCTTCTATCAGACCGAGACCGTTCCGACGGTGGACGTCCATCGGGAAATCCTCGTCGCCCTGCGGCACCATGATGTCGAAAAGTGCGTCAAGCTCATGAAGCGTCACCTGAAGGAAGCCGCTGCGGGAATCAACCAGAGCCAGTCGCAATCGGTCGTATCCACGCCCGAAAACGACGCCGGAGAGGCGCCGGAAGAGTAGACATTCCTCGGAGCGGGGACGCGCTCCCCGCCCGTATCCCTCCGTTTCGCGCGACAGAGCGTCCGCACATGGCTTCTCCCTTTGTGCGACCGCTTTTTTTATGCCATAATTCCCCGGTTTGACGTGAAGATACTCTCTGAACAAACACGACATTCCGTATGCGAATGCGCAACGAGGAGGAGTTCCCATGACCGCACAGAAGATTCCGATGCTCGATCTGAAGAGAAACTACGCACGTATCCGTCAGGAAATCACGGATGCCGTCACGGAGGTGCTTGAAAGCCAGGCGTTCATCCTCGGGCCGGAAGTTTCGGCCTTCGAGGACGACTGTTCGGCGTATCTTGACGGAGCGCGGGCGATCGGATGCGCCTCCGGGACCGACGCGCTCGTGCTCGCTCTCATGGCGCTGGATGTCGGGCCCGGGGACGAGGTCATCACGACGCCCTACAGCTTTTTCGCCACGGTGAGCTGCATCACGCGGCTCGGCGCCGTTCCGGTCTTCGCGGACGTCGATCCCGTGACGTACAACATCGACCTGCAGCAGGTCCTTTCCCGCCTGACTCCTAAAACGAAGGCGGTTCTTCCGGTTCACCTGTTCGGCCAGATGGCGCCGATGGAGGAGATCGCCGATGAACTCGAACGGCGCGGTGTGGCGATCGTCGAGGACGCCGCGCAGGCCTTCGGCTCCTGGCGGAAAATACGGGGCGACATCGTCCGGGCCGGAACGTTCGGCGCGGTCGGCTGCTACTCGTTTTTCCCGACGAAGAATCTCGGCGGCTACGGGGACGGCGGAATGCTGGCCACGAACGACGACCGGCTTGCGGATCGCCTGCGAAAACTTCGCGTGCATGGCGCGGGGACGACGTATTTCCACGATGAGGTCGGCCTCAACAGCCGTCTGGATTCCCTGCAGGCGGCGATCCTGCGCGTCAGGCTGCGACATCTCGAAGAATGGAACGAAGAACGACGGGTTATCGCGGATCGTTACCGACTGCTTTTCGCCGAACGCGACCTTCTGGATCTGGTGCATCCGCCCGTGGAACTCGACGGGAACTATCACATTTACCATCAATATGCGCCGAGGGTGCAGGACCGCGACGCGCTTGAGGCGTTCCTCGAAGCCGAGGGAATCGGATGCCGGGTGTACTACCCGCTCTCCCTGCATCGGCAGAAGTGTTTCGCGTTTCTCGGGTACGGGGCCGGGGATTGTCCCGTGTCCGAGCAGCTCAGCCGGGAAACGCTCGCATTGCCGATTTTCCCGGAACTGACTGCGGACGAGCAGATCCGGATCGCGGATGCGATCGCGCGTTTCTACAGGAATAAGTAATTTGACCAATATTGCTCTTGCCCGATATCGGATGTAAAATGATACCCGTCGGGTCGGAGAATATGCGGCTCGACCAATCGGAAAACGACAACGGGAGGGATCGGGATGTACCCGTTCTTTTTTGACCGGACAATGCTGTTGTTGCTGCCCGCGCTGCTTCTTGCGATGTGGGCGCAGTTTCGCGTAAAGAGCGCGTATTCCAGATTCGGGGCGATTCCTTCGCGTCGGGGAGTCACCGCGGCGCAGGTCGCCAGGTCGTTGCTCGACCGTTTCGGACTCTCGAACGTTCCCGTCGGCCGGGTGCCGGGCAACCTGACGGACCACTATGACCCGCGGGACAAGTCGCTTTCCCTGTCCGATACGGTGTACAACAGCACGAGCATCGCCGCGATCGGCGTCGCCGCGCACGAGGTCGGTCACGCGATTCAGGACAAGGAGCGGTACGCTCCGCTGGCCATACGGAACGCCATTGTCCCCGTTGTGGGCATCGGGTCGAGCATGGCCATCCCGCTCTTTTTCATCGGACTGTTCCTGCGCGGCGAGTTTCTGATGAACCTCGGCATCGTGCTCTTCCTCGGAGTGATCGTATTTCACGTCGTCACGCTTCCGGTCGAGTTCGACGCCAGCAGCAGGGCGCTCCGGGTGCTCGGCGATACGGGCCTTCTCGGGATGGACGAGGTATCCGGCGCGAAGAAGGTGCTGAACGCGGCCGCGCTGACCTATGTGGCGGCGACGATCATGGCGTTCGCGCAGCTCCTTCGGCTTCTGGCGCTTCGCGGGTCGTTCGGGGATCGCGATTAGGTGCGCATTGCCGCTTCACGGATGCGTATCGGTGGATTATGATGGTGGGGCGGTCGAAGGGCCGCTCCACTTCTTTTTTCGTGAGGAAGGATAGATCGGCATGCCCCTGCTCCTGATCGTTCTGCTTTTGTTTCTCGTTCCCTGGGTGGGTATTATCGTGCTCGTGATGTTCGGCGTTTTCGCGTTGCTGGCGGTGACGCTGGGGTTTGCCGCCAATTCGTTCGTATGGCTTTTCGCCGGGCCGACGCAGCTTTTCCGGATCCTCTTCAATCACAGGGTTCGCAAGAATCACGCGATCGAACACGCGACCGTGCATATTCTCGAGGATCGTTTCGGACGCATGAACATCGAAGGGATGGCCGAAGAAGGAGGGTTCTCGCTGCGAGGCCTCCGCGACCGGGACGTTGTCGCGATGGCCGCGCGATCCGCGCTGGAACGTCTCAAACGCGGCGAGAGCGCCCTGGCGATCCATCCCCGGTGCGGCACGACGCTTGTCGTGCTGAATACGCTCGCATCCGTGCTTTTTCTGTCGCTCCTCGCCCTGACGGGGAGCTTCAGCCTGCTGACGGTGATTGTCTCCCTGCTTCTGGCGCACGCAGCGGCGCCGCTGGCGAGCCGGTTCGCGCAAAAGTACGTCACGACGGATTCGCGCGTGGACGGAATGGAGATCCTGTCCGTCGAAATGCGCGGGGAGAAAGTCGCACTGTCCGGTTTCTCCTTTATCGTTCCAGGTTCGCTTTTCGTTCGCACCCGGTTTTCGGGTGATCCTTTGTTAGCGGAGGTGGTTGACTGATGCGGGGTGTCGAGGCAGCGCTGCTCGTGCTTCGGGATGTTGGAAAGGGAGAGCTTGCGAGCATCGCTCTGAGAAAGTACGCGCCGGAACTCCCGCAGACGGACATGACCCTTGCCGCTTCCCTTGTGTACTGCACCTTGCGGAAACGCCTTCTCTGGTACGAGATGCTTCGCTCTTTTCTGAAACCGGATATCGAGGGACTGAACGAAGAGACGGTGAATGCGATGCTGCTCGGAGCCGCAGGCATGACGGAGTTGCGTCACTTCGCCCCTATGGCGCTCGCGAACGCGTTGGTGCAACGTGTCAAGGACAACGTCGGAGAGCGGGAGGCTCGGGTGGTGAACGCCGTCCTCCACCGCGTCGGAGAGAGCGGAAGGGAGTATATCCGAACCCTTGCGGCGAGCAGCGACCTCAAGGACTGCGCCATTCTGAACGGGGTGCCGCCCTGGGCCGCCTTCATGCTGAAAGAGGGCGTCGGCCAGCAGGAAGCCCGAAAGCTGGTTCGCATGGCCAGGATCCGTCCGTACGCGTCATTTCGCGTGTGGCCGGAATCGAAAGCGCAGGCCGTCGTTGCGAAGGCGAATGCGTCCGGTTGCCGATGCTGGATGTCTCCGTTGCTTCCGTATTCCGTTCGTCTGTCTTCATCCGTTTACCCGCCGTCCTTTGCCGGGTACAATGAAGGGGCGTCCACACCGCAGGGGGAATCGTCCATGATGGTGGGCGAGGTCGTCCGGCGCCTCTGGAAGAAGGGCGCGATCCTTGACATGTGTTCCGGCAGGGGAATCAAGGCCGGTCAGATCGCCTCCCTGCTGCCGAACGCCGGTCTCGAGTGCTGGGAACTCTCGGCGGGAAGGGTCCGGGTGCTGGAAAAGGAGCGCTCCCGGCTTCAGGTTTCGTGGACCATACAGACCGGAGACGCCCTGAGCCTTCAGCCGCGCGTCCGCCCGGATCTCATTTTGCTGGACGCTCCGTGTTCCAACAGCGGGACGTGGACGCGACACCCGGAAGGGAAACAGCGCCTTTCGGTCGACAATGTCGTGCGCGTCTCGGATCTTCAATCGCAACTGCTGCGCCGGGCGCTTTCCCTCGTTGCGCCGGGCGGCGTGGTTGTGTACGCGACGTGCAGTCTGTTCCGGAAGGAAAATGAAGAGGTCATCGCCCGCGTTCTTGCGGAACGAAGCGATTTGTTTGAAATTCCGCCCCCGCTTTCCGGAGTCCGGATTCACCGGGGACGTCCATGGGGAGTCTATCTCTGGCCGGAACTTCCCTGGCTTGACGGCTTCTATATCGCCGTTCTGGGCAGAAAAAATCAGGAGGGAACAGCATGAAGATGATGCGATGGGCCATGGCGGCGGTGTTGCTTGTCATTGTCGTGTCCGCCGGGATCGCGGTCTATACGGTGTTTTTCGGGAGCAAGGACCTCGCCGTCCCCAGGCTTCGGGAAATGTCCGTCATGGACGCCATGGAAGAGGTCAAACGCCTTGGCCTCCAGGCGAAGATCGAACAGGTCGACTCTGCGTTGTCGCCGGGACGGGTCCTTGCCCAATGGCCCGATCCGGGGACGAAGGTGCGGAAAGAAACGACGCTCATCCTGAAGGTCAGCAAGGGAGCGGCGAACCGGAAGGCGATCCCCGATGTCCGCGGCATGGAGTATACGAGAGCGGTCAAGACGCTTGAAGAAAACGGGTTCTCGCTCGGGGACGTCGTTCGGCTGAAGGACAATGAGCGCCCCGCGGGAAGCGTTATCGCCCAGAGTCCTGCGGCGCCTGCAACCGTTGACCCGGGGCGCAAGGTCGATCTCATGGTCAGCGCGGGCGGGGCCGCCCGGGGCGGCAAGATTCCCGTTCCCGAACTGACGCAGCAGGACGAGAAAGCCGCGAGAAAAATGCTTTCTGAAGCGTCCCTGACGCTGGCGGGAATCGAATATGTCTATAACCAGAACACGGCCGAAGGCATGGTTCTGGGAACGAAACCCCGCGCGGGCGCTCTTGTCGCTTCCGGCGGCGGCGTGACGCTCCTTGTCTCGACGCTGAAGAAGCCGGATAAGCCGGAACCCCAGACCCCGGCCGGAGGAAAGGCGAACGTGCCGGGACTGGCGCCGCTGACTCCCGGGGCGCAATCCGACGGAGCTTCGGAACGTGTCATCGTGAACGCGGATGCATCCGCAAAGCCGTCGCCGACATCGGCGCCCGCGGCAGGGAGCAAGCAGCGCATTGCGAAGGTGCGGTATCAGGTTCCGCCGCTGTCCAAACCCATGGCCCTGCGCATCGAAATGGTGGACGCGAACGGGACGCGCCAACTCATGAGCAGGGAGGTCCGCGGGGGAGAATACATCTCGCTCGACGCGCCGTTCACCACTGAAGGCGTCGTCACCATCTACCTCGGAGGCGAATTCGTGTGGCAGGACAGATTCCGATAAGCAGACGACACGCGATCCCCGACGGTTCTGAGTCGGGGGAGCGTAGTCGGTCGCTTACCCCGGGCGACTTTTCCGGGGAAAGCAGAGAAGCACGACACGCGATCCCCGACGGTTCTGAGTCGGGGGAGCGTAGTCGGTCGCTTACCCCGGGCGACTTTTCCGGGGAAAGCAGAGAAGCACGACACGCGATCCCCGACGGTTCTGAGTCGGGGGAGCGTTGTCCCTCGGCCAAAGCCCCGAGGACTTCGCGGTCCCCCGGCCAAGACCCCGGGGACTTCGCGCTTACCCCGGGCGCAGAAGGCGTTTCCGGCCGTACCGTGGTCATCGCCCCGTCCCTGCTTTCCGCGGATCCGCTCGACATCGCGGGGAGCATTGCGCGGCTCGGTGCGACGCCGGACTGGATTCACGTGGATATTATGGACGGTCACTTCGTCCCGAATCTTTCGTACGGTCCCTCGATCGTTCGCGCACTTGCGGGACGGCACCCGTCCGTTATCCGGGACGTCCATCTCATGGTGGAGCCGCCGGAACGGTTCTTCGAAGCCTTTTGCGATGCGGGGTCCACATTCGTGACGGTCCACGCGGAGGCGACGCCGCACATCCACAGGGTGCTGTCCGCCATTCGCGAACGAGGGTGTCGTCCGGGGATTTCGCTCAACCCCGGAACGCCGGTCGAGAGCATTTTCCCCGTGATTCACATGGTGGATCTTGTCCTGGTCATGTCCGTCGATCCCGGATTCGGCGGGCAGGGGTTCATCCCGGAAACATTGAACAAAACCGCCGATCTGGTGCGGCTCCGAACCGTTCGGGGATTGTCTTTTTTCATTGAAATGGATGGAGGACTTGGAAGCGGGAACGTGGAATCCGTCATACGGCGCGGGTGCGACGTCATCGTTATGGGAAATGCGCTCTTCGGCGCTCCGGATCCCGGAGCGGCGTGGGCGGCGGTAAACGGAATTGCAAAGGAGGCAACGATCGGTGTCTAGAGATGTGGATCAAAACGTCCTGATAGAACTTGGCGCCCGAATCCGGGCGATTCGTGAAGAACGAGGGTTGCGCATCGACGATATTGTCGAGACGACCCGCATCCGGAAACAGTTCCTCGAAGGCATTGAACGGGGGGACTACTCCGAATTCCCCGGAGATGTCTATATCCGCGGATTTGTTCGGACATACCTGAAGACGCTTGGAGCCGAAGCGGTCTGGGAAGAAGTCGGATCTCTCTTCAAGGAGGAGCAGCGCGAAAGCAACGAACCCGCCGCGCTCGGAACCTGCACCGCTCCCGCCAGGGGGTTCAAACCGGCGTCGAAGTTCTGGATTTTTCTCCTTCTTCTCTGTGCGCTTGCCGGCTCCGGCTGGTACGTATGGTACGCCTGGAACGGGAAACTGGTGACCCCCAATCCGCCGCGCGCGCTGGAAACGGATGCCTCCCGGGACGCGCTTACGGGAACGGCCGGAAACAGAACGTCGTCTCTTCCCGGAGCGACGGAGTTGCTTTCGACGGACACGTTCTCTCAGGATGCGTCTCTTTTCTCCCCTTTGTCCGGAGATCTGCGCCCCTCTCCCACGCCGACACCCGTTCCGGTTCAGGAGCAGCTGAAAAAGCTTGTCCTCTCAGCCGGTCGGGAATGCTGGATCCGAGTGGTTCGGGGAGACAAGGTCGTGTATCAGGATATCCTTCCAAAGGGCAAGTCGGTGACGTTCGATGCGGACGTGCGCCTTGTCGTGACCTACGGACGGCCTGACGCCGTGTCTATCGCATGGAACGGCAAGGAGCTGGGCAAAGCCGGCTCCGGAAGCAAAGTCGTAAAGATTTTCTACGATCCCGACGGAAAGACCGGGAAGGCGACCGAGTGAAGGTCTTTCTCCTGAGCCTCGGGTGCGCCAAGAACACGGCCGACAGCGAGGTCCTCGCCGGAATGCTGAAAACCGCGGGGCATACGCTTGTCGAAAACGCCGAAGACGCGGATGTCGCCTTCGTGAACACGTGCGGCTTCATTCAACCGGCCGTGGAAGAGAGTATTGGAGCGATTCTGGATCTGGAACAGCTCAAGGAGCAGGGAAGCCTTCGGAGAATCGGCGTCCTCGGGTGCCTGTACAACCGCTACGGCGAGGATCTGAAAAAGGAAATCCCCAGCGTCGATATCTGGGCGAAAGCGGAGGACTGGTCCTCGGTGCTTCGCGCGCTCGGGAGCGACGCGTGCGCCCCGTCGAGGGGAATGCTGACGGAAACGCGGCGCTGGACGCGGTATCTCAAGGTGGGCGAAGGGTGCGACAACGTGTGCGCGTATTGCACCATCCCGTCGATTCGCGGACGCTCCCGGAGCGTTCCTGTCGCGGCGGTCGTCGCGCAGGCGGAGACGCTCGTCCGGGAAGGGGCGCGCGAACTGTGTCTCGTCGGACAGGATCTGACCGCGTACGGCCGGGATCTTGACGGGAAAACGGGGCTGCTCGATCTTCTCGGGGCTCTGGAAACCTCGATTCCGGACGACATCTGGCTCCGGTTGCTGTATCTGCACCCGGCGCAAATGGACGAGGCCTTTATCGACAGGCTCCTTTCGTACAAAAAAGTGTTGCGCTATCTTGACATTCCCATTCAGCACATCGACGACGAAATGCTCCGGCGCATGAAGCGTCCGGGAAGCGCGTCGCATATCCGGCGTCTCTTTTCCCACGCGCGAAAAGCCGATCCGTTCTTCGCGCTTCGAACCACGATCATCGTGGGATTTCCGGGAGAAACGGAAGCGGCTTTCGGAAAAACGCTCGATTTTCTCGAAGAGATGTCGATCGACCGGGTCGGCGCGTTCGTCTTTTCGCCCGAAGAGGGAACGCCTGCCGCGACAATGGACGGCCAGATTCCCGATTCCGTCAGGGAGCAGCGGTACGCGCGCCTGATGGAGTCGCAATCGGCGATTTCGCTCGAGCGACAGGGGCTCTTCGTGGGACGGACCCTGCGCGTTCTCGTCGAGGAGATCGACCGGGAAGGCGACCTCGCGTGGGGACGGTCCTACCGCGACGCGCCCGAAGTGGACGGCCTTGTGGGCGTCTCTCCCGTCGGGACGCTTCAGGAGGGGGATTTCGTTTCCGTTTCCGTGACCGACGCGGAAGAATACGATTTGTTCGGCGTCCCGGCAGATGACGGCGAGATTTCGTAGCGTCGCCGATATCGTCAGCACCGTCGGCGGTCTGGGGCGCTTTTCGTCAATGCCGGGCACCGTCGCCTCCGCGGCGGCCTGTCTGGTTGCGCTGTTCGTTCCGCCGACCTGGCCTCTTATCCTTTCCGTCTGTATCGTTGGGACGATCGCTTCCGACCGTTATGCCCGGGAGACCGGCCGAAAGGACCCCGGCGAAATCGTCATCGACGAGGTCGTCGGGATGTGGATTTCCCTCTTTGCGCTTCCGCAGACGATGTGGTTGCCCGCACTGTTGGTTTTCCGCATTCTGGACATTCTCAAACCCGTTCCCATCAGCACTGTGGAGGCTCTTCCCGGAGGGATCGGAATCATGGCGGACGACGTCTTGGGCGGCGTCTGCGCAAATCTGCTTTTGCGCGGACTGCACCGGCTTTTCTTTGGAGGCGGTCTGGCGCTGCTCTATCGCTGATCACCGAACGGCGGTTTGTTCATACTGGAGGTGGTTTCACTGAAGGACGCGGCGCTTCTGGCGCTGGGGGACGAGCTTCTGAGCGGAATCCGGAGAGAGGGAAACTGCACGTGGATGGCGGCCCGCCTTCACCGGGCGGGGTGGAAGGTTCGCGGAATGGAAGTCCTCCCGGATGACACGTCCGCATCCCTTGCGGCGTTGCGCAGATGGATCGGATCCGTCCGCCTGCTCGTCATCTCCGGAGGTCTTGGCCCGACACACGACGACCGGACCAGGGACATCCTTGCGGAGTTCCTTGGAGCGCCGCTGGTCCAGGACGATGCGACGTATGATCGCATGGCGTCACGGTATTGCGGCGACCACAGGGAAGCGTTTGAACGGTCGCGATCGCGGCAGGCCGCGATACCGGCGGGTGTCGAATCCGTATACAACCCGTTGGGCTCGGCGCTCGGAATGCGTTTTGAACGCCAGGGAACGGAAGTTTTTTCGTTTCCCGGAGTCCCCGCCGAATACCGCGCTATGGCCGACGAGGCGCTCGGGGCGCGCCTGACGCCCGAGGAATGCTGGCTTTCCGTCAGCATCACCGGCTGGGCGGAGAGCCTCCTCAAAGACAGAATCGCGGATGTCCTCGAAGATCCGCTGATGCATACGTCCATCCTTCCGGCGGCGAATCTGGTCGAAGTCGTCCTCCGCGGCGAAACGGACAGGATCCGCGCCGGAGAACGGGAGATCCGGGAGCGTCTGCCGGGAGATTGCCTTCCCGCAGGATGTACGACCTTGCAGCAGGCCGTTGTTGAAGCGGCGATCGACCGGAGGATGACCGTTTCAGCGGCCGAGTCCTGCACGGGAGGGCTTGTCGGCGCCGCGATCACGGACGTTCCCGGAAGCTCCGAAGTCTTTCCGGGAAGCGTGGTCTGTTACGACAACCGGATCAAGCGGCAACTTCTCGGAGTATCCCCCGAAATCCTCGAAACGAACGGGGCGGTGAGCGAGGCGTGCGCCTGTGCTATGGCCGAAGGGGCGCGCCGTCTTCTCGGCGCCGACATGGCCGTTTCCGTGACCGGGGTAGCGGGTCCCGGAGGCGGTTCCGCGGAAAAACCCGTCGGCACGGTGTGGTTCGCAGTCTCAAGCGCGAGATCCGGTGAAACGAAGGCCCTTCTGCGGAAGTTCGCGGGGGATCGGGCCATGATCCGGGAGCGGTCGAGGGCGAAGGCGCTTGAATTGCTCTGGAGGGGAATCCTCGGGGACACGGCATGGAAATAGTCCGTTGTTTCGTATGCGTCGCGCTTGGCGACGAGGCGCGCCGTTCTCTCGAAATCTACGTCTCGGGACTCAGGAAGTGCGCCCCATCGATCCGATGGGTGTCGGTCGCGGCGCTTCACGTCACGCTGAAATTCTGCGGAGAGATTCCCGTGGAAACGGTTGAAAGACTCTCCGAAAATTATGCCGGTGCGCTTCGAAACGTCCGTCCCTTCCGTCTCTCGCTTGAAGGGTTGGGGTGCTTTCCCGATCTTCATCGCCCGACGGTTCTCTGGATAGGAATACGGGAAGGTCTTGAAAACCTGGTTTCCCTGTACGACCGTGTCGAACGGGCAAGCGTTTCTTCGGGAATCGCTCCGGAAAAGCGTTCCTTCTCTCCGCACCTCACCCTCGCGAGAATCAAGAATCCGAAAGACATGACATCCGCTCTCAGCGAGCGGATCCGGGAAAGCGCCGCACCGGGCTTTTCCACGGCAGTCAGCGAAGCGATATTCATGAAGAGCCGCCTTACGCCGGACGGCCCGATATACAGTCCGATCCGGCGATATGCGTTAGAGATCGGAAAGACACCATAATTCCTGACAGGAGGACGATCTGCGTGGCGAAAAGAAAGACTCCGCAAACACGGGAAGACGTACTCGAACTGGCTATCGAGGATATTCGGAGCAAATTCGGCCCGGGATCCATCATGCGTTTGGGAGATGAGTTCAAGGAGCAGGTTCCCGTGATATCGACGGGCATTCTTCCCCTTGACGTGGCATTGGGCATCGGCGGGCTTCCGCGCGGAAGGATCGTGGAAATCTTCGGGCCCGAAGGCGGCGGAAAGACGACCGTTGCGCTTCACGTCGTAGCGGAGGCCCAGAAAGCCGGAGGAATAGCGGCGTTCATCGATGCGGAGCATGCGCTGGATCCGCGTTTGGCCGCGTCGCTCGGAGTGGATGTGAAATCGCTCTACATCTCCCAGCCCGACAGCGGGGAACAGGCTCTCTATGTTCTCGACTCCCTTGTTCGATCGAGCGCGGTCGACATCGTCGTTGTCGACTCCGTGGCGGCCCTGACGCCCCAGGCGGAAATCGACGGCAAGATAGGAGATAGCCAGGTCGGGTTGCAGGCCCGTCTCATGTCCTACGCGCTGCGCCGCCTCACCTCGGCGATATCCCGAAGCCAGTGTGTCGTCGTCTTCATCAACCAGCTTCGGGCGAAGATAAGCACCGGATATTCGACGGGACCTCAGGAAACGACGACCGGCGGCCGTGCGCTCAAGTTCTACAGCTCGGTTCGCATCGAAGTGAAACGCGGGAAAAGCATCACAAGCGGAGAAAATACGGTCGGACACGAAATCTGGATGAAGGTCGTCAAAAACAAGCAGGCCCCGCCCTTCAGGACCGGCCATGCGTCTCTCATCTACGGCAAGGGCGTCCCGAGGGGTGTGTCCGTCGTCGATATGGCGATCGACCTCGAAGTGCTCAAACGAAAGGGATCCTGGCTCACGTATAAAGGGGAGACGCTGGCGCAGGGGAAAGAAGCTGTCGCGAAGTACCTGGAAGAAAACCCTGCACTCATGGACGAAATAGTTCGCGAGGTCATGGCGAAGGTCATGGAGTCGGACGATATGCTGGCGGTTTCGGCGCCGGTTGCGGCGGAAGACGGCGAGGACGAAGAAGCCGGGGGAGACGCTGCAATCGGAGCCGCGAAGGTTTCCGTCGAAGAAGACGTCCTGGAGCTGGACAGCGAAGAGGACGAATAAACGAAAATGCAGTATACCAGAATCATCAGTCTTCGGAGCGTCTTCCTTGATTTTGACGATGCAGCATCGGAAATGTTACGGTTATAGTCGATAGTTTTCAATCGGAAAGTAGTAATAGTCTTGTTGCGTCTGCTTTTTGTATGTGTAACAAAGCAATAATGTCTAAAAGTAATCATTGACAACCGTGCGGGGCGAAGGTATTATACCCGAGCACTGTTCAATGCAGTGCCCGTTACGAAGTCGAAAACAACGTTGCAGCAGCGTAACGGCGTACCTTGACAGATTTATAAGGTGGAGAGAGCGAAAAGAAACGAGCGAAGAGAGCGG
>ERZ1645192.750-NODE-750-length-27138-cov-6.674925_pt1 | contig 27138 bp, 20 predicted proteins | sample MGYA00575354_ERZ1645192 | MGnify/ENA primary metagenome ERZ1645192 (study PRJEB40844, sample SAMN11349763) | freshwater sediment metagenome | isolation source: river sediment | host: Sediment | place: India: Faizupur Khadar , New Delhi | collected 2017-02-21 ... | reverse complement strand
CCGGCTCAAAATGGCGCCCGTTGTGCGTCGCTATCGTATGGCCATGATATAGTGCCGTCGCCGCAATCAATGAATCCTCACAGGTCATCGTGCGATTTTTCCCTTTAAGCTCGGCCAGCAGCTCTTTCCAGCGGACCAACACCGGTTCGGACAACTCCTCGGTTGAGGGAGCAAGTTTCCGGCGCAGGTCGGCAAGCCAGGTGGCAAGGCTGGGTTTGTGCATTGCCGGTGCTCGGTCGAGTCCAAACTGGAGTTCGGCAAAGGATACGACGCTGAGAAAGATGTCGACCTCGTTGGCATTAACCCAAGCCGCCAGTTTGGGCGGAACCTGCTTCCGCTCCAGCAACGACAAAAGGTCTGTGTCGATCAGGTAGCTCACTTGAAGGGGAGGGAGTGCCGCGCTGGTGGCGCAATGGGAGTTGGGCAGCGGGAAAAGAGCTTTAGCAATCCCAGGGCACCGCGCCGCTTTCCCGGTTTGGGGGTCAGCACGATGCTGTTCTTTCCGTCTCGCATGGGGCGAACTTCGACCACCCCTCCAGCCGACAGCCCGGAAGCGTCTCTCCACCACTTTGGAAGCGTACCTTGGCCAACTTTGGAGACCGTCATCGTGTCCAATTCTTTCACGCTTTAAGGATTCCTTAAAACCAGGGTTTTGTCAATGGCTTCCTGTTCCTCCAGGGGCACCTTGAACGGGGGCCGCCGGAGGCTTCGGCGTTCGCGGGCGCGGAACTGCCATCTGGCCATGTGCTCCATGACTTGCCGCGGGCAGAACCAGATCAGCCGACCAACACGCATGAACGGAATGGATCGTCGGCGTTGCTGGTCCCGGAGCCAACGGATACTTGGTCGGCTTGTCTCATCCCAGAGGATTTCCAGCAATCTCGGGCCGCTCACAAGCCGGTCCATTTCGTTTTTGGGGATCGATGTATTGGCTTCTGAATCCGGGCTCATGTTCATGCGGCGAGTTCTTCTCCAATCTCTGACAGGACTTCCCGGGCGAGCACTTTGATCTTTCCACGGAGGCGTCGTTGCGGGATTGGAACGGGAATTTGGTCCGACCGGCGCCAGGTGGCCTCCCATTCCTGCAAGTGTGGTGTCATTGCTGGACAGGCGCGCGGCCACAGGCGCGCGAAGAAAGCGGATTGGAGATCGGAAATCGCTACATCCCCGGTAACGGATTCCGTGGTGGCCAATTCGGGCTGCGGGGTTTCATCGTCGGTGCGCGGATCCCGTGTTACGGAGTAGTGCTTTACGTCATGGACTGCCTTGCGCCGCTCCACTGTCACAAGCGAGTTAATCACGCCGCCCACGTAGTCCATGAAAGCGAGCTTGCTGGCCACGTCGCACGCTCTGGGATGTCGTCCCTGCTTCGCCTCCTCCAACCCCTCCAAAATTGCCTGGAGGGCATCCTGGGCGATATCCTCACCTTCTAATGCGGTCAGCCCGACACGTTTCAAACGCCTGGTGGCGTAATCCGCCAGGTCAGCAAGATCCTCCTGGGTCAGGAGGTTTAATTGATGCACGGTGTCTGTGCCGGCACGTAGGTTCAATTCTGCCATTTGGTGTAGAGTTAACGTGAGAGTTGTGGCAAATTTCCAGCCCGCTTCTGAAAAACAAACGGGAAGCCCCTGAAACCGAATTAGACTGGTAAAATCCGAATGCCATTTGCCTGTCATCTGGCACGGTATGCCGGTTGCGAACGTCCGGAGCAATGAAAGTCCAACAACTTGGACGCACTTTCGTGCAAGTAGTAAACACAGCCAATCAGGTTGGGGTCTATTTGGACCTGTAAATACAGTGGTTTCCCTGACTCACTCAGCGGGGGCATATGAAATTAAGAGCTACAGGAAATGCGAAAGCGCTCCTGAAATTGCATTTTGCGTGCGCCTTTTTGATGTCTCGTTCGTGGCCGTTCACCAGAAAACCCTTGGAAAATGAGTAGATTTGGTCGTGACGTGCTCCCTGATGGAAGATTTAGGCCGTCCAAGATCTTGGACGACTTCCTCAGGAACGGATGCGTGTTTAGTTTCGGAAAAGGCGGCGGATGCTCGGAATTTACTGCCCGGCCTCGATTTGTTCTTTGCTATCATCGGGCATGGTATGCGGGACGTTAGTGCCCGAGGGCAACAAATATCCAATAGATTGGAAATAATCCTAGCCTACGTAGGAAATCTCCAATGCGTTGGAGGGTCTCTGTATTAACTGTGTCCGGGTATTGCAGACACAGAGGGGAAGCGGGCTTCGGCCCGAAATACTCAGGAGACAAATCATCGTGAGGTGGTGCTTTACCTGTGTATGGACATAAAGTCGGCTCAAGTAGGCTCACAACCCGTGCTAGACCCTGCCAAAGGGTGCAACCCGAAAACGTATCCAAACAGCAACGACTTGCACCTCCTTGCACGTAGCGGCACGAACGCCGGTTTCCCAGACACTTTCGAATCCCTTCGCTCGCTCCATTTTTTTATCGAGGCACCCCATCATTGCTTTCAATGAAGTTGTTACCCGTGCCAAAGCTGCGGCCTTACGGTCGTACCCTGAAGGTAATGAGAGCTCCCTTCGTCGTCTCAAAGAAACTGCACAGCTTTCATTTCTGGCTTTTGGCGGAGCCTTGCGGTCGCCGTGCATTAACATAATACATCCTCGCTTCTTCCGTAGTTAGAAAGCCGTCCCGGTTGGCATCCAATCGCTTGAAGGCAGCGTTTGGGAACTCGGCAGGTGTGAGTTTCCTATCGCCGTTCCTGTCGAATTGCTTGAAGCGCTCCTCAATTCCGCCCCCGCGTCTCGTGCTGTTGGTGTCGCCGGTTGTGCCTTGCGTGCGGGCGTCCTGCCGACGCCATTGCGCGGGCATCATCTGTTTGTCCCACGCGGCGTAGGCGGCTTGAAGTTCCTTCAACTTCGCCGGCTCTTTCGCAGCTAAGTCGGTCTGCTCGCCGATGTCGTCTTTTAGGTTGAACAATTCCACTCCGCCGCCGCGCTCTTGCACGAGTTTCCAGTCGCCAAGGCGTGCGGCGTGCTTTTCGCCGGCGCGCCAGAACAAACGGTCGTGCGGTTGGCCGGTTTGTTTCCCGGTCAGGAACGGGAGGAGGTTGACGCCGTCGAGCGGTTTGTCGGTCGGCATCTGCACGCCGGCAGCGGCGAGTGCCGTGGCGTGGCAGTCGAAGCCCATCACCATTTCGCGATAAACCATGCCCGCCGGCAGCTTGCCCTTCCATTGCACGAGGAACGGCACACGGATGCCGCCCTCGTAAAACTGGCCCTTGTAACCGCGCAAGGGGTCGTTGCGCGAGGAGGTCTGCGGCGTCGGCCCGCCGTTGTCGCTGTAGAAGAAGACCAGGGTGTTTTCCTCCTGCCCGAGGCCGCGGACTTTGGTTAGCACGCGCCCGACCGCCTCGTCCATCGCCGTGAGCATGCCAGCGTAGGTGCGACGCGTGCCAGCGAGGTCCGGGAAACGCCCTGCATATCGGTCCGGAGCCTCCATCGGCAAGTGGACGGCATTGAAGGCGACATAGAGGAAGAACGGCTTGTCCTTGCTGCGGTCGAGAAACGCGACGGCCTCCCGCGCGAAAGCGTCGGTGAGGTGTTCCTTTTCGTCTTTCACCAACACGCCGTTGCGGATGATGGGGTCGTTCTCGCGCGGGTTGTCGGGCTCGTAGCTGCGCGCGCCGCCCAGAAAGCCGAAGTGGGAATCGAATCCGCGCTCGTGCGGGCGCAGGCCCTCTTTGAAACCGCTGTGCCATTTGCCGACGATGCCGGTGGCGTAGCCGGCGTTCTTGAGTCGCTCGGCCAGCGTCGGTTCGGTGCGGGGCAGGCCGAAGTTCTCCGCCGCGAGCCGCTCCGGTCCCGAGTTGTACTCGAAGCCAAAGCGATGCTGATAACGCCCGCTCAGCAGTCCCGCGCGCGATGGCGCACAGACGCAATGGTTCGCGTAGCCGTCAGTGAACCGCACGCCGTTCGTCGCAATCGAGTCAATGTTAGGAGTCGGGATGTCCTTGCATCCATTGACGCCAATGTCGGCATAACCGAGGTCATCGGCGAGAATGATGATGATGTTGGGCTGTGCCGAAAATGACGAATGAGGGATGACGAGTGACGAAATGGTGAGCAGGGAAAAGAGGAGCGGTTTCATGATGAAATGGTGCCGTTTTGTGCTTATTGCTTTGCGTGATAGACTGGCTGGGGCGTCGAAAGGGCCGCGGCCACTGTTGCCGAATTTGGGGCATAACCCGCCTGGGTCGTCCCGCCGAAATTCACCGTGATCGTGACCTCGCCGGTTTTGGGATGGAACGTCGTCCGCTGAACGAGCCTGTCTTCGCTCAGGCATGCGAAACGCGTCAACGGCGCGGTTGCCAACTCGCGGTGGAGCGGCCCCCAAAAGGCCAAATGCCGCAGAATGCGCTCGCGCCGCTTCGGCCAGGTTTCCCGGTTGAGGTGATACATGGGCGGCACCATGTAGAGGATTTCGAGCAACTCCCTGGTGTTCTCGACATCCTGGAGCTTCAAGGAGTCAAAACTCCAGTGATGAGTGGCAATGAGTTCGTCGCCGAGCGCAGCCTGGTAAAGCGGAATGCGAACCGCGGGATCAAAATACGGCACCTTCAGCGAGGGAGGAAGCGTGACCGGCTTGAACGATTGATCCGGGCTGTCCGGCGGGTAAAAACGCCCAAGGTAATGTGGGCTTTTCGCGTCCCTGAAGGAAAGGGACAGATGGCCGATATACGGTGTGTGAACTCCGTGGCCAAAGTGAATCACGTCGGCGAACAGCACCGATCCCCCCTCGCTGCCGACGACCATCCGGTGCTTCGACTCCAACCACGCCAGCCGCTGCCGGCGCAGTCTTGTGTCCTCGCTTTTGGTAGCCGGATGCTCGCGGCTGAAATCCTCGAAGCACTCGGCGGTGGCGTCGCAATCAATGAACCAGGCGGAGTATGGGGCTTGCCTGACAATGCGGTTGACACGCTCTTGCACATAGGGCCAGGCGGCTTGGGGCGAGAAATGATAGCCCCGTTTCTTGAATCCCTCGTGTCCCGATCCATCGGCGTTGATGACCCGGCCTTGTTGGTAGGCTGCGGCATCGAACTGGGCGGTCTCCCAAGTGTCGTTGGGACCGGCGGTTGGCAAGTGGACGGAATGATAGGAGTCGTAGGGACCAATCAGGAAGCCAAGCTTCTCCGCGTGGGCCACAACATCCGGCCGGAATGACCGGCCATACAAGTCACTCAACAGCAGCAGCGCCCGTTCAATGCCCGCGTCGTGAAGCGAATCCAGCAGGGGCTTGGACAGTCCGTCACCCCAGGAGTCGGACGGATTGACGTAACTTCCGTAAGCCGCCACCAGCGCCTGCTGATTGCGCCGAATCACTTCCGCAGCCGGAACATCGGGGCCTAGATTCAGGAGGTCATTTCCTGACAGCACCGTATCGATGGCGCCAGCCAGGCTGCCCGTCAGGTAGTCCATTGGCCACTCCGCCGCCGCCAGTTCTTGCAGGGCGGAGCGTTGGTCAGGTGGAAGGAGTTTCACCAGGTTGCCGCCGAAGCTTTCCGGGGCCGCGCTGCGCAGAGCCTTGGCGAACGGCACCCATTTGTTCCTTGGAACGTCGTGCTTGCTAAACAGCGCCGGTCCCCAAAGGTAAAAATGGGGCGCGCCCGGCAGGCGTTTCACTTTATCCAGATCCGCCATTTTCTTTTCGAGCGAACGCGCACGCGGGATGGCGCCAGTATTGGTGGCGCTGAGGCGCCATTCGCGAAAGGCTCGGGCGGCTTCCAATAGATCAGACCCCCGGCGCACTCCGACAATCTCGCATGGCGCGGCTTGGTGACGGCCCTTGGGGAAGGAATATCGGATGCCGATTCGGTCTTGCACGATCAATTCCGCGTAGTGCGGCCAGGGCACGATGACAACCAGCGTTTGATTGCTGTATCGCAGCCCCAGGACCGGCAGGTCCAAAAGAGACCATGGGGAGCCATCCCGAAGCCAGCGCATCAGGTCTGAGCGCGAGGCATCCACGACCACTCCGGCGGAAATCGGCAGGACATACTCAGTGGCTCCCGCTGGCAGCCACCAGGTAAACTCTCCTGATTCGCCAATCTCGGACTGAAACGAAACGGGTTTGTCCGTCATATCCTCAAAGCGAAGCTCTCTCCCTTCGGGTTGGGCGGGCTGATTGGTGATGACGGGGTCACCCGTGCCGGCGGGGGCCTGCGCCGCTGAACCAGCCAGACCTTGCGCGACTATCCACCCCGCGCCGTCGATTCCTCGGGGCAGCAGGCCCGAAAGCAAAACCGAGCAGATAAACACGAGCCCTAACTTCATGGCGCGAAGATTATCATCTTGGTGCGAGAGGAACAACGCAGCTGCGCACACTTACTGGCATGATGGAGTTCATCTTGTCTGCGGTGCCCATTTCCCCGTTGTTGGGTTCAAATCAAGGGACTGGTCCGCCTTCACACCAGCGAAGGTCGCGGTCTTGCCGTTGGGGAGCGCGACCTTCACGTCCACTTTGCTTTGCTTGCCAAGGCCGAAGTGGGCTTCCAGCGCGCCGCCGCTCTTGTAGCTGTGGTTGCTGTGAATCCAGCGGTATTGCTTCTTGCCGACGGCGGTCAGTTCGACGCGTGCGCCGATCAACTCGGCGTCTTTCACACCACTGAAACGCAGGCGCAGCCAGTGGTTTTCCTTCGCGCCGTGCTCACCGGTGTTCCAATAGACCTTGCTCTCGTATCGCGCCGAACTCGGAATTGACCTGAACCCATATTTGTATCGCGGCCATGCACTCGCATTTCCGAACACCTTTAGAATGGCATGGACAGGTCTGACTCGCTTGTATAGCATCAAAACGTTGGTTTATGGGGTCTATGATCAACCAGCATGTTCTGGTGCTCAACCGCCTGTGGCAGGCGGTGAATGTGTGCACAGCGCGACGCGCCCTGACCTTGCTTTTTCAAGGCCACGCCCAGGCTGTCCTCGGACGCGAGGACGGATCATTCCAAACGTATAACTTCCGCGAATGGCATGACATTTCCCAGCAGGAACCGGGGCCGGAGTGCGTCCGGACGGTGTCCTTTCGCATCCGCATTCCGCGCGTCATCCTGCTCCTGGTCTATGATCATATGCCCAAGAAGGAAGTGAAGTTCACCCGGCACAATATTTTCGAGAGGGACAAGAACACTTGCCAGTATTGCGGCAAGACCTGCGATCGAAAGGATTTGAATCTGGACCATGTGATCCCGCGAGACAGCGGCGGGCCCACCACGTGGGAAAACATCGTCTGCTCGTGCGTCGAGTGCAACACGCTCAAGGCCAATCGTACGCCCCGCGAGGCGGGAATGACTCTCATCCGCAAACCCAAGCGGCCGAAATGGCGTCCGTTTGTGCAGATCAATTTCACCCTGCACCGGCACGATAGTTGGAAACACTTCATTGACCTGGCCTACTGGAATGTCGAGCTGGGCGAGGATGTTTAGGACATGAATTTTGCCTTTAGGACGGCCTCCTGAACCCTTAGGCTTGCACCATGGCTTTGTTCCAGATCATTTTCAACCCGACCAGCGCCGCCGAACTGGCCCGCATGCCGAAGGAATTGCAGTTGTATATCCTCGGAGAGTTCCGCGGCCTCCCGCAACAGGTGCATACCAAGGCGGATGAATTCGGGAAACTGGAGCGCAACGGACGAGTGCTGCACCGCTTCAGGGCGGGCGACTACCGCGTCTATTTCGAGCGGCACGACCTCGGACTGGTCATTCACAGAATCCTGAACCGGCACAGCCTCAAGGACTTTTTCTACCGGTCCGGCATCAAAATCCACGAGGACGAAGCGCTGCAGGAAAACCCGAGGTTCTGGGACCTTATCGAAGGAAAGAAGGCGTAGCCCCGGGGGGCATCGCCCTCAATCCCGCGCGGCGCCCGGCTATCGGGACCTGCCGCTCTCCAAACTCCCGCCGCCGGGCCGGCCGCTCAGACTTCGTAGTGCGCCACAACCTCGATCTCGACGCTCGCGCCCTTGGGCAGCGCAGCCACCTGGATGGTTGAACGAGCGGGGAAATCGCGGGTGAAATACTTCCCATAAACCTCGTTCATCGCCGCGAAATCCCCCATATTCGTAAGGAAAACGGTGGTCTTCACAACATCAGCGAAGGTCAGGCCCTGATCTTCAAGTATCAACTTCACGTTCTCCAGCACCCGTTCTGTCTGGGCTTTCACATCGCCGGACGCCAGGTTCCCCGTCGCCGGGTCAATCGGAATCTGCCCCGCGCAAAACAACAGGTTCCCGGCGCGCACGCCATGGTTGTAGGGTCCCACCGCCACCGGGCTCTTAGCCGGCTTTATAATCTTCTTTGCCATATTTGGTTCATCGCCTAAAACTGCCGTTCACGCAAGCGGCGGCTTTTCCAGGTGCCATCCCGTAGCGTCCTGGTACGCCCCCGCAACCCGCAATATCGTCTCCTCCCCGAACGGTTGCCCGAGAATCTGCAGCCCAATGGGCAGGCGCGGACTCCGGGTAAAACCGCACGGCACACTGATGCCGCAAATGCCGGCAAGGTTCGCCGAAATGGTAAATATATCCATCAGGTACATCTGCAAGGGATCATCCGTCTTTTCCCCGATTTTCCATGCGGCCACCGGAGAGGTCGGGGTCAGCACCGCATCCACCTTCTCGAACGCGGACAGAAAATCTTTCCGGATAAGGGTCCGAACTTTTTGAGCGCGCAAATAATAGGCGTCGTAGTAACCGCTGCTCAGCACGTAGGTGCCAAGAATGATGCGCCTTTTGACCTCCCGGCCAAAGCCCGCCCCTCGCGTCTTCGAATAAAGCTCGATCGGATCGGCCCCGTCCACACGTTTGCCGTAGCGCACGCCGTCAAACCTGGCCAGGTTGGCGCTCGCCTCTGCCGTGGCAATGATGTAATAGGCCGCAATGGCATATTCGGTGTGCGGCAGGGAGATTTCCACAACCTCCGCGCCCAGGCCGCCCAGCACGCGCACAGCTTCCTCCACAGCCGCCTTCACCTCGGCATCCAGTCCGCCCACCATATACTCCCTGGGGATCCCAAGTTTCAAACCTTTGACGGATCGGCCAGCAGCCGCCACAAAATCCGGAACAGGCACGGGAACGCTGCTCGAGTCTCTCGCATCCGCGCCGCTCAGCACTTTGAGCATCAGGGCGGCGTCCCCCGCGTTCCTGGTAATGGGCCCGATCTGGTCCAGTGAGGACGCGTAAGCCACCAGCCCGTACCGCGAAACCCGCCCGTAGGAAGGCTTCAGCCCCGTGCAGCCGCAAAACGCCGCCGGCTGCCGGATGGAGCCCCCCGTGTCCGACCCGAGCGCCGCAATGCACTCATCAGCCGCCACAGCCGCGGCGGAACCGCCGGATGATCCCCCCGGCACATGCGCCGTGTCCCACGGGTTTGCCGTCGTTTGAAACGCCGAGTTCTCCGTCGAGCTCCCCATCGCAAACTCATCCATGTTGAGCCTGCCAAAGATCACCGCGCCGGCTTCGCGCAGCTTCATCACCACGGTCGCATCGTAAGGAGAAATAAAATTCCCGAGAATCTTCGAGGCGCAGTTGAGAGGCTGACCCTTGATGGCGATCACATCTTTTAACGCAATCGGCACCCCCAGGAGAGGTCTGGATTTATCACCGGCTCGCAGCGCGGCGTCCGCCTGCCTGGCCTGCGCCAGCGCATCCTCCCGATCATGGCTGATAAAGGCTTTCACCCGGCCATCCACTCGTGCGATCCGCTCCAGGCAGGCGCGAGTGGCCTCCTCGGAGGAGACTTCTCCCCGGGACAGCCTGGCGGCAAGTTCCGAAATCGTAAGCGTGTTCAGCATCGACGCAGCCTAGTTTGGTGCACCAACACGGACTGTCAACAACGCTGCTGGAGCTTTTTGCCTTTCATGACGCATCCGGGCCAATACACTCCCCCAATGATTCGCCCGCTGTTTCTCTCATTGCTCGCGAGCGCCTCTCTATGCGGCGCCGCCGATACCAACTTCTTCCCCATCATGGCCTGGAACTGGGCGCCAAACGACCCGGCAGTCCTCAACAAAATGAAGGAGGCCGGCCTCACCGTGGCGGGTTTCGTCGCTCCCAGCACGCTCGACGCCTGCCACGCCGCGGGACTGAAGGCCATCGTCTCAGACCCGCGCACGTCGAACTACGACTGGGCCGGGAAAGTGGACCCCATCGCCGCCAGTAACAATGTGTTCAAGCTCGTGCAGGAGGTCGGGCAGCACCCGTCGGTTATCGGTTACTACCTCCGCGACGAGCCGCCCGCATCGTTTTTCGGCGGCCTCGCAGTCGTGGCAGACCTGGTCCGGCAAATGGCCCCAGGCAAATGGCCTTACATCAACCTGTTTCCCGATTATGCAAGCAACGAGCAGCTCGCCGCATCGGGCTACGCCGATTACGTCGAAACGTTTATCGCCGCCTGCAAGCCCCCTATCGTGAGCTACGACAACTATTCGCTCATGGATGACGGCTCGATCCGCAACAATTACTGGTCGAACCTCGAGTCGGTCAGCGCAGCGGCGCGCAAACACGAAATCGACTTCTGGAATATCGTGCTCGCCACGGCACACTTCAATTACCGCGAGCTTTCGCATGCGGACTTCCGCTTCCAGGTCTATACCACCCTGGCATACGGCGGCAGAGGCATCTCTTACTTCACTTATTTCGCTCCGCAGGTCGGGAATTATCGAATGGCGCCCGTGGACCAGTTCGGAAACGTAACGCCAAACTGGCACTTCATGCAGAATGTCAACCTGCAGGTGCAGAAGCTCGCGCCAACGCTCCTCCAGTTAAAATGGACCGGGGCATATCATTTCAACCCCGTCCCCGCGGGATCGAAGACGGCGCCGGCAGATAGCATGATCGCCGGAGTGGCGGGCGACAACGCGCTCGTCGGCGAGTTCATGCATCGGGATGGCTCGCGTTACGTGATGATCGTGAATAAAGACCTCCATCGCTCGCGGCCATGTGCCCCATCGTTCAGGACACCGCCGGGAAGGCTCCGGCAGGTCTCGCCATATACCGGCGCCCTCACAGCGTTCGAGGGTGAGTATGTCTGGATGGCCCCGGGACAAGGCGTGCTTCTGAAGGTCGAGTGAATCCGCCCGGAGCCCTGACTCACCGCAGGTCGCTTATTGCCGCTTCGAGTCGGCTCCGTCTATCGCGTTTTCGCCTTGAACCCCCGGGGCGGACGGCTCGAGAGCTGCACAAAGGCCTCTTTCACGCGTGCAATCTGCACTTCGTTCAGCGTCAGGTACCGGTCCCGCCCGCTCGCCGATGGCACAAACTTCGTGAAACCATCCGCCTCAACGGTCACAGAACCCGGCTCGGACAAACCAAAATAGCCTCGCTCGGGATATACCGCGTAAAGCACGCTGGTCAGATCCCACGTGGGCCGCTCGTGCGGTGGCGGTTCGTAAAGGTAATAGGCCTCGGCCACGGGATGATGCAGCACGTAACTGTAATCCTGCCGGATGCTCGAAGCCGGGTAAGGCACAACCCGGCCAATCTCATGACCGCTCCAGACAATCGGCGTAGGCCATTCCGCCGAAACCTTTTTGGCAGCAGGCAGGTCCTTGATGACATTATACTCGCGCCGGTGTTCTCCCGGATCAAACCCTCCAGCCATCACGGAGAGAAGCCGCACTTTCCGGCGCACCAGTTCCCGGCCCGTTAACGGCGAAATCTCGTCTCCCGGCGTCTCCAGCAACACCGCAAGATTCGAAAAGTAACCCACCTGAACCATCACGATCGATTGATCCGGCTGGCTGCTGAGAATCTTGCGAAGGAGCTGGTCCGCAAACGGAACCTGGGAGCTGCGTTTGACTCTGTGCGGATACAGAACCTTTCCCTTTTCCCGCGCCTCTATCATCGCGAGGAACTTTCCGGGCGGGTCCTTCAATTCCTGCCGGGTGATTCCCATGGGCACAGGACGTCCGTAAAACCGGTTAATCGCATCAATCAAGGGCACCGCAAGCTCGCTCGGTTTGGTGCATGTCACGGCCAGCAGTTCGCAATCCGCGCGATCCGCCAGCGCATGTATGATCGCCAGCGCCAGCACGTCATCCACATCATTCCCAAGGTCTGTGTCGAAAATGATCCTGATCGGCTCGTCCTTCGGCGGGATCGCCGCATGCGCAGGGCTGGCCCCCGATATGCAGATACAGACTGCGGCAAAAATGGAGGCCAGATATCCGGGTTGTGTGAATGAGGTTGTTTTGTTCATAAGCAACGAGCAACGCCGATCCTGTTCTCGGCACATCTCACGTCATACTTTTGTGGCGGGCAGCGGGTTCGACAAGCTTTTTATGTGGTCCCACGGCATCTCCGGCCCCGCCTGCCTGTCAAAACAACAGCCGCAGCACAGCGACAAGGGTGAGGCTCAGGGCAAGCAGTTCAAACACTTTTTGATTCATCTTCTTCAGCAGGAATGGCCCCAGGAGGGTTCCCGGTATCATCGGCAGCAACAGCAGCGCGTCCAGGCCGAGAGATTGCGGCGTGATAAGCCCCAGGCCCACGCTAAACGGCACTTTGAAAAGGTTCACAAACAGGAAAAACCACGCGCTGGTGCCGATGAACGTCAGCTTCGGCAGGCGCACCGCCAGCAGGTAAATGATCATCACCGGCCCGGCAGCGTTGGCCACCATCGTCGTGAAACCCGCCAGAAAACCCGCCACACCGCCAAACCACCATGAGTGCGGCAACGCTCCGTTCAGATCCGATCCTTTGCGGTCACGCCAGATTTGCAGCCCCACCATGACCAGCAGAATCACACCAATGATTTTTTCCACCTGCGCGTTGCTCACGCGGTTCAGCGCCAGCGCCCCGCCAACAATCCCGGGCACAACCCACGGAAACAGCTTCCACAGGTGCGACCAGTCCGCATGTTTGCGGTAAATCGAGACACCGATGAAATCCCCGGCAATCAGCAGCGGCAGCAGGGCGCCGGTGGATTCGCGCGCAGGCAGCGCATTGGCAAAGAGCCCCACCGTCAGCACGCCCAAACCGGGTACGCCCGTTTTAGACATGCCCGTGGCCAGGGCGCCCAGCGCCAGCAACATCCATTGCCATGCGGAAAATTCCATCCGCCCAACCTAGTGAAATCGCAAACGCTGATGAAGAAAAATAGGTCCTGACACGTGTGCCGCTACAGGTGCCGCAGGCGGCATGAGCGCCCGCCCCCTCTGCGCTTGCTCCCGACCCCGCCTCTTAACCGGCCATTTGCTTCAGATCAGCCCGCGCCTTCGGCAATGATGCGGGATAATGCTCCTGTATCAGGGCAATAAGCCGCTCGCGGATTTCGCAGCGCAGGTCCCAGGCTTTGCTCGAATCGGCAGCCGTCGCCAGCACTCGAATCTGCATCGCACGCTCCGTGGCTTCTGTCACTTGCAGGTTCCAAAAACGGCGATCCCACGCCGCACACGTCTCAATGATGCCACCAATCTCCTGGCGCAGCCGGTTGATCGGCAGGCTGTAATCAACCCAGATCATGACCGAGCCCAGCAGGCTTGCAGATACTCGAGTCCAGTTTTGAAATGGCTTTTCTATAAAATGACCCAGCGGCACCACGAGCCGGCGCTCATCCCAAATGCACACAACGACGTACGTCAGGGTAATCTCCTCAACCCTTCCCCATTCGCCCTCAACGATCACAACATCATCAATGCGTATCGGTTGCGTCATCGCCAGTTGAAAACCCGCGAAAAGGTTTGCAATGGTTCTTTGGGCCGCGAACCCGACAATAATCCCAAGCACACCAGCCGAGGCAAGGATGCTGCCACCCAACTGACGCACCTGCTCAAACACCATCAGCGCCGATGCAACAGCGAAAATCCCGATCAGCACATATAGTGTCTTGCTGAGCACGCGGATTTGAGTATGCACTTTTCGCGCCTCAAGATTATCCCTCACGGTGATGTCATGCTTCGCGAGGATGAACCGCTCGAGCGTGCCTACGGAGCGAAACAACACCCACGAAATTGCCCCTATAATCAGCAGACTGCTGCCTTTGCTGAGCAAATGGTCGAAACCCGGAGGCAGATGAAACGCCGGCAATGCCAGGATCAATGCCATCACAGGTACCACCATCCGGGCGCAATTCCCCAGCACGGCAACAATAAAATCGTCCCATGTGCTGGCGCTCTTGCGGGTCAAGGCCAGCAGCCGGGCTTCAATGGGCGCGATCAGCCGATACGCCAGCCAGATCAGGGCAGCCAGCAGCACCACGCGCAACATCCGCTCGAACCATTCAGCCAGCCACGGTCCACTTCCCATTCCCGACGCCATCCGGGGGATGATCGGCGCCGCCAGCAACTTTATGCTGAACACCCAAAGTATGGCATACAACGGTTTTGCCACCGCTACCCAGAACGAATACAGAACACTGTGCTCACCCGAAGGTGTGCGCCGTTTTCCAGCGTGAACGCCATATAGCAGGAACGCAATATGAATAGCGGCAACCAGCAAAAGCCATACCCCCGCTGCCAGCAGGTCCGCCCACGACAAGGAGCCAACCACATGCTCTTCAATGCCGGAACCAAAAATCCCAATAAGGATGCGAGTCAAAAAATCATTCATTAAGTATTTCCGTCTTCCTCGTGTTACGTGTAAGCGCCAGTATCCTGGCTTTATGAACTCTCAGCCGAACCCAGCAACGCGGCTGACACGGAATTCTATTGGCAAGGACCATGCCAAGTGGCCGCCCCGGAGAAAAGTCGCCCCTTCAACGCGTTTTCCGGCGGCAAATGCCGCATCCTCAGAACAAATGTGGAATAAAGTGTGCCATCGCTGGGTTCCTATTGACCACACGACTGCGGACCGGCGGCTTCGCGGCACAGGATTTGAAACTCTCGCTTGTTAACAAACATCCGGGCAGGGCGCTTTGCGTTTCACACGCAATCGTCTCGCTGCCACGCCGCGTTTCCCTCAAAAGTCCGTGCTTGTGCGGAACCAGTGACGCGTGCGGTTGCAGAAGTTGCATACTGAAAGCATCACGGGAACCTCCACCAAAACACCCACAACGGTTGCAAGGGCGGCGCCGGAGCCGGGGCCAAACAAGGTAATGGCCACGGCAACCGCCAGTTCAAAAAAGTTGCTGGCGCCTATCAATGCGCCGGGAGCGGCAACGTTGTGCGGAACTTTCAACCAGCGCATCAGCATGTAGGTCAGGCTGGAGTTGAAATAGACCTGGATCAGAATCGGCACCGCAATCAGCACCACCGCCACCCGGCGGGATGTCAGGTTATCAGCCTGGAAGGCGAAGATCAGCACCAGTGTCAGGAGCAGCGCCACCATCATGACAGGTTGAAATCTCGGCAGGAAACGCTGCTCGAACCACTCCGTTCCATGCGTTTTCAAAAGTGTCCTTCTCGTAAGCCAGCCAGCCGTAAGGGGCACCACAATAAATACAACCACGGAGGTGATGAGAACCTTCGCAGGCGCCACAACGTTCGCAATGCCTAACAGGAACATCACTATCGGGGCGAACGCCACCAGCATGATCAAATCATTCACCGCCACTTGCACCAGGGTATAGGCCGGATCCCCATCGGTCAGGTAAGACCAGACGAACACCATGGCGGTGCATGGCGCAGCGGCAAGGATGATCAACCCGGCCGTGTATTGCTTCGCCATTTCCGGGCTGATCCACGCCCCAAACACATGTTGCATGAATAACCAGGCAAGCAATGCCATGCTGAAGGGCTTCACCAGCCAGTTCACAAACAGTGTGATCATCAACCCCCTCGGCCTTCGAGCCACTCCTCCAATCGCCCCGAAATCCACTTTCAGCATCATGGGGTAGATCATCAGCCACAGAAGAATTCCAATGGGAACATTCACCTGAGAGCCCCTGCCGAACTCCAACTGGCTCAGCGTCGCCGTTGCTCCAGGAAGCAATTTCCCGAAAGCCACGCCCACAACCATGCAAAGCAATACCCAGATGGTCAGGTATCGCTCAAAGAACGCCAACCGCTTCGGCGGAGCATGTGCAACAGGCGTCGCAGGAACGGTGTCGGATTGGGACGTCATCGAAATTCTGCGTTCCCGGTTCAACAGCAGCTCCCAGGCTGGCACCCGCACCCGGATTTGTTCCCGGACTCTGCCTTGAAACTAGGGGCGGCAAATCCGTCCTCCGAAATCTTCCGAACCGGTCCTCCAACCGGCTTTCGCGCTGTGACCTCCAGGCTCGTAACATAGTCGCTCGGTTTGGCTCCCGGGGGCAGTTGATCCATAATCTTCCGATATAGTGGATCCTGCCAATCCACCATTCCTTCCACGTAGGCCGTTTTCGACTTCAGGCAAACGTCAACCAGGCCCGACTCCGCAGCCATTCGCTCAGTCTCGGAGATCAGCACCGCGCCCGCAATACATCCCACCAGCGCCTCAATCATGTTCATCACACCGGGGGGCAGAGGCTTGAGTAGCGCCAGGTCGGAGACTGCCACACGCCCCCCCGGCTTCAACACGCGCACAATCTCACGCCAGACCTGGGGCTTGTCTGGTGAGAGATTGATGACACAGTTCGAAATCACCACGTCCACGCTGGCATCCGCCACAGGCAGGTGCTCAATCTCGCCCAACCGAAACTCCACATTGTTGAGCCCGCTGGCCTGGCGGTACGACTCCGTGTTCTTCCGCGCCCTGGCAAGCATCTCAGGCGTCATGTCCACGCCGATGGCTCGCCCGGTTTCCCCGACTTTTTTTCCCGCAATAAAAACATCAAACCCGCCGCCACTGCCGAGATCCAGAACCATTTCGCCGGGCTTCAGGGCAGCCAGGGCGTTCGGATTACCGCAGGATAACCCCATGTTGGCCCCATCGGGCAGCGCTGCGAGTTCCTCCGCCGAATACCCCACGTGTCGCGCCAAAGCCTCGGGATTCACTGGTGTGTCCTTGGAGCCGCAACACGTCTTTGATGGTCCGCAGCAGGAGTTCCCGCTTTGGGCAATATCCCCATATCCCTCGCGCACTTTCTGCCGCACCGCTTCAACATCCATAGGCTTCGTCGAGTCCATCATTTCTCTTCCTTTCCTGCTGATCGTTCCAGTCCGCTCCCCGCCCGCGCCCCCGCGCGAGACAATCGCGCCTCATCGCTCCGTCCAGCCGCATAGGCCTCGAACACCCTCTTGATTTCGTCCCGAACACGCCGGAACTCGCGCAGTTGCTCATTCTCCGTCCCCGTCGCCCCCGCGGGATCGTCAAAACCCCAATGGTAACGGTTCACCTGCCCGGGAAACACCGGGCACGCCTGGTCCGCATTGCCGCATACGGTGATGACCGTCTCCACATCCTGCTTCAAAAACTCGTTCAGGTGCTTCGACCGGTGATCCGAAATATCGATTCCGATCTCGGCCATCGCTTTCAACGCGAGCGGATGCACATACCCTGCCGGCTTCGATCCGGCGCTCTGCACGTTGTACCCCTCTCCGAGAGCCCGCTGCAGGATGCCTTCAGCCAAATGGCTTCTGCACGAGTTGCCCGTGCAGAGAATCAAAATCGTGGGCTTTTTCATCTGCTGCATTGTCGTTTGCACAAATCGCGCGGGTCCATCTTGAGAACCTTTCTCAAGATTTGCGCATCCTGTTCAACCCGGGGCTCTCGACCAGCCGCCCGCGATATCCATTGAATCGCCCCCTTCACCGCAGCGGGAGCGTCACCCCGCGCCAGCCGAAAATAAATCCACCGGCCCTCTTTCCGGGAATCCACCAGGCCGGCCTGGAAAAGAATGGACATGTGTTTCGACATCGTCGAGGGCGCCAGGCCGAAAAGCTCGGTGATCTGGCAGGCGCACAGCTCCCCGGCCCGCAATGCCAGCAGCACACGAACCCGGTTCTCGTCCGAGAGCGCCTTTGTAATCTTCATCAGTGCGCGCATTCTATTGTTCTATTATTCGCCAAACAACGAAACAATGATTACATCGTTCACCGATTCTTGTCAATACCACCTCTGTATTCCCTCTGCGATCTGCGATCGGCGGTTAATCCCTCAAAAGGTCCGTCAGACCGGAGCGCCTCTCCGCAGTGCGCTGAATTGCCGCCGACAACACCGAAGGTTCGCAGAATACCCGCACGGTTTTCCGGGCCCTGGTCAGCGCCGTATATACCAACTCCCGCGTCAGCATGGGGTTCTCCTTGTCCGGCAACACCAGCAGAACGTGGTCATACTCCGAGCCCTGGCTCTTATGCACCGTCATCGCATACGCGGTCTCATGCTCCGGAAGGCGTTCTCGCGCAATGGCGCGCAGGTTCGTGGCTTCATCCGGAAAATGCACGAGGGACGCGCCGCTCAGCGTGCTCCAGAAAACTCCGGTATCACCGTTGTAGAGCTTCAAAGTGTAGTTGTTGGCGCTCACCATGACCGGTTTGCCGGGATAAATCCCGGCCCGGATTCTGGGCGCGAAAGAGGGCATCTTTTCGGTCAGAATCTCCTCAACAAGCCGGTTGATTTGCTGCACCCCGCAAAACCCCTCACGCACAGCACACAGAATCCGGAACTTGCTCAACGCCTCAAGCGCCTCCCCGGGCGATGCCGCCTGCAGCACCGGCAAATAATAGCTTTGCACAAGGCGTTCCAGGGCCGCTTTCATACCGTGCGGTTTCGGCAGCGATTCCCATGCAATCGGAACCCCACCCGCCCCGCTGGATTGCAGCGCCCCCCGAACCTCCTCGTGCGCGCCGGCATTCACCTGCGCGCTGATGCTGTTCAGAACCGCTGCGCCGCCGGTGCGATGGTTCACTCGGAGCTGGACAATGGCGTCCGCGATCCTGGCCGTCGTTTTTCCGGTGTCTTGCTCAAGCTTCTCGCCGGTTTGTTCGCTATAGGCCGCGCAGAATGCCCGGCTGAACCGGTTTATGTTCACACCCCGGCAAATGTCCGCAAGCACACTGCCCGGGTCCACAGGCGGCAACTGGTCCTTGTCTCCAACCAGAATCAGCCGCGTCCCCTCTTGCTTGAAGGCGGCAAGCAGACGCGCCATCAGCGACAGGCTCACCATGCTGGCTTCATCCACCACCAGCACATCCACCGGCAACGGGTTTCCCGCATCGTGCCGGAATGCCGTCGAGCCCGGAACAGCTCCAAGCAAGCGGTGCAACGTGATGCCCAGTTTCTCCGCCTGCAAACGGATCTTCACATCCTCCCGGCAATCCAGACTGGCCAGCGACTGCGCAAGGCTCTCCTGCAATCGCGCCGCAGCCTTCCCGGTCGGAGCAGCAAGCCTCACCCGGAGCTTCTCCGATCCCGGCTGCTCCAGCAACAAGGCCAGAATCCGCGCCACCGTCCACGTCTTGCCCGTCCCCGGCCCGCCGGTGATCACACAGAACCGCGAACGAATCGCCGCAAACGCAGCCACTCTCTGCCAGTTCACCACTCCAGCCGCGCCGGGAAAAAGACGCCGCAAACCGTCTCGAAAAACTTCCTGATCCCCGATCGGAGCCCCCGTTGCAGCCCGCGCCAAAAGATCCTCGGCAACAGCTCTCTCGTAGTTCCAGTAGCGATGCAGATAAAGCCTCCCCGCCTTGTCTAATATGAGCGGCTTGTTCTCCAGGGGCCGCCCCACAAGCCCAGTCTCCAGCAGTTGCTTTTCCCAGGGCTCTCGCAAGGGACACATCACTGCGCCGCCGCCCCCTTCTCCATCCCGCGGCCATGGTTTCCCCGCAAACTCCGCCAGGTCCAAACAGGTGTGCCCCTCCGCCAGGCGCCGGCTGGCCAGCGCCGCAGCCAGCGCCAGCCCGGGGCTGTCAGCGCCCGCAAGCCTCACCATGAGTTTAGCAAAATGCCGGTCGATCGGGTTGAGGCCCTCACCCGCCAGCACTTCCTGAAGCGCCGCAAAGTCCCCACTCATACTCCCACCTCCTCAAACCGGCCCAGCAATTCGGAAAGCCGCCGGACCGTCTCCCGGGCCGGCCGGGCGTGAAACACGCCACGCTCCGGATGCATCGGATCAATCCCGCGCAAGAACAGGTAATGCACACCCCCAAAGTGATTCTCGTATTTATAATCAACCAGCCGGCGGCCAAGGAATTTGTGCAACGCCAGCGTGTACAAATGATACTGAAGGTCGTAACAGTTCGCCTCGATTTCCTCCTTCATGGCCGCCAGTGTGTATTCCTCCGGGCGGCTGCCAATCAGGTTCGATTTCCAGTCCACGATGTGGTAACGGCCCTCATACAAAAACACCAGGTCAATGAATCCCTTTAGAAAAGCCGCAATCTCTTTGGATCCCGATGGGCGCGAGATGTCCGCCCCCGCCTTGCTCCGGATCACCTCCACCAACCGCTTCGCATCAAGCGCGCCGGCCGGAAAATGAAACTCCATTTCCGCAAGACGCTGCGCGGACGGCACCCGCTCAAGGGTGAACTCCGGCCTGGCGGGATCCAGGGGAACCCGGCGCACCCGCTCCAGCATCCCGGCCACCGCGCTCGCTCGCTCCTCACTCCAGATCCCGGCCCCCTCGAGTTGTTCACGAACCAGCGCGCGAGTCTCCTCCGCGTCGGGATTCACAAACTCATAACGCTCCAAAATCTTGTGCAGGCAATCCCCCGTCCGCGCACCGGCGGGCAGGGCAAAAATACCCGTTGCCTCTTTGTGCGCTTCCTCCGGCCCGGCACTCGCCCCAGCCATCAAAACCGTTTCGTCACGATCCGCCCCGTCCGCATCACCCTCAGCCCGGTGCAACTCCAACCGCGCCGATAAACCAGTGAAACTCGACAGGTACCAGGAAGGTTTCACCTCGCGCGCGCAAACCCGCGAACGCAGCTCCGGCGTCGCCACGCCCTCGCGCACCCAGTCTGTGCCCTTCTCGACCGGCAGATCCTCGATCGCGATGGCGGGCTGGCCGCCGTTACTCTGTTGGGCAACAGAGGCAATCTCCTGCCAGATCTCCCGCCATTCGCCCGCGCCGGGATTGGCCACGTCCAGCGCCGTTACGGGATCCTCCTCCTGCGCCGCCGCTGCCGGGCGGTGCATCAGCCAGGCCAGCGCGGTGGACCTGGCCTTCCCATATCGTGCGCTGACCAGGTAGCAGCGGTTGCAGGCGCGCGTCAGGGCGACGTAAAGAAGCCGCACTTTCTCAGCCAGTTGCTCCCGCGCGGCCAGCCGCGCATGGTCGGCATCAGGCTCCGTGCTCACGTCCCAGCTCAGTTTGCCATCGTTCTCCCGGTGATAAAGCACCAGGTCCATCACCTTCCTCCCGTTCTCCCGGATCTGGCGCAGGCTGGCATCTTTCGAAACAAACGGGCAAAAAACAACCGGATACTGCAGGCCCTTGGACCGGTGAATGGTCACAATCTGGACCGCGTCTTCGTCGCTTTCCAACCGAAGCTGAAATTCATCCGGCGCGGCCGAGTCGTCCCGGCGCCGTTGCTGCAGCCACTGCACCAGCCGCGCGGGGCCCAGGTGCTCCGCCTTGCACGCGGCTTCCAACAGCTCCGCCACATGCATCAGGTTGGTGATCCGCCGCTCGGCATTCGCGAAGCGCAGCAGGTGTTCTATCACCCGCTCCTCTCGCAACAGCCGCACAAACATGGCAAAGAAACCCTCCGCCTCCCACTCGGCCCGGTAACGCGCAAATTTCTGCAAGCGCCCCTGCCACCCAGCCTCATCGCCAAGCAAAGTCTTCAACGCCGTCCCGCTCTGCCCAAGCGCATCCGTCGTCAGCGCCGCCCTCACCGCCGCCTCACGGCCCGGGGCAAGCACCGCCGATAGAATCCACTCCATCTCGCGCGCCTCGCCGGATTCAAACACGCTCTCCATTGCCTGCTCAACGCTGGGAATTTTGAGCTCGTGCAGCGCCTGTTGAATCCACCGCGCCTGCCGGTGCGATTCCACAAGCACCGCAATGTCACGCGGACGCAACCGGCGTTTGCCCACCACCACCGTTGCCGAGAGCAGGCGCGATATCTCGGCAGCCACGCTCACCGGCAACTGTCTCTGCGCTCCGGCAGCCGTTACGGTTCCGCCTTCCGGCTCCCAGTACCACACATGGAAGGGCGCGGGACGCCCGATCTCCGCAAACCGGATCGGTTCGCTGTCCGCTTTCGGCCCGGGCGCCACCGGCTCAAATCCGATCTGCTTTTCAATAAACGCCTCGCCGGCGCCACGCTCCGCAAAAAGCGCGTTGACTCCATGAACCAGCGCCGATTCGGACCTCCAGTTCGTGCCAAGCGAGAACTCGTGCTCCGCCGTCGCCGCCGCCCGCAGATATGTCTTCACGTCCGCGCCGCGAAACCCGTAAATCGCCTGCTTCGGATCGCCAATCAGGTACAACCAGTGCTCCTTGCTCCGCGCAAATACCCGTTCAAAAATCCTCCACTGCAATGGATCGGTGTCCTGGGATTCGTCTATCAGCGCCGCCTTGTAACGACGGCGAATGCCGGCCGCCAACGCATCGCCGGAAGGACCGTCCAGAGCCCCGGCCAGGCGGGTAATCAGGTCATCGTAGGACTGCTGCTTGGCTTCCTGTTTCCGCTTCTCCAGCATCTCTCTGGCGGATCTCAAAAATGCCAGGCGATGCGACGTCGAATAGTCCGACGCCAGCGATTTCAGCCGCTCGCAGATCTCAAACAGTCTCCGGCAATCAGGATCGGCCGGCATTTGCTTGTTGCTGCCGGTTTCCTCAATCACAGCCGACAACGAAAAAAAGTCCACCGCGTCCCAAAACCCGGATGAAAGCCTCTCTATGTCCTGGCACCCCTGCAAATAGCCGGCATGAAGACGGACAACTTCTTCCCTGGCATGATCCTTCACCGACCACTTCTTCCCCTGCGTAAAATAATCCACAAGCGCCCTGCCTCCGCCCGCCTTGCTCCAGGCGCTCGCGCATGCTTCAAAGTCCGATTGGATCCGCTGAACCAGCTCGTTCACGTCGTCAACCGGCGCCGCCGTCACTAACTCCAGCTCCGGATGCGTCAAATACTGCCGCAGCACTTTCGAGAGGGTGTCAGGATCAATCCCCCCCCGCAGGGCGGCGCCGGCCATCAGGGCATCACGCGCATGCAATTGGTTTCGGCAGTAATCCGCCGCCACATCACGAATCAGGTCCTCCTGGTTCGGCGCAAGCTCCACATCAAAAAGTATCCCGCTCTCAAATGCGCTGTCCTGCAGCGTCCGCTGGCAAAAGCCGTGAATGGTATAAATGGACACCAGGTCGAAAACCTCCAGGGCATTTCGCAGTCTCAGGACGTCCGCGCTCTCTCGTCGCTCTCGTGCGTCGCCCGGGCTCTCAACGGGCAAATCAGCCGCAGCGCCCCCCTCCAGCTCAGCCAGCGCCTCCGACACGCGCCTCCGGATCCGGTCTCGCAGCTCGGCCGTCGCCGCCTCGGTAAAGGTCACCACCAGAATCTCGCGCGCGGAGACTTTCTCCTCGATCAGCAGCCGGACAAATAATCCGGCCAGGGCATAGGTTTTACCGGTGCCGGCGCTCGCCTCCAATCGGTTCACTCCCTTGTGAATCGGCGTGCTCGCAAGGTCAAAGTTCATGCGACCTCCTTTACCTCGTGAGCCAGCAGCGGATTCACAATGTCCCGGGCAATCGCCTGAAAATCCTCTCCAAGGGGATCGGCGTGATTCCGGAAGCACAGATCAAAATACGGATCCCGCTTCTCGCCCCGGTTGTAGTCACTGTCTTCTTCTCCCTCCCACATTTCTAGAGCCCGTTCTTTCGCGCTTTTCTTCGCCTTTTGCTTCGGCTCGATCACATACCGGAAAGCGCTGTTCGGAAAGAAGGGCAGCGGCTTGGCAAGCCCGCGCTCGTAATACTCCACCAGTCTCTTCAGTATCTCCTCCGCGTTGCTCACCGGATTAAACATCCACACCTCGTCCTCGCCAATGAGCCAGCTCGGCTTCCCCGCTCCCGCATCGCTTAGTTGGTAAACCAGGTGCTCGATCCAGAGCCTGATGTGTGGCTCCGCTTTCTTCCGCTCCACTTTAGCCGCCCGGCAATGAACAAGCCCCACGCCCGGAACATGCTTCAACTGCGCCTGCACAATGTGGCCCCCCACCGAACACTCGAACGCCAGGTCCTCCATTGAGCCTTCGCCAATCCTGCTGCGGACGCGCTCGACCAACGGCCCGGCGGCTTGAATGATGTCAGAGGCAATGCATTTCCCAACCGGCCCCGGAGGCAGTTGCCCCGAGCCTTTCCACGTGGCCATCAGGCCCTCAGGCTCCCGTTTCAGCACCAAGCCCTCCAGCGCCTCCTGCTTGCATCGGTAGGCGGACAATCCATCCAGGGTGAACGGCTCCTCGTCCAACAGTTGATCGCCATCTTCAGGCAGCCTGAATTGGAGGCTTCTTTCCACAAACACCCGGCAGGGGTTCTTGAAAAACCATTTCAGTTCCTGCAACGGAATCGCTTCCGGCCTTTCCACATCACTCAACGGGCTCTCAACAAACGGTCCCGCAACCTCCCGCTTTCCCGCGTTCTCCAGCGCCTGGCTCACCCGCGCAGCCGCAGGCGAATAGCTGAAAAGCCGCGCGTCCACGCCTTCACCCTGCGCAAAATAGGCCGGGCTGAACGCGTGCAGACGGTGAGTTGTCAACACCAGGTCCGTCAGGATCACCGGCTCTTTCCCGGGCGTGTCGGCCCCTGCCCCTTCCACCCGGTAACGCGCCCCGATGTAATCCAGAAGCTCGCTCACCACCACCGAAGGAGGCCTGGCCGAATTGTCCCGAACCGATTGCCCGATGTAACTGATGTAAAGCCGTTCTCGCGCGGCCAAAAGAGACTCCAGGAATAGATACCGGTCGTCGTCCCGGCGCGACTCGTCCCCGGCCTGTGGACTCGCCGCCATCAAGTCAAAGCTCAGCGGCGCCGGGTTGCGCGGAAATGCGCCGTCCTGCATCCCAAGCAGGCAAACCACTTTGAACGGAATGCCGCGCATCGGCCTCAACCCGCAAAACGTCACCCCGCCCCGCAAAAAAGCCTTGCCCGGCTGCGGCTCCTCCAACTTCGGCAAAATCCGCTCCAGCACAATTCTCAAAGGGATTTCTTCCTCAAAACCCGAGGCCCGCTGTTGCTGCCTCAGCTTGTCCAGTTCCTGCCGGATTGCATTGGCCGCCCGCTCCTCAGTCGCATCCGGCAAAAACATCGCATCCAGCAGCTCATTCAGAAGGTCCGCCCAGCCCTCCAGGGTGCGCGGCCTGGCCAGCTTCTCCAGCCCCGCAAACAATGCCTCGAGAAAATCCAGCCAGCGGCCCAACAGATCGGTCGAGGTCCCCTCAATCCCTTCGCACGGCAGCAACTCATGCACCACGGTCTCCTTTGTGTCCGCCATCGCGTAGCCCAGCAGCAACCGCCCGCACCCGTGCTCCCACGTGTGCTCGGGAAAACCCGGCACTCCAAAATCAGCCCGATGCTCCCCACTCCGCCCCCAACGAATCGCCGCGGCCTGAATCCAGTCCCGCACCTGCTCCAGATCATCCTCCCCCACTCCAAACCGGCGGCGCACCGCGCCGGTCTCGAGAAACTCCACTACCGCAGTCGCACCCAACCGGCTGCCCGCCAGCTTCAAAAACCTTGCAAACCCATCCACCAACGGGCTCTCCAGCCGCGCGCCACGATCCGCAAGCCCGATCGGTATCCCGGGCGCCCCGGGCTCGGCATCCCCAAAAACGCCCTTGATGAATGGCGCATACGCTTCCACATCGGTCAGCATCACAAGAATGTCCTGCGGCGTCAGCGCCGTGTCGGACGCAAACCAGTCCAGCATGTGATCCCGCAGCACCTGCAACTCCCGCAACGGACTGTGACACGAATGCACCTGGATCGAGCGATCTGTCCTGTTGACCTCGATCTTCTCCCCGGGCCTGCATTCCTCGAGATTCAGGATGCTCGATTGAACCCGCGCCAGCAGGCTGCCATCGCCGGGATCTTCAAACCGTTCGGTCTCCTCAGCCCCCAGTTCGGTCATCAGCTTTTGAAAACCCTGCCCCGTCCGCCCGCACGAAGCCAGGAGCGGATTCCCGCCGCCCAAATGCAAATCCTCAGCGCCCAACGCCCCACCCCCCACCCGTTGCTGTATCCGGTCCGCCTCCAACGCGCTCGGATCATCCCCGAAATACTCGCGGCATGGACAGAAATAAAACAGGTGAACCGGGATCCGCTCCCCGAGAGCTTCAAACACCTTCAGATACATCGGCGGCAGGCTTCCGGGCCCGAAAATCGAGACCCGCTCCGGCAGCGCCGACAGGTCCAATTCCTTCCTCCGCAGCGCCTGCATCACTTCAAAAAGAAACCTCCCCTGGCACGCAACACCGTCCGTCATCACCGCCCGCCACAGAGCCCCCTGCCAATCCGCGCCGCCTCCCCGCTTCCACTCCTCAATAAGACCCGGACGATAAACGCTGTATTGATCCAGCAGCGAAGCCGCGCGCTCAGCCAGTTGAAAACCCCTGCGCGGATCATCCGTCCCCGACAGGTAGCCGCGGATCTCCGCAAACGCAGGAAGCCCCGCCAACTCGGGCAGCTTGCCAAAAATCCGCCAGGCCAGCGCTTCCGGCTCAATGCTCCCTGCCTGCAATGCAACCGGCACCACCGCCCGGATCAGGCCCGAGATAAAGGCCCGCGGAAACGGAAACGCAACGTTGGCAACCACGCCTTGCCGCCGCGCCAGCTCCAGCTTCAGCCACTGCGCCATCCCCTGCGTCTCAACAACCACCTGCTCGCACACCAGCGGCGTGCTCAGCGGCCTCTCAAGCCACACCCCGGAAAGCGCCTCAACCAGAACCTCCAGGCGGTTGCTCTTGTAAACAATCAGGCTCATACGCTTGCGTTCTTCTCTGCCCTGCGCCCCGGAGCGCAAAATCGCATCGGTCGCCCGCGCAGGATACGAACCCCGCAATCAGCGAGTCAACCAACGACCGACACCCGCACCACTCCGGGCAGGCTCTCAATCATCCGCCACAGCATAAACCGCCAACTATGACATTTGCTGTCATAGGGGAAAAACAATCGTCGCTATCCAAAAACAAGCGCCCCTCACTTCAAACCCCGTTTTTCTCCTCCATCAACCAGATCAGCACCACAAAATCGAACGCAATGAAATCAGCTTGCAACCATCGAAAACTCATCTAACTTCGCCTTATCAAAATGGCGGGGTAGCCAAGTGGTAAGGCAGGGCTCTGCAAAAGCCTTATGC